>Ga0209317_1000137_pt1 | contig 98006 bp, 86 predicted proteins | sample RifGroB2_FD_183994 | JGI IMG/M metagenome (GOLD analysis project Ga0209317, IMG submission 183994) | Soil microbial communities from Rifle, Colorado, USA - Groundwater B2 (SPAdes) (version 2) | ecosystem: Environmental > Terrestrial > Soil > Unclassified | place: Rifle, Colorado | collected... | reverse complement strand
CACACCATCCATATCATTCAACACCTGGTGATTCCAAAAACGGATCACTTGATACCCTTGCTCTTTCAAATATTTGGTTCTCTCTAAGTCGTATTCTTCTTGTTCCAGATGTTGACTTCCATCAAGCTCAATGATCAGTTTATGTTTCGGTGAGCAAAAATCAACAATATAGTTTCCAATGGCATGTTGTCTTCTAAAATTCACCCCATCCAATTGATCCCTGCGTAAATATGCCCAGAGTTTTCTTTCAGCAGGTGTCGGTTCTTTGCGTAGTTTCCTGGCAAAATCGTAACTTTTGGGTGTGGTTCTTCTTGGGGGCATGCAATGATTCTACTCCCCTACCCAACCTCCCCCAAATCGAGATTTGGGGGAGGGCTGGGGTGGGGGTCAACCTTCCGCAATCTTGATCTCATCCTCCGTCAACCCGAACCATCTCCTCATTGTCCGATTTTGGAAGGTGCGAGGGATCAATTGGGTTTTGATGTGATTTTGGAGGGTTATTTGGGGTCGGGGGACCCAAAGGGTACGATGTGCTTTGCGGAGGAACACCAGGCGAGGTGGTGACTCGGACGACAGACGATAGACCATTGACCATAAGATTCTTACCACTAGACACGAAGGTTGAGGTAATTTTTATCGAGACCGCCGACACAATAAGCTTTATCTCTAATATTTCAGATGGAGGAATCTATCAACTATGGTTCGGCAACAGTGTAAGTGTTATATTTTGACTGTATAATTACCACATTGAAAAATATATAATTTAACAAAGAAGGTTTTACAATATGACTTCAGAATTTATGACGATATTTGACGCCAGCGAATGGGCTACAGTGTATTTGAAGAAAAAGGTTACCTCTTCTAATATTTCATATCTGATCCAATACGGGCGTGTGCGAAAACATGTAGATAGTGGTGTTACTAAAGTATCTAAAGATGAATTAGAAAAATACTACAGCTCATATTTAGGAGAACGCGAAATAAATTGGAAAGCAGAATTGGGGGATGATATTAATTGGCACTTATCATTCGATTTTCTTAAAGAAACCGATACGACCAAACATGTTCACAGGTTACATCCTTACAAGGGCAAATTTATTCCTCAACTAGTTGAATACTTTTTAGACCAACATACTGACGAATTTAAAAAAACATCCTATTTTAAACCCGGCGATATTATTCTCGACCCCTTTTGCGGAAGCGGTACTACACTGGTTCAGGCGAATGAGCAAGGAATGCACGCGGTAGGTATAGATGTATCTGAATTTAATACATTGATAAGTAATATAAAAATCGAAAAACATAATTTTATTGATATCCAAAGTGAAATCATTAAAATAACCAAAGCATTAAGATCCTTTGAATCATCGCAAAAGGCTAATGAGTTTGAACAAAAATTACTTGCTGAACTCAACGAATTTAATAAAGAATATTTCCCATCACCTGAATTTAAATTTAAAGTTGACAAAAAACTAATAAATGAAGTTAAATATGGAAAGGAAAAGGAAGAACAATTCTTATTTAAATTCCATCAATTGGTCAATCAGGAAAATGTCCAATTACAACAAAATAATAAAGACAGTTTTCTGGATAAGTGGTACTTAAAGCCAGTCAGACAAGAAATTGATTTGGTGAATGAGTTAGTAAACCAAATTAAAGATCCCGCCACAAAGCGGGTTATTCAAATTATCTTAAGTAGAACCATACGATCATGTAGAGCCACAACCCATTCTGATCTTGGTACATTATTAGATCCTGTGACAACAACGTATTATTGTTCAAAGCATGGCAAAGTATGCAAGCCACTATTTTCCATTCTTAGTTGGTGGGAGAGATATAGCAAAGATACATTGGAAAGATTGGTGAAGTTTACCAAATTAAGGACTGATACTTATCAGCGATGCATAACGGGTGATTCACGGACAATTGAAATTATTAAGAAATTGAACGAAGAACAACCAGAATTTGCCAAGATCGCTAATAAACAAAAAATCCAGGGTGTTTTCTCAAGTCCTCCATATGTTGGGTTAATTGACTATCACGAACAACATGCCTATGCTTACGAATTATTTAGTTTTAATAGACGAGACGAATTAGAGATAGGGCCACTAAATAATGGTCAAGGGAAAGAAGCAAAGGAATCTTACATCCAGGGGATATCCGATGTCCTCAAAAATTGCAGAATTTTTTTAGCCGATGATTTTGATATATTCCTCGTTGCTAATGATAAATATGGCATGTACCCCATTATTGCTGAACGAGCAGATATGGAAATAGTAGAACAATTTAAAAGGCCAGTCCTAAATCGAACAGAGCGAGATAAAGCAGCATATTCTGAAAGCATTTTCCATTTGAAATCAAAATAATGGGAGGGGCAATGTCAATATCACCAGAGAATGTTATTTCTATTGAATCAACTATTAGGAATAGTCTCAGGAAAAAATTACTAAAATATAATCCGGAGTCCAAGTACATGCCTTTCCACTATAAACTTTTAGGAAAGGACCGCATGGCCTTGTATTCGTTTGTCCAATCATTGAATACGACTTTTGGGACCTCAATTTTTGAGCCAGTTGCCGTTGCCCTGGCTAAAACTCAATTCACAACCGCAGAAAATCAACATGTTCCAGGCCACGAAATAAGTGAAGAAGCCCAAAAAGTTATTCAGAATATCATCAATGATTTGAGTACAGGTAAAACAAATACGAACAAAAAGCAAGAGATCGAGTTAATTAGGGAAGTATGTCAAAAAGGTCGAATGAATTGGCTTTCAACAGTAAAGGTCGATTTATTTGTTCAAGATGGGAACGACGCGATTTACTTATTTGACCTAAAAACGGTTAAACCAAATATTAGCAACTTTAAAGATTTCAAAAGAACTATGTTGGAGTGGGTGGCAATAAAATTGGCACAAGATCCCAGAGCGGATGTCAAGTCTTGCATAGCAATTCCATACAATCCCTATGAGCCTGAACCCTATCAGCGATGGACAATGAAAGGTATGTTGGATTTAAAAGAAGAGTTGAAAGTAGCTGAAGAGTTTTGGGATTTCCTGGGTGGACAAGGAGCTTATAACGAACTGCTCAATTGTTTTGAAAGAGTTGGAATCGAATTGCGCCCGGAAATCGATTCTTACTTCTCCACATTTAAGGCATAAAAACCTGCGTCTAGTGTTGGTAGGTTGGGTAGAGCGCATCCATCAATCTCCCCATCCTGCCCCCACCGAAGCGACCCAACATTGCTTCAGGAAGTTGGGTTTCACCCTACACCCTACAGGTCTCCTACGGACGGGTACTTCGCGGGGCAATTGATTGTTCGTCAATATGCCCAATAAACCGCCCCTCAACCCAACTACTTACTTACTGATTTTGGAGGAGTATGAAAGATAAAAACGAAATTGTTTATTCATTGAACATTGAAGATATTCAAACAATTGCTTTTCAGGAAATGGATAGAGAATTATCAGATGCTGAAATCGAAAAAGTAAAGGATTTGATCGGTGAAAAAATCAATTGGTATGATGCAATTCTCAACTCCATAATTGAAAAATTGATTTGAGTGATGATAAATAATTTTGTAATATCGTATTCGCAAATGATCAATAAATTCACCAAAGAATTTGCGAATATCTTCTGTAAAGATAATGGCGAAATTGATTGGGATAAATTGGTTCGGTATAACTCTGCGACAGCCGAGCCAAAGAAATAAAAAATGAGCGACGAATGGATCGCGGTTACCTGCACCCAGCCACCACCCCGCTTAAAACATGCGGGACTTGAAAAACCTGACAGGTTTCCGTAGAGGTGTGATCAACCGGCTAGACTTGGATGCGCGGACTTATAATTGATCCAGGTCACGATGAAACCTGTCAGGTCTGAAGCATCGGCGCGATAATATGAGCAGCCTGGAGACCATCCACAGTCCGTTATCGAAGATGCAATTTAATAGCACTCAGGAGGCGCACTCATGACAGAAGTGATAATTCCGATGAACACATGGGGAAACTGTTTTACTGAGCTGGTGCGTTCTTCCAAAGCAACCAATACATCTGAAATAGATGCTCTTTATGGTAGATTTAAAGCAAGCTGTGCCAAGTGTGGAGTTCCATTCACACAAGAAGCTCTTAGCCAGCTTTATTTATTTGGTCCCGGCAGCATGTTTGGCGGAGTGGCTGTTGCTGGTGCAAGCAGGGAAGGAACTGACATTAGAGAAGGCAGATGCCCAAATTGTGGTCATTCTGAAATGAGAATAATAAAACAGGATCCTTAAGGCAGTAATCACAAGGATGAGGTTGAACCTGAAGGCAAAACAATCCACCTGTAAAAAATTTCCCAAAAAAACCTGTCAGGTCTGAAGAATCGGCGCGATAATATGAGCAGCCTTGCCAGTCCCGCCGCCCGCTGCCACCCCGCAGAAAGCCTGCCCTGACAAAAAAGTCAGGACAGGCGGGATCGTACGCAAACCGTTAGGCGGTTCCAATAGAAAATGGTTTTTAGGAACAGATCGTTGCTCTAAAAAGAGGCTGAGTAATTATTACGTTTTCAGAGTTGAACAGAATCATGGAGGATAACAACACCATGGAAAATAGTAACCCAACAATCAAATGTGAAAATTTGAGTACAGGCTACAATGGAATTGTAGATTACCACAATAACTTGGTACAAATACGTTTTACCGTGGCTGGTCTCTCTATTGCTGCAGACGGGTTTCTAGCCAGTGCTTTATTCCAGACAGGCTCCCTCATGTTTTCTAAGATATTAATATCAATACTTGGTGTTGTTCTAACATTCATCTGTGGAATGCTGGAAATCCGCACGTATCAACTCTTAAATGAACTTTTGAAGGGGGGGTATGCACTTGAAAAAATCCTTGGTCTTAATGAAGAACAAGGATTATTCTCCATCTTGATGCACGCGCAGATTGTTCCTCGGTTCTTAAGCAAACCGTTGAAAGGTTCAGCAAAGAGGGAAAAGAAATTCATATTCTCACATTCGGTCATGTTCGTGTTGCTATATGTGTGCGTCTTCATTTTTTGGTTGATAATGCTTATTTTTGTGCTCTTGAAAATTGTATGACAAGAACAACAACCAAATTTGTTATGATATTTGCACTCGCCACACAAAGTGCCGCCCAATACAGCGTGCACCTGACTGGTGGGAGTCTGTGCGACTTACAAGTAATTTCTCCACCTTAGGCGTTTATATGCTCTCAGGCTTTTATCTCGCCGCCTGCCAGCAAGGTTGGGTAGAGCGCATCCATCAATCTCCCCATCCTGCCCCCACCAAAACGCAAAAGACCCCAACAGGGTGAAACCCAACATTGCTTCAGCCCATTTGCCGATTGACATTCAAATAGCGGTTAAGGTATATCCTGGGGGTTTGGTTTATATACTTTGTGAAATTTTTCCCAATATTGAAAAGATGTAATTAATTTCTTATACTTAATGAAATAGAAGGAGAAATGATGTAAGCGCATTGTGGATCCTGGAGAGCGGATCATAGGGTGGTGATTGATCTATCGTGGCATAAATGCGAAATGATCATGACATTTTGCTGGAGAATAATATCAGAGCCTTTTGTTTGAAAATTGACCGATAATCATTATCTGCAGGGGATTAATAATAATGACAACCTTCAGTGAAAATGAAGTGGTTTTCTGGTTTTTCTCAAAGAAAGGATTAGAAAGATGACCAGGATGAATTTCGAAAATGAGACACCTGTGCGCTGCACCTGGATCCTGGAGAAGCAAAAAGCCGGGTGGATTATTGTTCATTTCCACAAATCTGCAGGTGTGACTGGCTAGCCCAACCCGACGGAAAGGAGGAAGTTATTGATAATAATCAGGTTTGTTTGAAAAAAATTTTTTCAAAACATTAGCTTCTCATTCAAAAGGAGAAAACCAAATGAAACTTGGAACATTCATGTCGATTTCTGCTGTGGTGGGATTACTCTTCGGATTAGCTTTCATCTTGATGCCAGTCCAAACCATGTCCATGTACGGTGTGGCTCTTGATGTTTCCGGACAGTATCTTGCGAGGTATCTGGGCTCAGCCTTCCTCGGGATTGCGGCCATCCTTTGGTTTGCCAGAAATGTCATGCCAAAGGACGAAGCTATGAAGGCGATCATCATGGGCGGGTTCATTATGAGTGCCACCGGATTCATCGCCTCAGTATTTGATGCATTATATGGGGTCGGGAATAGCCTGGTCTGGTCCACTGTGGTCATCTATTTCCTGCTTGCGGCAGGTTTCGGATATTTCCAGTTTGGGAAATCAGCAAGTACTTAACCAGCGCCATAGGCAAGACAACCCGCTAAAGAAAGGGAAGACATATCCTGGATGGATGATTTACTACTCCACACAGAAGGTCGTCCAGGATACGTCTTCCCAATCTAACCCACACAATCATGTTTTATTATCCAAAGGTCACCCGATACCACGTGTACCGGATAATTGCAGGCATTCGCCCACACTTTCCGATAAAACCAACCATTCGGAAATACTTTCCAATGGTTCAATAGGAAGGACCCTATAATGACAGAACAACCTGTACCACTCAATAAATCAGAGCCAAATTTTCCTAAAGGCATTTTTACATACACGGTAGGTGACGTTTCACCTGTAGTCGAATTCGATGGGCAAGGCAGATTGACGATAACCCTTGATGGGGAGGTTATTGTCACTTCAACATACAAAATAATAGGAGATGTGTTTGAAGTACTTGACGAAGCAGGGCTTTACGCCGATCCCGAGTCAGGGATTGGCAGGTACAAGTGGAGTTTTAGAGGCAAGACTTTGACCTTCTCATTGATTGAAGATAAATCAAAGTCGAGAAGAAAGTCAACGGTTGTGCCCTTTAATAGGATGGAGTAAGGAAGCCCCTCCAAAAATCATGTTTTATTATCCAAAGACCGCCCAACAGGCGGGACGTACGCAAACCGTCAGGCAGCCATAGACGAAATCCACTATCAAAAAAGGAGACTGTCATGATGGATGCTTTTTCAACACCTCGCAACAGAATCAAGACGCTTATGCTCCTGGCGATCTGTGGCTTGTCGGTAATTGCCGCTGCCGCTGTAGGTATCAACGATAATCCACCCGGCATACTGTTAGCCTTTCTTGCAGCTACTGCCTTTGTCCTTGCAATCGTCCATCCCTGGCGAACCGCAAGGCAGTTCAGGTTCCTCCTCTACGCGTCGCTACTCGGTCTTGCTCTCTTCGTCCTTCTGAACAACGTTTTCGCGGCTGTCGCCCACAATTCGGCAACCACGGGTGCGCTCCAGATTCTGATGCAGGGCCTCGCCGTCGCGGCCTTTTTTCTCGCCACGCTGATCTGCCCTGCAGCCTTCATCGTTGGCGCAGTCGGTTCAGTTGTCCTGTTCATTCGCAGCCGTCGCCGGTCAACGTGAATCCGTGAAGCAGCTGCCTGACACAGCGCACTTCACAGTTATATGATTCTGCGCAGGTTGCCAACCTTCCACAATCTTGATCCAACGACTGTGAGCTTGGCCCACAGCAGCAACGCGCTGAACCGTTCCTGGCAAGCGTTTTGATATTTCCGGATCTCCTGCCAAATATTCAAAGTTGGATGGTTATCGCAAGTCTTGCTCAACCAGAAGGAGGGATTCCTTGAACATAAAAAATGACGGCAAGCCCACATTCGGGATCAGTATTGGACCGGTCCCCCCCTGGAAACAGCTCATTGAACACGGAAGATTGATTGAATCTCTGGGTTTCGATAAGCTCTGGGTGCCAGACCATTTTGTTAATCCGCACGACAAAGTGATGGATTGGTATGATTGCTGGAGTGTATTGACTGCCCTGGCAACCCAAACGGATCGGATCTCGCTCGGCATGCTGGTGGCCAGCATGACCCTGCGCAACCCGGCGCTCCTGGCACGCATGGCCTTTACTCTGGATCATATCTCAGGAGGCCGGCTGGAGCTGGGCGTGGGTTCAGCCGGAGCCAGGAGCTGCCACACAATGACCGGCGTTCCAGATTGGGCACCACGTGAGCGCTCCGAACGCTACGGGGAATTCGTGGAGATCATCGACCGAATGTTGAAAGAAGAAGTAACCACCTACCCCGGAAAATACTATAACATCCAGGAAGCACACTTGCGCCCGCTGTTTATTTCACAACCCCGGCCTGTATTCAATGTGGCAGCCCACGGACCCAGGGCTTTGCGCCTGGCTGCCAGGCATGGGGATGCCTGGAACAGTTATTACCCGGGCAAGGACTTAACACCCAAACAAAGCAGTGATATGACCCGCCAGCGTTGTGAAATGCTGTGCGAGTTCGCGCTCGAGGTCGGACGTGACCCGGTCCACATCGGACGAACCTTCATCTTCGGATGGACTTCAGACGGTCTGTTCCGCTCGATGGAGGCATTTTACGATGCCGTTGGACGTTACACGGAAGCTGGTATCAATGATTTCTGTTTTATCAGCGCATTTGGTGTCAACAGTTGGAAAGATCAAGCCATCACCAACCAGGATCTGCTCGAGAAGATTGCCCTGGAAGCCATTCCTGCTTTAGGGAAATAAGGCCAGCTGGTAGGTTGGGTAACCTCTTGCAAAAATAATGACCCGCTTCAATCAAGATGTGGGTCATATAAGCCTCTTACAGGTAAAAGACGATGTGCCTAACGGAATATAATTACAAAGGCAACTGCAAGGAGTCCGGCAATAACTAAAGTTACACCAGTTGTCATAATCCAGTGACGTGAAAGCACTTTGTTAGTTCCTTGATAGATAGTTGCTGTCACCCCTCCCAGAATTACCAATGCCAGTAAATCCCAACTACTTTGCTGCAGAACAAAACTTCGGTATGCTACACTGCCTAATAGACCAAATGACATCACAAGGTAGGCAATACGGTAACTTGCATTTTCAACTACAGTAGTGCGCTCATCACGAGAATCAAATTGGTTGTTCATTTTTCATCTCCTTTTAGAAAAAATAGTTCTTCAACTGGTTTTTCGAGTTTTTTTGCCAGTTGGAATGCCAAAAGAGCCGAAGGGCAATATTGCCCGGTTTCAATTGAACTAATCGTTTGTCTTGTTACCCCAACAAGATTGGCTAGTTCTTCTTGAGAAAAGTTTTTTTCAGCACGAGCAACTTTCAGACGATTTTTAAGGGTAATTTTGTCCATATCTTCCATCCTCTGGTTATAGGATAGCATACACTCAAAAATTTGTCAAGTTTACTTGGCTAAATGACCATTTTGGCAGTCATAATGTCTTCCCAAATAGGCAAGTTGCCCACGCCCAAAGACCTGACAGGTTTTTATCAAAACCCCCTCTCCAAATCCTTGTTTTAGGATTTGGGGAGGGTTGGGGTGGGGCGTTTTGAAATTGCATTTTCCCCGAGGTGTATGTAAAATGAAGGCAGGCGTTAACTCCATTTAGACGATTGATTTCAGGCGGCCTGGAGACCACCCATAAGTCCACTAACCCGCCAAAGGGTGGGTGAAACCATAGTGAGTTGCCAAAAGATTAGGGATGAAAGAATGAGGTAGATAAATTTAAGAAATATGGATACAACTAATCACCCTCTCCCTTCCATTGGTTTTTACATAAAACTCACCCTTTTGTCATGGTTATCTATGCTGGGGTTTGATTTCTTTTTACACGCAGGATTACTCTCGCGAGTATATTCACAACCAAGTCCTTTCTTGCTTCCCTTAGACCGTGCCTTTGCATATATTCCCATCGGATACCTATCATTTCTGATATTTGTTATTTTCCTTCTTTGGCTTATGCTCAAACTCAAACTTCAAGGATGGAAACAGGGAGCCATCTTTGGGTTTCAGGTTGGTGTTCTAACCTGGGGAGCGTTTTCCATAGGTCTTTTCTCAATTGCAACAATTCCCCCCACCCTTTTAATAGCCTGGTTTTTGGGACAAGCCATCGAGCTTGGGATTGGGGGTGGGGTACTTGGACACGGCTTGACACAATCAAATTTTGGTCGTCTCTTTGTTCAAATATTAATTTTTGTTATTGTTTTAATTGTGATTGCGATTGTATTGCAGAATATTGGCTTTGCTCAAGCCCCTTTGATCACAAATGGCAACTGACCCTGCCAACCTGCCGATCGCGTAGCACCCCTGGCAATAGGCTGATCTCCCGCTAAAAGCATGCCCTGACAAAAGAAATCAGGACAGGCAGGATTATCGCAAACCGTTGGACAGCTCATCCGTCCGCAATATCAACAAAGGAGAGTACATGACGAACATTCGGATCTGTTTGGCGGGTGCGGCAGGGTGGGCAGGTTCTGCGCTTTCCCGGGGCATATTTGCATCTCCCGATCTTGACCTTGTCGCCGCCATTTCCCGCAGCCATGCCGGGCGAGTTCTTGGGGATGTGATCGATATTAAAGGGCTCACTACGCCTGTTTTCGCAACTGCGGCAGACGCGCTCAAAACCAGGCCGGATGTTTTTGTGGAGTACACCAAACCGGATATTGCAAAGTTCCATATTCTGTCCGCGCTCAGGAGTGGCGCTCACGTTGTCGTCGGCACCTCCGGGCTAAGCGAGGACGACTACCGGGAGATCCATGCTGTTGCCCAGGAAGCCAGGCGCGGGGTTCTGGCTGTAGGAAACTTCGCCATCACCGCAGTACTGCTTCAAAAATTTGCCGAGATGGCGGCTAAATATATTTCCCACTGGGAGATCATTGACTACGCTCATTCCGAAAAAAAAGATGCTCCCAGTGGAACCGCACGCGAACTGGCAAACCGCCTTTCAAAAATACAGGAGTCACAACTCGATGTTCCGCTGGATTTGATCGAAGGTCCAAAAGAGAGTCGGGGAGCCCGGTTGAATGGTTCCCAGGTCCATTCTGTGCGGCTGCCAGGATATGTCATTTCGCTGGATGCAATTTTTGGAATGTCCGACCAGAAGTTAATTTTGCGGCACGAGTCAGGCTCAAGCGCAGAGCCCTATGTCAACGGGGCGCTCCTGGCCATTCGTAAAGTTTCCACATTTGTGGGCGTCAAGCGCGGCCTGGATAAGGTGATGAGTTTTTAATCGCCCAGGAGCGGTGCATTGGCCGGGTATTCACCAAACCTGACAGGTTTTATGAAGGTGGGCTGTGTGTCTTTGTGTCTCATGTCCAATCACTTTGGGATCGTGGTAAATCTTTTTTTGCATGCATCCAAATGACAGGTATGGGCAGATCTGAGAGCTGCCTCTACAAAGCTGCGCTCCGGGTCCCTCTGCTTCGCTCAGCGATACAATGCGCGTTTTATGAGAAATGGCGCGATAATAAGAGCAACCCGGCAAACTACAGGGGGCTGGTGACCCAAATTGTTCGGCACATTTGGATAAAGGAGAGCGATCATGCCAAACCTGAAAATTAATGGAGCCAGCATTTATTACGAAGAACACGGAAGTGGCGCTGAAACCCTGGTCTTTTCACATGGATTATTATGGAGTGGCGCCATGTTCAAGGATCAGGTCACTGCGTTGAAAGACCGTTTTCGCTGTATCACCTACGACCATCGTGGCCAGGGACAGAGTGAGGTCACTCAGTCAGGATATGATATTGAAAGTCTTTATAAAGACTCCATTGCGCTAATCGAGGCACTCGACTGCGCTCCCTGTCATTTTGTAGGGCTTTCAATGGGCGGTTTTGTTGGTCTGCGCCTGGGAATCCGCCGACCCGACCTGCTCAAGTCTCTCACGCTCATCGAAAGTTCATCTGATCCTGAATCGATGGAAACCGCACGCAGCTACCGGATGCTGAACATTGTAGCCCGTTGGATAGGACTGCAACTCGTAGCTGATCGTGTCATGCAGATCATGTTCGGACAAAAATTCCTGAACGATCCAGGGCGGGCCAGCCTCAAGCAAGAGTGGAAACAACGTATGGTTGCCAATGATCGCGTCGGGATCACACGTGCCGTGTCAGGTGTGATCACCCGCCAGGGGGTCACTGAACAACTCGGCCAGATCAAGACTCCCACCCTGATCATCGTCGGAGACCAGGATGTGGCTACGGTTCCCCGGAAGGCTGAACAGATGCACGCGGGTATTCCAAACTCACAACTGGTCATTATCCCCGGGGCAGGGCATACGTCAACACTCGAAGAGCCGGAAGCGGTGACTGCTGCAATGGAGGCTTTTCTCAAAAGTCAGGCAGGTTAAACAATGAAAGACCCTTATCGCAACATTTCGAGAATCTATGATCGTTTTTTTGATTCGATGAATATGGGCTTTAAACTGGTCGGGATCAGAATGTTTCGTCCAATCAAAGGGATGAGTATTCTTGATGTAGGCTGTGGTACAGGCTCGCATCTCGAACTGTACCAACGCTACAAGTGCAATCTGTACGGACTGGATTTATCACCATCCATGTTGAATGTTGCACGAAAACGCCTGGGCGATTCGACCCAACTCGATCTGGGTGACGCGACGGACATGCCTTATGAAGATGACAAGTTTGATCTGGTCATTTCCATGCTGTCATTACACGAAATGTCCTCAGCAACTCGCTCAGCAGTTTTGAAAGAGATAATGCGGGTTCTAAAAAATGACGGCCGTATCCTGTTGATCGACTTTCATACAGGCCCTTACCAACCATTACAGGGGTGGGTTTCCAAACTCATCATCTTTTTCTCGGAATTAGCTGCGGGTCGGGAACACTTCAGAAATCATCGGGATTTCTTGGCAATGGGTGGGCTTTCCGCGCTGATAAATCAACATCACCTGAAAGTGGAAAAGCAGCAGGTTTTAGCAGGAGGAACGTTTGTTAACTATATTGTAAGCAAGAGTTGACAGCTTAATGAGTGTCCAGCGCGGGCTGGATAAGGTGATGGATTTTTAATAAAGGAGGTGATATCCAAATGAGTCCAATCCGCATGTCCCGCCTGGAATCAGCAGTGCGCGTCGTCCTTGCGTTCAATGAGGCCTTCAACCGTCAGGATGTCGCAGGCATGCTGCAGCTTATGAGCGAGGATTGTATCTTCGAAAACACGCATCCAGCCCCGGACGGCACCGTGTACTCAGGCCGGGCAGCCGTGACCCGCTTCTGGCAGGACTTCTTCCGCCAGTCGCCCCAGGCCCACATCCAGATCGAGGAGATCTTTGGCCTGGGGTTGCGCTGCATTATGCGCTGGAGGTATGACTGGGAAGATGAGGCGGGAAAAAAGGGCCACGTCCGGGGAGTGGATATTTTCCAGGTGAAGAACGGCCTCATCTGCGAAAAATTGTCCTACGTCAAGGGATAATTCAGGGCTGACCGCCCCCGGCTCCAGCCCCCTTTCCCCTTTTGAGACCTGCGGCGGGTGCTGCGCGATCTCCGCAGGTAGGCTGTGCAATTTTCGAGAAATGGCGCGATAATGAGAGCAACTCATGATCACATCATGCTGTTCCCTATGCAGGATGTAAAATTGCCATAATGCCACTGAAAGGATAAGCCATGAACCAGAAGAATGCTGATAACCAGGAAAAGGGGCAAACCTCCGAAACCATTAACGGATCTCAAGCACCCGCCTCATCTGAGTTTGCTGATGCCTCAAAACCGCAGCCTGGCCGCCTGCAACGCTTCTTTCGCAAGCTGCTCATCTGGCTGGTTGTACTTGCACTTGCATTCCTGGCAGGGATAGTGACCTATCATTACCTGCGCTATAAGCCTTTGTCTGAGGCCATCGTTGATACCGAGAGGCTGAATATTGAAGTTCAGGCAGCCAACAAAAAAATCGCTGCGCTTGAAGGCGAGAAGAAGGCCTTGCAAGGTGAAGCTGAGACGGCTACAGCGCATTTGAAACTATTACAAGTGCTGGTGGATGTGAACAACGCGCGCATGGCGCTCTTCCTGGACGATGTGGAGGCAGCTAAAGCTGCCCTGGTCAATACCCAGGATCGACTTAAAAATCTAATTCCGATCATTACTGAGTTCGACGCAAACCTGGCTGAAAGCATGCCTCAACGACTTAACCTGATCATTACAGGCCTGGAAAGAGATACCGAAACCGTAAAAATTGACCTGGAACTGTTCACCAAAGATCTGCTTGAAATTGAAGCAGCGCTGTTTGGCGACTGACAAGGGAAACGCGCTTGTACAAAGCTTGGAAACTGGGCCGCACCTGACCCTGGATACCTGGCGGTCAATTTTGCATACTCACCTGAGCAGGATTGCCTGGGATCAGGCTGTTGCAGATGTGGAACCCTTCCTGTTTTCCCGGCATGAAAGCGTCTTATTGACCCGGGAGAACCTGGATCGGTTGTTGGGTTGAGCGAGTTGATCAGGCTTCTACGGAAACCTATCAGGTCTTTAACATGCAGGTTTCCCTTAAAACCCCTTTGTGTCTTGTGGTTGCAGTTTTTTACCACAAAGTCACACCTCCCTTAAACATGGGGGGCACGAAGACACCAAGCAGAACAACTTCTTATTTGTTTTTCTTCGTGACTAAGTCCCGGCCTCTTTTTCCGGGATGGTGCCTTTGTGGTGAATGTTTTTTTGCATGCAACCAAATAGCAGCGTTTACTACCCCAGCCACTGGTACATCACCAGCGCATCCACATAGCCCAATTGCGGGTGCTTGAAAGCTTTGGGCAGCCGGCCCGCCACCTCAAAGCCCATTTTTTTCCACAGGTGAACAGCATCCTCATTGCTGGAGACCACCAGGTTGTACTGCATGGCCTTGAAACCCTGTGTGCGCGCCTCCGCCAGGGAGTGCCTGCACATGCCGGCTGCAATGCCCCGCCCGCGCCGGGTGGTCGCCACCACGTAGCCGCAGTTGCAGACGTGCCCTCCCTGCCCGGGCTGGTTGGGTTTTATGTAATACGTTCCCACCACCTGCCCGTCCATCTCGGCCACATACGTGCACAGGGGAATCTCCACCCAGGCCTTGTGCGCCTCGGACGCGTTGATCTCGGACGGGAAGGAGTAGGTCTGCCCCTGCCGGAAGACCGGCTCCAGCACGCCCCACACCTGCGGCCAATCCTGCTCTTCAAAACGGCGAATGCTGATCGGGTTGGTTTGCATGCACCCAAGCATAGCCAATAAAAGCCGGTTTGTCAAACCCTCAGATCTCTTGCGAGAGCGGATTGCAATCCACGAAATTACGTGATACACTTAATTTCGTGGAGGTTCCCATGCAAAACCAGAACATAACCCTTTCCTTACCCAAAACCGTCCTTAGAAAGATCAAGCTGTTGGCCGCTAAGCGGCAGTCGTCCGTCTCGCGCTTGTTGACCCGCGCAGCCGAGAAAATGCTGGAGGAAGAGACCGAGTACGATGCGGCACACAAACGCCAGAGGGCATTACTGGAAATAGGCTTCAACCTGGGTTTCCGCAAAACTGCCAGCCGGGACGACCTTCATGACCGCTGATCCCGAACTTCAGTTTGTGGACACGAACATCCTGGTTTATGCTTATGATCTGTCGCAGGGAGAGAAACACGAAAAAGCCAAAGCTTTGCTTCTTTCGCTATGGGATACGGGGCTGGGCTGCCTGAGCATCCAGGTGCTACAGGAATTCTTTGTCAACGTCACCCGCAAATCCAATTTTCCACTTTCACCCGAACATGCCACCCAGGTCATCCGGGATTTTTCGGATTGGAAGGTTCATCGCCCCGGAGTCATGGATGTGGTTGCTGCTGTTGAACTGCACCAGCGCTGCCAGATTTCCTTTTGGGACGCCATGATCCTGCAATCTGCCCGCCAGAGTGGCTGCAGCCTGCTCTGGTCGGAAGATCTATCTGAAGGACAAGATTATGCGTGGGTGAAAGTATTTAATCCATTTAAAGGGAAATAGCCGGTCATAACCCCTGGCACAAACAAAAAGAGACCGCCTTCAATTCAGCGGTCTCTTTCAATTATTCAATTGTCATCAATGATCCCGACTGCAGGATCTATATCGGCGTGGTAATCTTCTTCTCTTTCTTTAACTTCCTCTTTTCTTTGGCATCATGCAGAGGTTTTTTCTTTTTTTCCTTACGGCCTTTATCCTTACTTCCTTTATCTGGCATGTCAATTCTCCTCTCAATAAAAGCGAACCTGTCAAACCTTATGGGCGCCTCTTGTAAATACTCCCAACCGCGTTCACAAAAAACCCGGAGACTCACAGGCATGCGCTGCCAATCAGTGTACTTTAATTTTACTACATTTGAGCAGACCTGACAGGTTAGGAAACCTGTCAGGTCTTTTCAAAACAAATTGCCCGCCACCTGGATGAGGGGGGCATCCAAGCGACGGGCATTCATATTATGCCATACTATTTGTTTTTTTGACAAGGCTTTTAAAATTAATGTTTCATTAGCATAGATATTTGTCATATCCGCACAGGCAGGCATACACATCAACGAACCTATAGTTCATATTCAAACAAATGAGATCAGAAGGTTGTGCAGGCTAATAAAAAAAATCCATTTTCCAGCTTATTGGATCTCTTATACCCACCCTCTTTTATCTCCCCTGTTCAGACAGCCACACTGCTACCCAAAAGACGGAATGGAGATCAAACCCTGGCTGAAAAGATACACCCCGCCAATGCATAAAACCACCAGGCAGCAAACAAAGAGCACCAGCAGGCTGATCAGGGAAACTGCCCGGTTACTCCTCCTTTTTTCGGGGAACATGGAAGATCCCTCCTTGAGGCTGTCAGGTGTGCCCTTAAAGGACTCTTTGTTGCCAAAGCTTCCTTTCGATGATTGGAAAAAGGGTTTTTTCATGCCGCCGCCGATCTTTCCCACCCCTTTGGAGCTGGAAAAGGAAGGTTTGCTGATCGAGCGATTAGTCTTGGAAGAACCAAAAGATTTTTTCAAGTTGTCACCTTCTGCGATAGATCCCGTTCTGTGGGGGTGAAAGCTGGTTGATAGAAAACGATCCGGCTCGTACGCCTGAAGATATTATAGCAACTCTTGAAATAATTACAACCCCCCCATGAACAACCCCCATCGTTTATGAACGAATGGTACTTCCTATTGGATCAAGATCGGTACAGTGGCGCAAAGAAATATCCTAACCAACACCGCGCGAAGTACCCGAGGGTGAAGGAGGCAGGGTGAAACCCAACATTCGGGCTAACTTGCCGGCGGCTTGTAATCCAGGGATTGATGCCGGAAATAGGGGTTGTAAAGCGTGGAATTGGTTGCGAAAGCGCATGGAGATTGATCCCTCATTAACGCTCTATTCGAATTGTGATAGAATGCACTTTCTTGTGACCTCAATCCAACCGGGATGAACTTTGTGATATTATTAAAGTCCACGATTTTCGCGTTGTCTTTATTTTTCGAGGAGGTAATTCCGTAACTCTTCAACTTGCCGTCCCCAGTCCCGAGAAAACTACCGTTCATCCTGGCGACTCGCGTTTGGAAAAAGTACGAACGCGCAGTTACATTGCTGTTACCTCCCCCCCCGAACTACACGAAATAGGCAGACGATCTGTTTGCCTCGGCACGTTCTTCTCTCGTTTTCGTTCCCGGATAATCCACGAGGCATCATCCGTATCTCCCGCTCGATTCTGGTGCGCACTCACTGCTGGTATAGAGAACTCCGCGTTTCCATATCGGATTAACGCTGCCTGTCCTGCCCACACAACAGATGGCGATGAAGGAATATATTCATGTCCCGATTTCTCTCCAGTCTCCGTTTTCGCTTGATCCTGATTGTCCTCTTCGCGTTACTGCCCGCGCTCGGGCTGGTGCTGTTCATCGGTGCGCAGTTGCACGAACAAGCCGCCAAGAATGCGACAAGCGAAGCGTTTCGACTCGTGCATCTTGCCGCAAGCAATCAGGACGCGCTCATTGAGGGCGCGCGGCAGACGCTGACCGCTCTTTCCCTGATGCCGGTTGTTCGAGACACTCAATCGGGTAATTGCGACGCCTTTCTGGCTGAGTTGTTAACCCATTCCCCATCTTACTCGAACTTTGTCGTTGCTATGCCAAACGGCGACGTGGTTTGCAGCGGATTGCCGCGCACTCAAGCCGTGAACCTTGCTGACCGAACGTATTTTCAGAGCGCCCTGCAAACGCGCGACCTTTCCATTAGCGAATATCTCATCGCCAGAGAACTTGGCAAAGCAATTATCACTTTGGCTTATCCGGTCTTGGATAACGCGGGTCAACTCAAAGGGATTCTGGTTGCCGGGCTGGATTTGGAATGGATGAGCCAACTCGCAGAACACGTGGAACTGCCGACCGGATCCTCGCTGACCGTGATTGACCGCAACGGCACGATACTGACGCGCTATCCCGACCACCAAAATTATGTCGGCAAAAAGTTTACCGAAGCACCGATTGTCAAGGAAATTTTGTACCACAAAGGCGATGGCACGACTCAAGCGTTGGGCATGGACGGCATCGAGCGTTTGTACGCCTTTCACCCGCTTGGCAGCGTGAGCGATCCCTCCGCATATCTGGCCATCGGCATTCCCAGCGCGTTAGCTTTTGCAGAAGCAGATCGCGTGATAAACATCATAGTGATTGGTTTGATCGTCATATCTGCGCTCATGTTGACAATGCTGTGGATCAGCAGTGATGTCTTCCTGTTGCGGCGTGTTAATGTCCTGGTCAACGCCACCCAACGTCTGGCTGCCGGCGACTTGAGCACGCGCACGAGTGTGCAGGGCGGCGTGAGCGAACTGAGCCAATTGGCGCGCGCCTTCGATGATATGGCAGCCTCGCTGCAACAGCGCGAAGCCGGGCGCAAGTATGCGGAAGAGGCGCTGCGTCATTCGCTCGACCTGCTCAATCTCACCGGACAGATGGCACAGGTTGGAGGCTGGGAATTGAATCTGGAAACGCAGACTCTTTTCTGGACGGAAGAGGTCTATCGCATCCATGAAGTCGATCCCGCCACCCGGCTGAATGTCACCGAGGCGATCAATTTCTACGCGCCGGAGTCACAACCGGTCATCTCCGCCGCAGTGCAGGCTGGCATCGACTCAGGCACGCCGTGGGATTTTGAGCTTCAGTTGATTACCGCGAAGGGTCGGCACATTGAGGTGCGCGCCCAGGGGGCAGCCGTGCGCCGCGACAATAAGACTGTTCTTCTCAACGGCGCGTTTCAGGACATCACCGAGCGCAAGCAGGCGGAAGAACGCATTCAAACTCAGCTGCAACACCTCGCCGCGCTGCGCGCCATTGATAGCGCCATCGTCGGGAGTATTGACCTGCGGTTAACCCTGAACGTGATCGTGCAACAGGTAGCGGCTCAATTGGGCGTGGACGCTGTCGCCGTGTTTTTGCTCGGCCCGCACACGCAAACGCTTGCCTATGGCGCCGGGTACGGCTTTCGCGGCAAAGCCATCGAACACTGTCGCATGCAATTGGGCGAGGGGCTCGCCGGGCGCGTCGCGCTTGAGCGACACATCGTCCACATTCATAATGTTCTTGATACGGAAACCGACTTTACCCGCGCAGATGTGCTGGCAGGAGAAGATTTCACCTGCTATCACGCCGCGCCGCTCATCGCCAAAGGAAAAATCCAGGGTGTGCTGGAAATCTTCACGCGTGCCCACCGCGAAACGGACGAAGATTGGATGGAGTTTTTTGAAATGCTGACTCAGCAAGCCGCCATTGCTCTGGATAATGCCCAACTCTTTGATAACCTGCAACGTTCAATCACGGATCTGTCTCTTGCCTACGACGCCACCATTGAGGGCTGGTCACACGCCCTTGACCTGCGCGACAAAGAAACCGAGGGGCATACCTTGCGTGTCGTGGAGATGTCCAAACGCTTGGCGCTGGCGATGGGCATCAGCGAAGTGGAGATCGTTCACATCCGTCGCGGCTCGCTCCTGCATGACATCGGCAAGATGGGCGTGCCGGATGGAGTACTCTTGAAACCCGGGAAACTGACGGATAAAGAATGGGAGAAGATGAAAAAACATCCGCAATTCGCCTACGATATGCTCGCGCCGATTGCGTACTTGAAACCAGCGTTGGATATTCCGTACTGCCATCACGAAAAATGGGACGGCACCGGCTATCCACGCGGACTCAAAGGCGAACAGATTCCGCTGGCGGCGCGGCTCTTTGCGGTGGTAGATGTATACGACGCGCTTACGTCGGATCGTCCGTACCGCGCGGCGTGGTCAAAAGAAAAAACGTTGGAGCATATTCGCGCGCTGGCTGGAACGCATTTCGATCCGCGCGTGGTCAATATATTTCTGGGCGAAATCGGCAGGGAATAGACAGGGCTTGCACAATACGGTTCTATTATTGCGGGGAACACGGAAACAATTGAGACCGAAGAATATGGAAAACGATTTTCGTATGCTAATGATGGTTTGATAAAGGTTGATGTGATTTTTTACGACGACCTGCTCGGCAATCTCGAGTCGTTCGTTAACATGATCGCAGCATAGTGGCAGGTTGCCCGCCGCAGGTCTCCGCCGAAGTCCCCTGAAAGGGAAAGGAGGCAGGGGGAGCGGGTCTGAAACTGGCAAAGCCATCTTACAGCACAGCGATACCCAACAGCGATACCCAACCTTCGGGCTAACTGTCCGGCGGCTTGTAATCCAGGGATTGATGCCGGAAATAGGTGTTGTAAAGCATGGAGTAATGCCCGTTGTGTTGGAGCAGCCCGGCATGGCTGCCTTCTTCGATGATGGCACCGTTCTGCATGACCACGATCCGGTCGGCGGCCTTGACCGTGGAGAGGCGGTGCGCGATCAGCAGGCTGGTGGTATCCTGCAGGATCAGGTTGAGCGCCTGCTGGATCTGCCACTCGGTAAAGGGGTCAATACTGGCAGTGGCTTCATCCAAAATAAAGATGGCCGGTTTCTGCACCAGGACGCGCATCAGCGCCACTAGCTGGCGCTGCCCCATCGACAACCGCCCGCCGCGCTCACCCACCTGGCTGTTCAAGCCGTCCGGCAGCGTCTCCAGCCACTCGCCCTCCCCAATACGCTTCGCCAGGGTCAGCATCTCTTCATCCGTTGCGCCGGGTACGGCGTAGCGAATATTCTCAGCCACACTCCCGGAGAAAAGGAACGGCGCCTGGGATACGATGCCCAGCTGGCGGCGGTATGCCCCCAGGTCAAACGTGCGGATATCCAGTCCATCCAGAAGCAGTCCCCCGCTCTGAAATTCATAAAAGCGGGCGATCAGTCTGGCCAGGGATGATTTGCCGGCGCCGGTATGCCCGACGATGGCCAGGTTTTCCCCCGGGCGGATATGCAGACTGAAGTCGGTCAGGATGGGCTCGTTATCCGTGTAACGAAATCCCAGCTTATTAAATGTGATCTCCCCTTTAAGCCTGGGGACTTGCAGGTTGGCGGTCTGGATGACATTGGGGTCGGCATCGATCAGGGCGAAAACGCGCTCGGCGGACGACAGCCCCGACTGGATCTGCGCCCAAAAGGCCGACAGGCTCATGACCGGGAACATGAAGCTTTCCAGGCTCAGGATGAACAGGTACCAGGCCCCGGCAGATACCACTCCCTGGGCCACACTCAAGCCACCTGTGTACACCAAAATGGCCGTGAAAATGCCTCCCAGGGCATTCAGCGTCGGGAAGACCAGCGACAACACAAAGCCGCGCCGGACGTTCACCCGGTAGGAGGTCTGGTTGGCGGTATCAAAAGTCTCAAAGACGCTGTGTTCCTGCCTGAAATTCTTGGCGATGGAAATCCCGCTGACCGTTTCCTTGATGGCAGAATTGACATCCGCCATAGCCTGCATGCCGCGCCGGGTCACGTTGCGCGCAATGCTCCGGTAGCCCAGCGCCAGCAAAAACAGGAACGGCAGGAAGGAGAAAAGGATCAAGGAAAGATGCCACTCGGTGCGCACCAGGACAACACCCAGCAGGACTGCCCGGATCATCTGCGAGCCCACATCGGTGATGATGCTGACCAGTTGTCCAAATTCATTCGTATCGGAGGTGATGCGTGAAACAATGCGCCCGGAGGCATACTGATCGTAGAAGGAAAGGTCATGGGCGGTGGCAGCCCGAAAGGCCTGGGTGCGAACTTTCAGGATGACATCTCCAACTGCACGTGCCACCAGGCTGCGGCGCACCCAACTCAGCAGCCAGTTGGCCACCCCGATCACGAAGATGGCCGCGCTGATGAGCAGGATGGCGTTGACATTCGGCTGGCTTTTCAGCAGGTCCACCCCCCGGCTGACGATGACGGGCTGGGCCGCGCCGATCACAGACAGGATCAGGATCAGCGCGAGTATGACTGCCAGGCGTTTTGTTTGAGGCTTAAAATAAGCGGATATCCTGGCCAGCAGTTGTTTGTCTGAATACTGGCGGTCATATTTTTCGTTATTAAGGCTGGAGAAGAAAAAACCCATTGATTACTCCACAGTGTTACTTTTTTATCTTTTTTACCACCAAGTCACCAAGATAAAAACTTTTATGTTTCTTCGTGGCTTGGTGTCTTTGTGGTTACATCATTTTAACCACTAAGTCACTAAGACACTAAGGAAAAGCCATTAATAATTCTTCGTGTCTCATGCCCAGTCACTTTTGGGTGGCGCCTCATGTCCCCATTTTTTGGGAGATAGTGGTTGCAGTTTTTTACCACCAGGGCACGAAGACACCAAGCAGTACAGCCTCTTATTTGTTTTTCTTCGTGACTTGGTGCCTTAGTGGTTATCATACCTTTTACCTCCAGGTCACAAAGGAGTTACCATTATTCAGAGAAGATGCGCCGGTAGGCTGCGGAGCTTTGCATCAGCTGCTCATGGTTGCCGATGGCAGCGATCCTGCCTTTGCGCAGTACGATGATCAGGTCCGCCCAGCGGATCTGTGACAGGCGGTGTGTGATCAGCAGGGTGGTGCGGCCTTTGGCGGCGTTGGCAATGGCGCGCTGGATCAGATCTTCCGTGGCGCTGTCAATGGCGCTGGTCGAATCGTCCAGCACCAGGATGCGCGGATCGGTCAGGAAGGCGCGCGCCAGCGCCAGCCGTTGGCGTTGTCCACCCGACAGGGTCACGCCGCGTTCCCCGATGACCGTATCGTATCCATTCTCGAATTCCAGGATGAAATCATGCGCCTGCGCAGCTTTGGCGGCGGTTTCGATCTCTGCGTGAGTAGCCTGCGGCTTGCCAAAGGCGATGTTTTCGGAGATCGAGCGCGAGAACAGGAAAATATCCTGCTCGATGATCGAGATTTGTTGACGCAGGGAGGCCAGGTTCCAGGCGCGTACATTGACGCCATCCACCAGCACCTGCCCGCGGCTGGCATCATAGGTGCGGTTGATGAGCTTGACCAGCGAGGTCTTGCCTGCACCCGTCTGCCCCACAATGGCAACCGTCTGCCCGGGTTTGACCGTAAAGTTGATGTCATTCAAGATGGGTTCTTTATCAAGATAGGCAAAACCCACCCCGCGGAATTCGATCTGACCTTTGACATCCATGCTTGTGCCGACCCTATTCTGATCGAGGTCATTCTCCCGGTTCATCAGCTCCAGCACCCGGCGCGACCCGGCAATGCCTGAAGAAACCTGGGTGTAGGCAAAAGTGGAGGCAAAGGTGGGAAAATCCAGCATCATCAGCAAACCAAAGTACGCCACCACACCGCCTGTATCCAGCAGACCCTGGCGGAAGAGCAGCAAGGCATGCAGCAGGCCGCCTGCCAGGGCGATCCCAAGCAGAAGATTGGGCAGGAAGCGGGCTTCCAGGTCCCCCTGGCGCACAAAGGCATTTCGAAAACTACTCGCATTAAGATTAAAGCGTTTGACTTCAGCCTCTTCCTGGGAGGCGCTTTTAACGGTCTCGATCCCATCCAGGGCTTCGGCCAGGCGGGAGTTCATGACCCCAAAGGCATCCCTGACCGCATTGGTCACCGGCGTGAGGGAATGCAGGTATTGCCATAAAGCAATGAAGTAGGCGATCGAGAATAGGATGGGTGTCAATAAGAGCGCCGGGTGGTAGCGGGGCGCAAAAATGAAAGGCATCACCAGGAAGGTCAGCGAACCGACCACGAGATTGATGCCCGGGCTGAACATGAAGTTGATCTCACGCACATCGTTGGTGGCGCGCGCCATCGTATCCCCCACCGGCTGGATGTTGTGAAACGTCATGCTCTTGCCCAGCAGCGACAGGTAAAGTTCATCCCGGATCTCGCGTTCGATGCGCTGGGCCAGCAATTCAGCCCCGAAGTTGCGCCCAAATTGCAGGATTCCCCGCACGATCTGGGAGCCTCCCAAAATCAAAGCCAGGGGCAGCAGCACACGGGTGCGGGCCGGCACCGCCAGCATATCGTTAAAGGCCTGTCCGGTCAGGACGGGTACCAGCGCAGCCAGGGCGGCGTTGCCAATGGCTCCCACCAGCAGGATCAACACCAGCCAGCCGTGGCGGGTTACATGCGACCAGACCCAGCGCACCGGGCCGCGCCGGTCTGCCTTGTAACGGCGCGCCAGGGTGAATTCAGCAAGTTCGGCAGGGATGGTCATGGAAGAAATTGTACCACCCGTAGAAAAGGTTTTGAAACCCAACATTAAAAACCTGACAGGTTTTCATGGAAGCCTGATCAACCAAGTTGACTTGGACACGCAATCTTTCGAATGTCTCAGGTCACGATGAAACCTGTCAGGTTTGAAGGCGTCATTTCCGCGGCATCGTACCCGCCCGTAGGGCATGTAGGATGAAACCCAGCATTTGGGTTGACCCCCACCCAGCCTCCCCCAAATCCGAAAATCAGGATTTGGGGGCACCCCTCGGGTATGCTTCGCGAAGGTGGCGTTAGGCGGAGGGGGTTTCGCTCAACCCAACCTGCACAGGGTTCAATTACTTGGCGGGAAACTCACTGCCAGAAGTGCCTTATAATAATTATGGTATCTACTCACGTCCATAATTGCGATTAATTCCACAGTGGCAGAACGCTGCTGTTCAATGCAAAAAAGCTCTATCTTCTGTCTTTGCGAGGAGCACATACGCACTGGCTTATCGTGTCCTCCCAGCGACGCCGAAGACCCCGATGCTTTTTGGGGTGGCAATCCCCATGCCGGAGAGGAGACTGCCACGCTGCGCTCGCAGTGACAAAATCTGATATGGTGAGTAGAAGCATATCTCTGGTGAGAGTCGCTCCCTGTTCCACCAGCCTCTTACAGGGGGAGCCTCTCCCAAAGGAGCATCCCATGAACCGTTACTGGATCAAACTATACCTGGAGATAGTGGATGACCCCAAGATGGGGCGGATGCCCGATTGGTTGTGGAGGCGCACCGTAGAGATGTTCCTGTTGGCGGGTGAGAACGGGAAGGATGGTTTGCTACAGCCCGTACATGATCTGGCCTGGAGATTACGAACTTCTGACGAGAAGTTGACCGAGTCGCTGGCTGCCTTATCACAAGTCGGGGTAGTGCATGAAACGCCGGAGGGTTGGGTGGTCACCCACTTTAAGACCCGGCAGGCTGTCTCCATCAGCACCGAACGCGTCCGCGAGTTTCGCAGGAAGAAAGAACTTGCAACGAAAGCATCCCGGGAGAAGAACGAAAATGAAACGGAAAAATGAAACAGAAGAAGAAACAAAAGAAGTAACAAAAGATGTAACAGAAGCAGCAGCAGTCGTGAAACGATCTCCTTCTGTATCTGATTCTGGTTCTGATTCTGGTTCTGGTTCTGAATCTGGTAGTGGTGGTAGTAGTTTAATTATGGATCAAAAAGAAAAGATTCTACTACTACCACTACTACTAATACTAGAAAAATCGGAAATATTCCGACTTTATAAAGCAAGATCGGAAATATTCCGACTCTGCCGCCCTGCCCACCCGGGAGCCTGTGGAAAACCTGTGGATAAAAAGTCGGAAAAATTCCGACTTTTCAAAGCCGGCATCCGTGATCCAGATCATCGTTGAATGTTGTTCCCAAACTACATGGGGATCTCTGCTGCGCTGCGAAACGTGTAACGGGCAACGTGCTTTACGGTATAATCTTCTCGAAACACAAAAATCTCATAAAATTCTGGACTCCCCATGACCGAACCTCTCAACTTTCAATCCATCATCCTCAAGCTGCAGGAATTCTGGGCGGCGCAAGGCTGCGTGATCTGGCAGCCCTATTACACCCAGGTGGGCGCCGGCACCATGAACCCCGCCACCTTTTTGCGCGTGCTCGGCCCTGAACCCTGGCATGTGGGTTACGTGGAGCCTTCCGTACGCCCGGACGATGGGCGCTATGGCGAGAACCCCAACCGTTTCCAGCAGCACACCCAGTTCCAGGTCATCCTCAAACCTGACCCCGGCAACCCGGTCGAACTGTACATCCAATCCCTCGAAGCGCTGGGCATTGACCCGCGCCAGCATGACATCCGCCTGGTGGAAGATAACTGGGAGCAGCCAGCCATCTCGGCCTGGGGTCTGGGCTGGGAGATCTGGCTGGATGGGCAGGAGATCACCCAGTTCACTTACTTCCAGCAGGTCGGCGGGCAAACCCTGGACCCGGTGGCGGTGGAGATCACCTACGGCCTGGAACGCATCCTGATCGCCTTGCGGGATGCACCCGCCATCTGGGATGAGCCCTGGAATGAGACCGTCACCTACGGGGAGGTGCGCCAGCGGGAAGAATATGAACATAGCAAATATTACTTTGAGATCGGGGATGTGACCCGCCTGCGCCAGATGTATGACCTGTTTGAAGCGGAAGCCAATGCCTGCCTGGAGCAGGGTTTGCTGATCCCGGCGCATGATTACGTGCTCAAATGCTCGCATACCTTCAATGTCCTGGATACGCGCGGCGCCATCGGCGTGACCGAGCGCCAGGCATTCTTTGGGCGCATGCGCGGCATGGCGCGCCGGGTGGCTGAAGCCTACCTGGTCCAGCGCAAGGAGTTGGAATACCCGCTCATCAAAGAGGGGGCAGACAGGCAGCCCGCAAAAGCAGCCAGCCCCAAACGGATGGAGGTTGCAGGCTCCCAGTCTTTCCTGCTGGAGATCGGCGTGGAAGAGCTGCCCGCGGCCGACCTGGACTCAGCCCTGGCGCAGTTGCGAGCACGTGTCCCGGTCCTGTTGGCGGAGTTGCACCTGGAGCATGGTGAGGTAAAAGTCTGCGGTACACCGCGCCGCCTGGTTGTGACCATTGCAGAACTGGCAGCCCGCCAGCCTGATATTGAAGAAGAAGTCAAAGGGCCGCCAGCCGAACGCGCTTTTGACCCTGCCGGCAACCCCACCAAAGCCGCCGAAGGTTTTGCACGCGGCAAAGGGGTGAATGTAAAAGACCTGCAGGTGCAGGAAGTGGACGGGGGGCGCTACGTGGTGGCGCTGGTCAGACAGGCCGGGCGTCCCACCCCCGAAGTTTTGCTCGAGGTTCTGCCCGGGTTGGTGGCGGGCATCAAGTTTGAAAAGTCCATGCGCTGGCTGCCCTCATCTGGGATGGCTGGAAAAGACAATAGTGTAACTTTTTCGCGCCCGCTGCGCTGGCTGGTGGCATTACTGGGCGAGGCAGTGATCCCATTTGCGTATGCCGGCTTGGTGGCGGGCAACCTGTCGCTCGGCCTGCGCCCCTATGGCTCTCCCCAGATTGTGATCGCTTCCGCCCAAGCCTATGCACAGACCATGCAGCAAAACGGCATCCTGCTGGAGGTGGAAGAGCGCAAAGGATTGATCGAGGCTGGAGCCAAAAAACTGGCTGCCTCGGTGGGCGGGGAAGCGCTCATCACGCCTGAACTGCTGGCGGAGGTTGCCAACCTGGTGGAGAAGCCCCTGCCATTTTTGGGTGGTTTCGAGTCTGAATACCTGGCCCTGCCCAAAGAGGTACTGATCTCGGTAATGAAGAGACACCAGCGCTATTTCCCGGTGGAGAAGGATGGCAAATTACTGCCCTACTTTGTGGTGGTACGCAATGGAGACGGGCAGGGTTTGGAGTTGGTGCGTTCGGGGAATGAGCATGTGGTGCGGGCGCGTTTTGCAGATGCCAATTTCTTTGTACGCGAAGACTTAAAACACAATTTGGACGACTTCCGCCCGAAACTGGCAAGCCTGATCTTTCAAAAGGCGCTGGGTTCCATGCTGGACAAAACGGATCGGATCGAAAAGTTGGTGGCTGGCTTGAGCCCCATGCTGGGGTTGGACGCACATGAAGCCATCTATGCCCGCCGGGCTGCGCACCTGTGCAAGGCGGACCTGGTGACCCGCATGGTGGTGGAGATGACTTCCCTGCAAGGCATTATGGGGGCTGAATATGCCCGGCGCAATAACGAGCACCCTGCGGTGGTTGCGGCCATAGGCGGGCAATACCAGCCTGTGCCCCAAACACTCCCCGGGTTGGCGGTAGCCCTGGCAGACCGTCTGGATTCGTTAACCGGCCTGTTTGCAGCCGGGTTACTGCCCAGCGCCACCAAAGATCCATTTGGCCTGCGGCGTGCAGCCCTGGGCGTGGTGCAGCCGTTGATCGAACACGGGATCTCGTTTAACCTGCAATCTGCCATCCAGGCATCGGCTGACCTGCAACCCATTCAAGTCAGCCCGGCGATCTGTGAACAGGTATTGGAATTCATCACCGGGCGTATGCGGGTAATGTTGTTGGATTCGGGCTTCCGCCATGACGTGGTGGATGCTGTTCTGGCTCAACAGGGGCATAACCCTGCCCTGGCAAAACGTGCCATCCAGCAGCTCAGCGCCTGGGTGCAGCGAGCGGATTGGAGCACCATTCTGCCGGGCTATGCCCGCTGCGTGCGTATCACCCGTGATCAGGAGACAACCTTTGACCTGCATGTAGAAGCCTGTGTTGAACCAGCCGAAAAGGAATTACTGGATGCCCTGCAAACTGCGCAGCAAACAGAATGCCGTATTGGGAGCGTGGACGATTTCCTGAATGTATTTCTGCCCATGCTGCCGGTTGTCAATAAATTCTTTGAGTCGGTCATGGTAATGGCTGAAGATAAAACCATTCGTGAGAACCGCCTGGCTCTTCTGCAGCGCATCGCTCACCTGGCGGATGGTGTGGCGGATCTAAGCAGGCTGGAAGGTTTTTAATTACTTCATGGATAATTAAAAGGCAAGGTCTGTTTTTAGACAGACCTTGCCATGCTTTTTCAAAGGTTGGATATGTTTACGGTTTTAACACGAGAAAATTGTCGAACAGCATGTCCACACCGCCTTCATCAAATGTGCCCACCTGCAGGCCGACATCTCCGCTCGAGAATGAGCTGTCGTTGGCAGTTGCCACCTGTTTGCTATTGGCATACAGGGATAGTTCGCCATTGTTGCATTCGAACCGGATGTGATTGGTGGCTGAGCCTGGGTTGATGCCATCAACAGGTTCCATCTGTTCAGAGGAGAGATAGGTTGTAGTGCCAGCCTCAACTTTACTGATCACAGCATAGCCATCACTGCTGATCAGCCCAACATAGAAGTTTTCAACATCCTGGTAATTGCAGATGATGCCAAAGTCGTTATTATCCGGACCTGCAGTCTTGGTGGCATCCACTTCAATACTTACCGGGCCAGAAAATGACTTGCCCGGATTGGCCCAGATATCATACTGTGTTTCGGTTAACCACATGCGGTAACCGCCATTGGCATAATCCGTGATCTTGTAATCCTCGTTCACCTGGTCCCAGCCGCTGCCGGAGTTTGCAAAATCGTCTGAGAAAAGTATATTGTTTTGAAACTGAACGGTGGGCTGGATTTGGCCGGCAGTGGGTTGAACCTGGGCTGACGTGGGCTGGATCTCGACCGGTGGGTTGTTGGTTGGGCTTACTTTGGGTGATAGCAGGCTGCAGGCCAGTGAGGCTGCCACTAACATAACAATTACTAAGAGCGCTTTTTTCATGATTTCCTCCAAGAAGATATAAAATAAAATATTCCCAACAGTATACATCTTTAATATTGGGAATGCAAATCATCCGGTTTCCCCCCAGGATGCCTAATATTACTTTTGTATATGTGCAACTCTTGCGGTTGGGCAAGACTTCAGATCTCACTGGACAAAAAAACTCTGGGCTTTTGTCCTTATCAAAAGGATAAGTAGCAAAAAGTCCGGTGAGGGCTTGAAATTTAAAGGTACCTAACCCAAATGCATGGGCATGATGACGTGCAGAAAATCATCTGACCCCACCGGCCGGATGACACCCGGGCTGTTGGCCGCACTGGTCTCGAGGGCGACATTGGGTGATCTGACCACCTCCAGCACCTCGCGCAGGAAGCGCACGTTAAAGGCGATCAACAACCCGACCCCATCAATGGTGGCAGAAACGATGGTCTCGTTTGACCCGGTCTCCTCGGATTGGGCAGAGATCTCGACAGAGCCGGGTTCCAGATCACCGCTGGATTTGATGTTGAAACGGGCTACATTTGAGCCCTCGCGTGCAAAGATCTCGGCCTGTTTGCAGGCTTTAAGCAGTGACTGGGTGGAAAGGATGGTGCGGGACTTGTATGCCCGTGGAATGATCTGCTGGTAATCCGGGAAAACGCCATCGATCAATTGGGAGACCAATTCGGCATCCTTCACGCGGAAAACCACCTGGCCCCGGCCTTTGGGTAGAACCATTGAGATCATTTCACCACCCTCTGCCGTGATGCGTGCCAGTTCATTCAGAGCGCGGGCCGGGATGATGGCGGAAAGTGCTTGCGGGGCAGATGTGGATAGGGTGGCGTGCCGCACTGACAGCCGGAATCCATCCGCAGCCGCCATAGTCAGTTTGTCCCCTTCCACATTCATCAATACACCCATCAATACCGGGCGGGCTTCATCCGTGGAGGCTGCAAAGGCCACCTGCTGGATGATCTCCTTGAAGTCAGCCACATTGATCTGGAAGGCAGAATCCATTTCGGGTACCGGCATGGGTGGAAACTCCTGGGAATCGATGCACTTGATATCCGTATTCGAGGCCCCGGCGCGCACGTTCAAGCTCTGGGTGGTGGTGTTCAGGTTCAAGCTGACCTGTTCAGCGGGTAGCGTCCCCACCAGGTCCACAAAGGTGCGCGCTGGCACAGTCGTGGAGCCCTCCTCCTCGATTTTTGCTCCGATCCAGCAGGTAATGCCCAGTTCCAGGTTGGTTGCTGAAAGACGCAAGCGGCCCTCATCTGTGGCAACCAGTACATTGGAGAGTACGGGCAGGGTGCTGCGCGGGGAGACCGCGCGTGATACGATGCTTAATCCATGTGCCAGGGTTTCTTGCAGTACGGTAACTTTCATGGCTTCGATCCTCTCATCTATAATTGTGTCAATCCTCATTGGGGGATGACGTCCAGCCTTCATAAAGTATATCCTGAGACATGCAAAGTGAAAAGGCAATTTAATAGCAATTCGCAAAGACATCCCGCAAAAGTCAACCTTGAAGGATGCCTGACACACTTTTCAGTAACCTGGCCACTTCGCGCGACATTGACCGGGGTTCTGCATCCAATAATAGTCCTGATTTGATATAATCTAACCGACATATCTAAAAGAAGTGGGGCAACTTTTCCCTAGAATTATGGGAAGAACCATCCAATTGAATAAATTGTTACGCAATAAGGAGAGTATGAATGGAATACACACAAGTTAAAGTTCCCGCAGGTGGTGCCAAGATTGGGATCAAGGATGGAAAACTGCAAGTCCCCAATCATCCCATCATTCCATTTGTGGAAGGGGATGGCACCGGTCGTGACATCTGGCGGGCTGCTGTAAGAGTTTTCGATGCGGCTGTCCAAAAAGCCTACGGCGGCAAACGCCAGGTACATTGGATGGAAGTATACGCGGGTGAGAAGTCGTTTAAAATGTTCAATTCCTGGCTCCCGGATGAAACCGTGGAAGCTTTCAAAGAATTTTTGGTGGGCATCAAGGGCCCCTTGACCACACCCATCGGCGGTGGATTCACTTCGTTGAATGTGGCTCTGCGCAAATTGCTGGACTTGTACGTCTGCCTGCGCCCGGTGCGCTACTACAAAGGTGTGCCTTCGCCGGTCAAACATCCCGAATATGTGGACATGGTCATTTTCCGTGAGAACACCGAGGATATCTATACCGGGATTGAATTCCAAAATGGCACGGAAGATAATAAAAAATTCAAGGAACTATTCAAACAAAATTTCCCGAAGCAATACGCCAAGATGCGCTTCCCGGATAGCTCTGGCATCGGTATCAAACCGGTCTCAAAGGAAGGCACCGAACGGCTGGTGCGGGCTGCCCTGCAGTGGTCATTGGATAATAAGCGCAAGAGCATCAATTTTGTTCACAAAGGTAACATTATGAAGTTTACTGAGGGCGCCTTTAAGGATTGGGGTTATGCCCTGGCCAAACGTGAATTCCGTGATCAGATCGTCACTGAGCGTGAAACCTGGATTTTGGGAAACAAGGAACAAAACCCGCACCTGAGCCTGGAAGACAATGCCAGATTGATAGACCCTGGTTTTGTTATGATGTCACCTGACCAGCAGAATGGCATAAAGCAGGAAGTGGAAGAAGCCCTCAAGTTGTGGGATATCCACGGTGACGGCAAGTGGAAATCCAAGCTGCTGATCAAAGATTCAATTGCGGATGTTTCCCTGCAGTTCACCATCATCCGCCCAAAAGATTACGATGTGATCGCCACCTTGAACTTGAATGGAGATTATCTCTCGGATGCACTGGCAGCCCAGGTGGGAGGCATTGGCATTGCGCCGGGCGCCAACATCAACTATGTCACCGGGCACGCTATTTTTGAAGCCACCCACGGAACCGCCCCCAAGTATGCCGACCTGGACAAAGTCAACCCCGGCTCGGTCATCCTCTCGGGGGAAATGATGTTCCGCTACCTGGGTTGGAACGAGGTCGCTGACCTGATCGTGAAGGGAATGGAGGCTGCCATTGCTGCCAAGACCGTCACTTATGATTTCGAACGCCTGATGGAAGGTGCCACCCTGCTGAAATGCTCCGAGTTTGGAGACGCCATTATTGATAAGATGGATGATTAAATATTGGAGATTGATACCATAGGGAGCATATTGGGGTGGATATTTATGATTTTTAAATGCACATGTGATAAACAATGAGCGGCTGAAGCCGCTCCTTTGATTTAATTTATAAACCACTTTGTATCTTCCCCCGATTTATTGAGAAGATACACCACTTTCTAATTAATAAACCACTTTTCTTATTCCAGCCTGCAAAAATGCCCGGCAGATCGGTAGCATAGAGACGATCTGCTGCTTAGCGCACCTTCTTGAAGCGGATCATGACCAGGTTTTTGGTGCAGTCATTGTAGGTGGTCAGCTTAATCTGCTCTGTCAGCGGCAGGTTTTGTTGATCCAGCAATTGGATCCAGAGCGTATTGGAGGATGCAATGGCTTTGTCACCCAGCATAAATTCGAACCCGGCTTGCCCATAGTTGGGGGCTGTACCTGTCAGACTGTAGTAATCGAGGAATTTTCCGCCCAATGTACCGCTGATGTGAATGGTCAGGTATAGAATCGGGCTGTTATTGATATCCACAGCCTGTCCGGCTACTCCCATCCAATTGCAGCCGGCATCCGGGTGATAATAAGTGCTGCCCACATGGGTCAGGGTTGCTTCGAATGGCATCCCCGAGCTGCTGGTTGCCTGAGTTCCCGGTGGAGTTATGGCCGACTCTATTAGGAAAGGTGTGAAGGATGGGATGGCTGTCCAGGTAGGCAATTGGGTTTCAGTTGCACTGGGCTGAATGGTTATAGTGGGGGTATATGTGGCCGGCAAGGGTAGTGGCGTGATGGTGGCGGTTGGATAGGTTTGTAAGGTGGGCAGCGGGGCGGGTGGGAAAGGATTCAGAGCACTATAGGGATTGAAGAAAATGATCCCAAAGAAACCCACCACTCCAATGATAGTCACCACAACCAGAATGGACACGATATTCCATATCATGCCGGATCTGTTGGGTGTTGGTTCAAAATTATCCATCGCAACTTCTCCCGTTAATTTGCCTGTTTGTTTTCAGGCTGGCTGTTTCCTGTGAGTTCTTCTCAGGGGGTCAGCTTGATGGTGCTGTTTTGACGTTTGTCTTCCAGCCAGTTTTCAAGAGCCAGGGTTTGCAGCGTCAGCAGGGCGTCAGGTGAAAGAATGTGGTCAGGTTCTCGTTCCAATACCATCAGTATGGAATAACCTGCCAGGGTCTCAATTACATTGCTATACTGCCCGGGCTGAAGGGCAAATGCGGCTTCTTCGATCTCCACATCCGGCAGGTAATTGCGCGGGAACCACCCCAACTCACCCTTTGTGACCGGATCGTATTCAGCAGCCAGAGTGGCAAAGTCAGCACCGGCGTTCAGTTCATTCCAGGCTGCCTGGGCCTTATCTGAATTATAGAGCAAAATTTGCTGAACGTGTACCTGTTCTGAAGTACTGGGTACGGCTGAGATGATCTGGTCACGCATCCAGGCGGCGGCTATTTGCCGGCGCAGGGATTGTCGCAGGGATTCGTCGGTGTAGCCATGTCCTTCTTGCCAGGTTGTCAGCGCCTGCACACTACCGAGCTGTGCAACCAGGTTGTCAATGCGGGTTTGCAGCATGACATCATCGACGGTAAAACCAGCCGATTGCGCACCCTGTTCCAGCAACATCTGATTGGTCAGGTCATCTGCCACCCACTGGGTGGCTTCTTCGAGCGATATTGTATTTCCCAGAGCGCTTTGAGCAGATTGAAACCGGGTCAATTCGGCCTCAAATTCGGCCTGGGTGATGCCGCTGCCGTTGATAAGGATCGCCATTGGCACCAGGGTTAAGGTTGGAGGTGGTGGGGATGTTGGGGATGGAGTGAGCGGGGTCGGGGAGGCCGGCTGGCAAGCTGCCAGGCCTGTAATGACCAGTACCAACGTCCATAGTAAAAATATCTTTTTAATAATTCGGGGTGACACCCCACTTTTTTGAGATGTTACACGTAATAGTTTTCTGGGCTGGAATGTGGACATCTGAATGATTATACCTGAATTAAAAAATCAGGGCGCAGCATGTGCTGCGCCCTGAAAAGAGGATCGTTCTGGTTTAGTAATCCATCCCGCCGCCGGGGGGCATGGGGGCTGGTTTGTCTTTTTCAGGAAGGTCAGTGACCAGGCATTCTGTGGTCAGGATCATGGCAGCGATGGAGGCTGCATTCTCGAGGGCGCCACGCACGACCTTAAGCGGGTCAATGATGCCAGCCTTGAGCATGTCCACATATTCACCGGTGATGACGTTGTAACCCAGGTTCTTGTTATGCTGTTCCTTGGAAAGTCGGCGGACGGTCTCGATAATGACCGCGCCGTCCTGGCCGGCATTTTCAGCCAGCTTGCGGATGGGGGCTTCCATGGCACGCCGGACAATGGAGACGCCGATGGCTTCTTCGTCGCCGGTCATTTTGACTTTGTCCAGGGCGGAGATGGCATTGATGAAGGTGATCTCACCGCCAGGGACGATGCCTTCTTCAATGGCAGCACGTGTAGCTGAAAGAGCGTCTTCCACGCGGTGCTTCTTCTCTTTAAGTTCGGTTTCGGTTGCAGCACCAACACGGATGATGGCTACGCCGCCGGAGAGCTTGGCCAGGCGTTCCTGGAGTTTTTCCTTGTCGTAATCGCTGGTGCTCTTGTCGATCTCAACGCGGATCTGGTCGATGCGGCCTTTGATTTCTTTGCTATCGCCTTTGCCGCCCACCAGGGTGGTGTTGTCTTTGTCAGCCACGACCTTCTCGGCACGACCCAGGTCTTGCAGGGTGGTGGTTTCGAGCTTGCGGCCGGTCTCTTCGGAGATGACCTGTCCACCGGTCAAGGTGGCAATATCCTGCATCATGGCCTTGCGGCGATCACCAAAGCCTGGGGCTTTAATGGCCAGCACATTCAGCATACCGCGCAGTTTGTTCAGAACGAGGGTGGCCAGGGCTTCGCCGTCAATATCTTCGGCGATGATGACCAGTTCGCGCTTGCCAAGCTGGACGAGTTTCTCAAGCACGGGCACAATATCCTGGGCTGCAGAGATCTTCTTGTCGTAGATCAGGATATAGGGTTCGGGGATGACGGCTTCCATGTGCTCTGTATCGGTGATGAAGTATGCTGAAATATAGCCGCGATCAAACTGCATGCCTTCTACATACTCGGTCTCGAATTGCATAGATTTGGATTCTTCCACGGTGATGACGCCATCTTTGCCGACTTTGTCCATCACATCCGCGATCAGGTTGCCAATTTCGACGTCTGCGGCTGAGTTGGTGGCTACCGAGGCAATTTCTTCCTTGGTTTCAATTTTCTGAGCCATCTTGCGCAGTGAGGCAACTATTGCATCGGTGGCCTGTTCAATGCCCAGTTTCAGGCGCATCGGGTTGGACCCTGCAGCCAGATTCTTAAGGCCTTCGGTGACAATGGCGTGTGCCAGTACGGTTGAAGTAGTGGTGCCATCACCAGCGATGTCATTGGTCTTTGTGGCGGCTTCCTTGATAAGCTGGGCGCCCATATTCTCAAATGGATCGTCGAGTTCGATTTCCTTGGCTACGGTTACACCATCATGGGTGATGGTGGGGGAGCCGAATTTGCGGTCCAGGGCTACGTTGCGTCCCTTGGGACCGAGGGTGGTTCCTACCGCGTTCGCGACGATATCAATACCGTTCTTGAGTCGCCGGCGGGCATCTTCTGAAAAAACAAGTTGTTTGGCTGCCATATTATTATTCCTCCGTTACAGATTTGTGGTTATTTTCCTAAAACAATGGCCAGCAGGTCGCTCTCGCGCAGCACGAGTAACTTTTTGCCGTCCAATTTCATTTCGGTCCCGGAATACTTTGCAAACAGGACCTTGTCGCCGACTTTTACATCCATGGGGATGCGGTCGCCATCTTCATCACGTTCGCCTGGTCCGACTGCCAGAACCATGCCCTGTTGGGGTTTCTCTTTTGCGGTTTCGGGTAGTACAATGCCACCAGCGGTGATTTCTTCCTGTTCGATGGGTTCAACCACGATACGGTTACCGAGGGGTTTTAAAGAAAGTTTCATATTCGCTCCTGGGAAAAAACTTGAATTTTTTAGCACTCACACGGTGCGAGTGCTAAATACAATAATACTTGTCTTAATGGGGTAAGTCAAGGGATATTGACAGATATTAATAAAATATTTATATATGCTGTAGATATCGTTTCTATAATTCAGGGGCAGGTCGGGGTGTGCCTCAACACCATAATCTTTTGAGATGTTTCTGTTGTAGTCATAAAAAAACTTTTCACACGCAATCATAAAATTTCCATATAAAGAATCTTTGTGCCCAGGTGGTGAAAAGAGAATTCATGGTGGCATTTCTTCGCTGGGATTACAACCAGTCAGCCTGACCTTTGGCTCCTGGCTTTTTGGGTAGGTTTTCCTGGAAAGAGAAGCGTTTTTTACCGTTCTGAAAAATAGAAATGCGAGTTTTTTAGGGCTTGGGAGTGGGTATGGGTGTGGAGGTTGGCAAAGGTATGGGGGTTTGGACGATGTCCTGTGTAAGTGACTGGCAGATCTGTTCACCGGCATTAACGATACCGATAATGTTGGCATCCGCGGAGAAGGAGGCGCGCACTTCGCTGAGAACTTTCATAGCTTCCGGACAGTAATTTCGTTGGGGAATGCTCAGGGCTGCCAACACAGAACCGTAAGTATAGTAATACACCACAGTGGTGTTTGAAAGAGGCAGACCGATGACTTCTGAGCTTTGTTCATTTTGCGTACATTCCCGTCCGTAACGCGCCAGGCAGGAATCCGCGGCTGTGCAACCGCGCACCGCACATTGGAGCGCAGGGATGGAGCCTTCATAATTTCGCGACTTGAAATATATAATTCCCAGTTGACCATGGATATCCGCGTTGGAGATGTCAAATGAGAGCGCCTTTTTGATGTTCAGGGCAGCAGCAAAAAAATCACCTTTTTGGGAGTAGGTTTTGGCAATGGCGATATATGGGATAGGGTCCTTGATCTGCAGCTGGGTATTCAACCTGGCTGCTTTTGAAAAATATTCCAGGGCCTGGTCATACAGGGCATTTCTTTCAGGGGGGATGGTGCTGTCAAATGCCAGGCGACGGTAATTGGCTCCCACGGATATGTACAAGAAGGTCAGGTTGGGGGTGATCTGTATGGCTTTTTGATATTCTTCAATGGCTTGCTTATAATAACTGGTGGATTCGAGCACGTAGGCGTAAACACGGTGAACATCCATGAGCTCAGGTCCACGCTCAATAGCCTGTTGAATAATCTTTTCGGCCGAGGTCCATTTTTGCTGGTCTATCATGATCTCAGCATAATAAGCCATTCCGAGGATGTTTTGACCATCCAACTGCAAAGCCCGCGTGGCTTCCTGTTCTGCTTCGTTAAGCAGGGTTTTTGGGTCCTGTCCTGCCAGGGTGGTTGCACTCCACAACCAGTCCAGTACAAAAGCACGCGTGGCATGCACCATGCTGTCGTCCGGAGCCAGGATTACAGCCTGGTCAATGGAAGCAAGCGCTGCCTGCAAGCGCTCTATGCGCTGTGCGTCTGTGGTCAGCAGGTTGGATGAGTAAGCCTGGATACGAGCCAGCTTGACCCATACTTCGGTATCGTTTGGATTGATCCTGGTTGCTTCAATATAAGCACTGATGGCGTCATTAAGCTGTCCGGCGGAAAAAGATGCGTCCCCTTCCATGGAATAGGATTGAATACTGCGGGTTGGGGTCGGGGATGGTTGAAATGGGCGCTGGATTGCACCGATATCAACTTGATTTACCAGCCAGATGCCAGCCAGGATCAGGCAAACCCATAGGAAGATTCTGTAAAAATTGGAATGTCGTTTCTGGTAAAAGAGGGGACGTCTGGATCTAACGATCATGGTGTGGGGGTGGCTTGCGGTGTCAAGATGGGCGCTGTGGTTGGGGAGGGAGTCAGCAGACTGTTTTCACATAGTCTCAGGGCTTCATTGGCATTGTAAATTGCGTCCTCATCGTTGACCACTTTTTCGAGGATGGTCTTGGCAACATCCAAAACCTCGCTGCAATGATCGGTGTATGCCAAAACCAGTGCATAAGTGTAAAAGTATTGTGTGATGTACAAGTCGTCCCCTGTTAGATTTACTGGTTCGATCACCTGCCCATCGGCAGTGCTGCCTCCATTGATCGCCAGCGAAAATTGGGTGACGGAATCCGGCCACTCGAAATTGCGGTAGAGCATCAGACCCAGGTTGCCAATCATATAGGCGTCTGTGGGAGCATTACTTACAGCCAGCTCGGCAGATTGGATTGCCTTGGCAAAATCTCCATAAGCTGCATAAGCGCGTGATGTATATAGATCTGGTATTGGGTCGGATGGGTTGAGCGTATTGGCCAGGGTATATTCGTCTATGGCGTTTCCAATGGCTCCTAACACCTTGTAAATGCGCCCCAGCGCCAGGTGAATCTCGGGGATGTTCGGATTGATGTTAATGGCTGCCAGGTAAGCCTGAACGGCCTGCTCCCGGTTATCCGTGATCTCCAGGATAAAGCCGCGCGCAATATTGGCTTCGATGGTATTGCCTGCCAGGGAGGTTGCCACACGGGATTCCTCGATGGCAAGGTCTAGGGCGCCAAAGGGTCCGGTATCGGCCAGGTACATTTCTCCCAGCAGTTCGGCATAATAAGCATGTGCCTGACCATTGTTGGCATCAATGTTGATGGCTTTCAAGATGGCAGTCTCTGCGGATGGGAAATCACCCTTCTTCGTTAATGCCCAGCCACGTATGGCATAGGCCATGGAACTGTTGTTGGACAACAGCAGCGAATTTTCTGCGTTGGTTAATGCGGCATCATATTGACCTGCAAAGATCTGTACACGTGCCAGAGCCAGGTAATTAGCCGGGTTGTTGGGTTGAATGCTGATGGCTTCCTGGTACACGGAGATGGCCTGCAATAATTTACCATCGGAAAAAAGCCCCTCCGCTTCGCTCAGGTAAGACTCGGGTAGGCGCGTCGCAGTGGGGGTTGCCACAAAGGGGGTTGGTATGGTCGGAATGACCACCTGGTTGAAATAGATTGCAATTGCAATCAGAATAAGCAGGAACAGGATGCGGAAGGGGTGGATCTGCTTGCGCCTTTTGTTCATGCTCCATTTTGAACCTTTTAGATACATGACTTCATCTTACCATCGGCAATCAAAGGGCGTCAAGATGGATTGTTTTTGTTAAAAACTCATCCGGGGCGTCATTCTCCCGAATGCTATCTCGCCCTGGAGGGCTCCCCGCCCGAACGGGGACACACCTGCACTGCGTTCTGGCGCAAGTGTCGGGACGATGTGAGCTGCTGACGTTCTCCAGCGGCGAAGAATCTCTCGTAACCTGGGCTGAGATGCTTTGCTATGCACACTTGCCCAGGCATGCAAGTGCCAGGGAAGAACTCTCCGCTCAGCGTGAAATGTCTGAGTAGTTACGTTATTTATTAACGCGCTTTACCTGCAGTTATTGATAGAAACAATTCCCACGGCGTTTGTCAGATTAGAGCGCCGTGGGAGATATACGATTCTTTATATGTATCTACTCACGTCCATAATTGCGATTAATTCCACAGTGGCAGAACGCTGCTGTTCAATGCAAAAAAGCTCTATCTTCTGTCTTTGCGAGGAGCATCCTCCCAGCGACGCCGAAGACCCCGATGCTTTTTGGGGTGGCAATCCCCATGCCGGAGAGGAGACTGCCACGCTGCGCTCGCAGTGACAAAATCTGATATGGTGAGTAGAAGCCTTTATATAATGATCAATTCCCCTGCTGGATGTCTTTTTGGGCCAGGGATATAAAATCTGCCAGCGACATGGCACCGGGGTTGTCCCCGCTGCGCAGGCGCAAGGCAACCTGTCCGGCTTCGGCCTCCTGGTCGCCGATCACCAGCATGTAAGGGATCTTTTGCTTCTGGGCATCGCGGATCTTGGAATTCATGCGCTCGGTGCGACCATCCACTTCGACGCGCAAACCGGCAGCCTTCAACTTTTCTGCCACCTGCCCGGAATATTCCAGGTGGCGGTCGGCAATTGGGATGATCATAACCTGCTGGGGTGCCAACCAGACCGGGAAAGCACCTGCAAAATGCTCAATGATCACACCCATAAATCGCTCGGTGGTGCCTGTCACCGCCCGGTGCAATACCACGGGGGTGTGTTCGGCGCCATCTTCTGCGATGTAAATGAGTCCCAGGCGGGCTGGTTGGATGAAATCCACCTGGATGGTGGAGAGCTGCCATTCGCGACCGAGCACATCCCGGGCCAGGAAATCTGCTTTTGGCCCGTAGAAGGCGGCTTCACCGCTGGCCTCAAAATATTCGACGTTATTGGCATCCAGGGAGGCGCGCAGGGCGGTTTCGGCTTTGGCCCATTTCTCGTCATCCTGAACATATTTGCCGCCTTCGCCGCGCAGAGACAGGCGCACCTTGTAATCTATAAAGCGGTAACGCTCGAGCACTTCCTGGATCAATTTCAGCGCCAGGGTGAACTCCTGCTGGATCTGGTCTTCTGTGCAAAAGATGTGGCAGTCATCCTGGGTCAGGGCGCGCACACGCGTCAGGCCGGTCAATTCACCGGTTTTTTCGTAGCGGTAAAGCGTGGCAAATTCACCGAAGCGCATGGGCAGCTCGCGGTAAGAGTGGCGACCCATTTCCTTGTAGAGGGTCATGTGGCTGGGGCAGTTCATCGGCTTGAGGCGGAAGGTTATATTTTCGTCCACCATGGGCGGGAACATCGAGTCCACATAGTTATCGTAGTGACCGGAGCGTTTGTACAGGTCTTCCTTGACCAGGTGACCGGTCCAGACGTGGGAATAGCCATACCGGGTCTGAAGATCACGCACATAAGTTTCCATCAGGTGTCGCAACATCTCGCCTTTGGGGGTAAATAGCGGCAATCCGGGGCCGACGTCGTCGGAGAAATGGAACAGACCGAGTTCCTTGCCCAGGCGGCGGTGATCGCGTTTCTTGGCTTCTTCCAACTGCCACAGGTATTCTTCCAGTTCCTTCGGAGTACGCCAGGCTGTGCCATAGATGCGTTGCAGCATGGCATTCTTCTCATCACCGCGCCAGTAAGCACCAGCCACGGACATGAGCTTGACAGCTGCCGGGTTGATCTGTCCGGTATTTTCCACATGCGGGCCGCGGCACAGGTCTACAAACTTGTCGTGGGAGTAAATGGAAATATCCGGTTTTTCCTTCAAAGGGTTGCCGTATTCATCGAACCCGCCTTGTTCCAGACCGGCGATCAATTCCAGTTTGTAGGGCTGCTGTGCAAAGACCTGGCGCGCCTCATCCGCTGAAATTACTTTCTTTTGAAAAACATGCCTGCCTGCCAGCACCTGGCGCATGCGTTTTTCCAGGGCTTTCAGGTCATCAGGAGTCAAAGGGCGCGGCAGATCGAAGTCATAATAAAAACCATTCTCGATGGGCGGCCCGATGGTGTATTTCGCCTCGGGGAACATCTCGAGCACCGCTTGTGCCATGACGTGGGCTGTGGAGTGACGGATGCGGTACAGGTCACTGTCTTCGTATCTTTCCTGGATCTTTTCGGCCATTTCTGCCTCCTATAATTATCTTCTCAAAAATCTGGAAGTGGGGTGTTTTTGAGAAGAAAACTCCTATAAAATAAAAAACTCTCGTCCGTTTCCGGGACGAGAGCGCGCATGCGTTCACGTGGTTCCACCCGGATTTGTCTCTGAATTACTGCCGGATCAATGCGGCGATCGAGACATCTCCTTGGGGCTGCTAACGGGGCCAACCGCTCATCTTACTTGCCGGATGGTGTTCAGATTCAGGCTCGCGGGGGGTTTTCAACTCTGGCTGCTTGAGCAGGCTTTCAGTCCACGGCCTGTGCTCTCCCTGTCAGCAGCCGGTGCGTTTACTCGTCCCGGTCATAGCTATTTCTATATTAATAAGGTGATTATATACTGCTTTACAGGTCTGTCAAGCTGAAAATTTTTTTGCGTCCCGTGCTTGACGGATGGGCGGGTTGTCTCTATACTGTATGAAGTTATTCCCCTATTTTCATTCCATAATTCCGAGGAGTAAATAATGGATCACCAGCCCACCCGTGACAACGTGTATGATCTGAAGTCAGTCAAGTTACCCTACCTGGCAGGCGCAGTTTTGCGGCTGTTCGTAAAACTGGTGGAAGGTCCCCTGCGTGGTCTGTTGATCCCCAGCTTGTTCAAGAGCAGCGGCATCACCTGGCTGCGGGAGCAAAAATTTGATGAGGCACCCACCACCCAGCCGCTCAATTATACGGGCACTCTGGCGCACAAATCCCAGGCTGTGCCCGAGCAGGAGTGGCCCTCCAAACCGACTCCGGCCGCGCCCGGATTCCACTTTGCCAGTGTGCAGGATTATGCGCTTGCCTACCGGGAGGGCAGCCTGACGCCTGAAGATGTGGCCCGGCGTGCCCTGGATGCGATCGAAGCCAGTAATTCCGCCCAGCCGCCTCTGCGTGCCATTATTGCCGTGAACCGGGAGGATGTGCTTGAGCAGGCCCGCCAGGCAAGCGAGCGTATTAAAGCCCGCAAGCCCTTAAGTATTTTTGATGGGGTTCCGGTGGCAGTTAAAGATGAAGTGGACATGCGCCCCTTCCCAACCACCGTGGGTACCCGCTTCCTGGGCAAGACTCCCTGCAAGGAGGATTCAACGGTAGTGGCGCGCATGCGCGCGGCCGGTGCCCTGTTGATCGGAAAAGCCAACATGCACGAGATTGGCATCGGTGTGACCGGATTGAATCCCAACACCGGCACCACGCGTAATCCTTACGAACCAGATCATTTCACCGGGGGCAGCTCCAGCGGACCTGCCACGGCAGTGGCGGCAGGTCTCTGCCCGGTGGCCATCGGCGCAGATGGTGGCGGTTCCATTCGCATCCCGGCCTCGTTCTGCGGTATGGTTGGGCTTAAACCCACTTTTGGCCGCATCAGTGAATATGGCGCCTTTCCCTTGTGCTGGAGTGTGGCTCACCTGGGTCCTCTGGCAGACAGTGCCACCGATGCCGCCCTGGCATACGCAGTCATGGCCGGTCCGGATCTCAAGGACCCAAATTCGCTGCACCAGCCCGAACCCACACTAAAAGACTGGGACAAGTTAAACATGCGCGGCCTGCGCCTGGGCATCTTCTGGCCCTGGTTTCGGCATGCCAGCGATGAGGTGGTCTCCGCCTGTGAAACCATGCTCAGGGAGTTTGAAAAAATGGGCGCCAGTTTGCATGAGGTCTCCATTCCAGACATGGAAGCTGCACGCGTGGCTCACCTGATCACCATTGCAGGTGAGATGATGCAATCCATGAGCGCCACATATGCAGAGCATCACAAAGAACATGGCCTGGATGTGCGTACCAACCTGGCTCTGGCCAAGGCTTTTACCGCCAGTGACTACGTCCAGGCTCAGCGAGTGCGGACGCGTTTGATCGCTAATTTTAATAACGCCATGGAAAATGTGGATATGATCTTGACCCCATCCACCGGACTGGTTGCACCTGCCATTCCTACAGGCGCGCTGCCGGACGGCAATTCCGACCTGACCACCGTGATCGAGATCTTGCGTTTTACCACCCCCGCCAACCTGACCGGCCAGCCAGCCATCTCCTTCCCGGTTGGCTATAACCCGCATGGTCTGCCGATCGGTATGCAGGCCATTGGTCACGCCTGGCAGGAAGCCAGCCTGCTGGGTCTGGCACTGGTTGCTGAGCAGTTGGTGGTACGGCGTGAACCCCGGGTGCACTATAATTTGATGCAAGAATAACAAAAAGATAATGAGTTTCTTTTCAATAATTCAGGGGAAGGCTGGGTGTGAAAGCATACGAAGCTCGTTCCCAATCCCCAACATTCCATTTATTTGAGAGGTAATGATAAAAGGATGACACGAAAACAAATATCCATCGATACCTTCACTTTTAAACCCATGGCGAATTGGGATGGTCAGGGATTGCTGCTTACCAGTGGTGACTGGAAGACCGGTCACTTTAACGCCATGACAGTCGGTTGGGGCAGCCTGGGCGTCATGTGGGGACTCCCTTTTGTGCAGGTGGTTGTCCGCCCGGTACGCTACACCTACCAGTTCATGGAAAAATACGACACCTTCACCGTGTGCGCTTTCCCAGAAGCCTACGCTCCTGCGCTGGATCTGCTTGGCAACAAATCCGGGCGGGATGGCGACAAAATAAGCGAGGCCGGGCTGACCCCGATCGCCTCCACGCGTGTGGCGGCACCGGGTTATGCCCAGGCTGTCTTGATCCTGGAGTGCCGCAAGATCTATTGGAATGATATGGAGAAAGCCAATTTTCTGGACCCACGCCTGGAGAAAAAATATCCCGGCAAGGATTATCACCGCATGTACTACGGCGAGGTCCTGTCCATATTTGGCGAAGACCTGTATCAGGCCTGATATTCTCTTTCCCCGATCATTATGGTTGGTTAGCGCTTCACCTGCACATGCTCCACAAAATGCCGCACCCCCCCAAATTTAAACTTGTAGGCCTCATCACCGCGCATGAAATCAAACTCAGTGCGGCCATGTTCATTGGCCCACTGCAACAGGTGACCCAGCAGCACCCAACCGGGTGAAAGTTCCAGGTAGCGTTGATCCAATCCCGAGTTGTATACCCAGATATGCCCATTGTAATCAAAGTTCAGATACCCGGCGGCTTTTTGTCCAGCCACTTCCAGAAATGCCAGTTGCAACCAGCCGGATTTCCAGGCTGCCCAGGCTGCGTTTTTCATCTGTGGCCGCATGGCCGGGCTAAGAAAAAAAGCCTTCTCGGGGTCATTTGACATGAGGTTGAGAAAGGCATCCATGTCGTCATCCAACCGGGTCTCGTCTTCCAGGATATACCAGCTCACCGGCAGGTCATATTCGGCTGCCCGGCGCATCTTGCGCCGGATCTCGTGACGCTGTTTTTTATCGATACCTGCCAGGTAGCTCTCAAAATTTCCCGTCAATGATACCGAAATGACCGGGCGAAATGACTCCTGCTGATATTTCCAGCCATGTTTTTCGGCTGCATTTTGCAGAGCAGCCAAACTGGCAGAAGCCTCGGGCAGGTTGAACCAATCCAGGCAGTGCCACACAGCAGGTGTGCTGTCAGCCAGGAAATCGAGCAAACCTGATAAAAATTCCGCCAGATCTCGTTCCCGGACGATCACATCCAGGTAGTCGGATATCTCGATGCTGCCCATCAGCAGCAAGGCTGGTACGCCATCATGATTGTCTGCCAGGAATAAGGGCGCAATCCCGGTCAGAATACCATCCTGGCGGCCAGTAACCACTGCCAGTTCGGCATTTTCCCACTCTCCCCCGCCGCGTGTCTGCCACCAGGCGCTCAGATACTCATGGCGTAAAAAGGGCACATTGGTTATGCTCTCCGCCAGCAGTGAGTTCCACTCTTCTGCCAGGGCTTCCAGTTCAGATGTTGTTTTAATAAAGCTAAATTCCATTGATTATCTATCCTATGTTTAATTTAAACTATGTTACGCGCAAATCTTATTGCCCGGGTGTCCACCTTATGATGCCATCACCCTGATTCTCTTATACCCTGTTAGGAATGAGTGAAAGAGGGGTAAGAAAATAGGGGTTATCTGACCTTGTGAAAGCCCTGATTCTGCCATTACCCAATGAATTGGATTTTAACGTATAATGATGACATGACAGTTGAATTTGACCTCATCTTCCTTCCATTTCATCGAATCGACGGTAAGGATTGGCCTTCTCTTCCCGGGCTGATGACAGCTTCTCCACCACGGAGGGTTGCACGCGGCCGGGAGGGGGATCATCTGTTCATCTACCTTGCATTGGCGGGCAATACACCCTTTTCATCAGATGAGTATACCAAAATCATTGCACAAATGACCGCTGGTTTTTTTGAAACCGCCGGTTCGCTGACGTCTGCCTTGCGTATCACGGCGGATATCCTCAACCTAACCCTGCTCAACCGCAACCTGGGCACAACCGGCCGGGGCCAATATATTGTTGGTCGCCTGATTTTGGGTGTGCTGCGCGGTAGTCAGCTTGTAGTGGTGCAAAGTGGTCCGACCCATATATTCAGTGTTGGCAAGGATGATGTACAGCATATCCACGACCCGGAACTCTCAGGACGCGGATTGGGTTTCAGCCAAACCGCACCCTTGTATTACTCGCAACTGGATCTTAATCCAGGCGATCAACTTGTGATGTGCGCCCAACTTCCAGATGGATGGGAAGCAGCGCTGATGAGTGAGCGTGGTGTTACTTCTCTTGAAGCCTTGCGCCGTAAACTCCAATCCATCCCGAATGAAAATATCAACGCAGCCATCATCCAGGCGCAAACCGGAAAAGGTCTAATGACCTTGTTAAGTGCAGCACGGCTACAGGCAGTTCAAACCCCTGTGGCAGCCCTGCAGGAAACTCCTGCCTCCATGCTTGTATCTGAACTAGATGTGGAACTGGATATGGAAGAGCTGCGCGCCCAGGAGGAACAAAGCAGGCAAAGCCTGCCGCCTCTTTCGGGACCGGTGGCCAAAGCTCCTGCAGAACTTGAGAATACGCCTGCTCCAGAGGCTGCCATCCTTACATCTGCACCTGTTCCGGCAGATGAATCCATCCGGATTCCCAGTCATTATTCGCAGCTTCTCAAAGACTCGACTCCAGAAGACAGCTCAGCGGATGAAATGCTGCCCGAATCAGAATTGGATGGATCTGCAGGCGTCTCACCTGCAATCCGGCAGATGGCTCAGAGCCAAATCTTCAGTTCAAATAATACCAGCGAACTTCCCGAAATTAAACGCACGGATTTATCCCGCCGCGTTGAGATCATGGGCAGGCTTTTAACAGGTCTGCAAGGCGTTCGCAAATTTGGACGGTCAGTGAGCACTGGTTTTCAAACTCTAATAAAGCGGACGCTGCCCGGAGTGCCGGAAGACCGCTCACCTGCCATGCAGGGCTCGACCATGGCTTTTATCGCCGTTATCGTTCCCCTGATATTGGTGGTTATAGCCAGTACGGTATATTTGCGGTTTGGGCGTTCTGCACAGTACGATGAAAATTACAAGCTGGCCATCAGCGAAGCTGTGGGGGCAATAGGGCAAAGTGACTCTGCCATTGTGCGCAGGGCCTGGGAAAGCACGCTCTACTATCTCGACCGGGCCGAGGGCTACCAGATCACCCAGGATTCTTATGCCTTGCGCCAGCAGGCCCAAAGCGTTCTGGATGCCATGGATCAGATCATCCGCCTTGATTTCCGCCCGGCCATCTACGGCGGTTTGAGTAAAACAATTCAGGTCGGGCACATGGCTGCCAGCGAAACGGACCTGTACTTGTTGAACGTTGCCCAGGGGAATGTCATGCGCACTTTCATGACCAGCCAGGGTTACGAAGTTGATACGAATTTTAAATGCGGACCCGGCAGCTATCAATCCATTAATGTAAAATCCGAATCAACCTATGACGTAGGCATTATTTTGGATATGGTGGCTTTGCCCAGGGTTAATCTTTTTGGTGCAGCCACCCTGGTGGGTATGGACAACACAGGTACCCTGGTGTTCTGCAGTCCCAATAAAGAACCGCTGGCCTGGAAGTTGGAAGAACCCGACATCCGTTGGAAAAATCTGGCCGGGTTTGCACTGGGCGCAGATGATTACTCCCTTTACGTTCTCGACCCGGCTGGTAACGCCGTCTGGGTGTTTGGACTGGATGAGGACACCCGATATGGTCTGCCGCCTGACCTGTTCTTTTCCGGCGATTTTGTGCCGAAGAATTTGGGTCAGGCTACTGATATTACCATCTCAGGTAACGATCTGTACCTGTTATTTAGCGATGGACATGTCACCAACTGCACGCCGGGAATACTGGGAGATGTGGTGCCCATCCGTTGCAATGATCCGGAGACGATGACAGATACGCGCAGTGGGCACCAGAGCGGAGCGGTCCTTTCGGATGCGCAGTTCACCGAAATGACATTCACCTCTCCTCCCGACCCATCCCTGTATGTGCTGGCGCCGGTTACCGCTGCCATCTACCGTTTCAGCCCGCGCCCTGAAGCACTTTTTCTGCAAAACCAGTTCCGTGCGGCTGTAGACCAGGATAAGACCCTGTTCACCTCACCCATTTCCGCCATGGCGATCAGTCCCAATCGATACATTTTCCTGAGTGTGGGCAGCCAGATCTATTTTGCTACGGATGTGCCCTGATGAAGAAAACCCTGGCACATCAGCGATCTTGTAGGACGGTTAGGCTTATAAGATCATGATATGAGTAAAACAACGGGCAGCCTTGGTAATCTGATTAATTCTGCTTTTGGAAGTTTATTAAAACTCTTTGGGGTATCCAAAGCGCCGGTTACACCACCAGCCCCGCAGCCTGTTTCCCATCCAGACAGCAGCACTGAACCGGCACGCATCGTAACCGCGCGTGTCCTGTTGGTGATCTATGACCCGGTCATGGATACAGTTACTGGAGAAAAGTTATCCAGCAAGATGAACTGGCAGCGTGTGGATGCTCTGATGACGGGTTTCATCACTGATATTGCCACAACCAGTGGCGGATTGGCACGTTACCAGGTGGTGAAGCGCGTTGAATTAAACGAATTCCCTGCCAAGACAGATGGTTTCCGTTATACTCCCACCAGTTACATGGCAGTATTGCGGGGAGGTAATCCGCATACCCCTAGCATGGCAGATTACCAGACCCTATTGACGCAATTGAATATTTTGCAGCAAGTTAACAATCGTGAAATTGATGAAGTCTGGCTGTTTGCTTTTCCGCATGCCGGGTTTTACGAATCGCGCATGGCCGGGAAGGGAGCCTTCTGGTGCAATTCTCCGGCGATGGAAAATACTTCGAGTTGCAGTCGCAAATTTGTGATCATGGGTTTCTCTTATGAACGCCAGGTGGGAGAGATGCTCGAATCGTTTGGGCACCGCAGTGAATCCATTTTGATCAAGACTTTTCAAAAAGCCCCACCTGGCAAGAACCCGTATGAACGTTTTTCAAGATACGATAAACAAAATCCTGGGCAGGCTGAGGTGGGAAACATTCACTTTGCACCGAACAGTGAAAGTGACTATGATTGGAATAACCCGCGCCTGGTCTCCAGTCACTGTGACGACTGGTTAAATTTTCCCAGGCTTCCCGGTCCAGCCAGGCAGGTGAACGCAGATGAATGGGGTAATGGGAATATTCGCCTGCATCACAAGTGGTGGCTGCGCCACTTGCCCAAAGTGTCCGGGCGAACGGGGAGTGTTGCCAACAACTGGTGGCAATACCTCATTGATCCAAACCTGATAGATTTGTAAAGTTGGTGTAAATACTTCAATCAGTGATATGTGTGTTGCTAGTATTTAGTTATCGTTTCATGGAAATATTCGTTCAGAAAACGCATTCGCTAAATGGACATTATGCTATTTAATAAGTCTCAATCACCTAAGGTGCGCTGGTTGATTGCCATGTGTATATGGGGAATCTTTGTGGCAGTCTCCTTGCTGCTCAGAAAAGCCATCGGTCCTTCTGTAGAAATGCTCCTTTTAATTCCGGCAATTCTCGTTTCATGGAGCCTGGGAATGTGGCGGGGAGGCCTGCTGGCATTTGTCGGTCATTTTGCCTATCTGTTGATACAGGTACTCCAGCAGGTGGAAGATCTGGCCGGGATTTTACAACATGGTGAGCTGGTTGGTTTAATTGCTACCATTCTGGTTGCTGGAATCGTTGGAAAATTTGGATTGATGTCTCGCAGCAATAGAAAAGAGATCCTTGCCCGTGACCAGGTGATTGAGCAGCGTCGTGCTCAAGCCAGCTTCCTCGCCTTGTTAAATGACATCGTACGAGCCTCCCTGGAAGTCAATGATATGCCCGGCATGTTGAAGATTTTAGTCAGCCGGATGGGTGAATTGTTTGTGGCTGACGATTGCTTTATCACCTTCTGGGATGAGGTAAAAAAGCTGTCCATACCCATGGCGGCATATGGTCCATATAGTGATATGTATCAATCGGTTATCGCCAAACCTGGTGAGCTTACCCTGACCTCATCTGTTCTGGAAGCAGGTCATGCCCTGGTGATTGAAAATCCTAGAAATTCACCCTTTGTAGATCCCGAGGTGATGATTCCATTTCCTGAAATCCGCTGCTCATTGGTGTTGCCACTGATCTCTGGTGAAAAGAAGCAGGGAGCCATTATTCTAAGTTTTCATTCTCCACGTAAATTTTCGGATGCGGAGATTGCTTGGGGAGAACTTGCAGCCCGGCAGGTTTCTCTGGCAATGACCAAGATATTGCTTTTGGAAGAAGCTGGAAAAAGTGTGCGTGAATTTACAGGTCTTCATGAAATTTCCCGGGTTCTTCATTTTCCGGATGACTCTCGAAATATGTTTGGCCAGCTCACTGAAATCATGGCGCAGCTCGTGGACGCTCAAATATGCATGATTTGTTTGTACGATCCTGAAACCGATGAAATCAATGCCCAGGTTTCTGCGTACGGGATGAGTGATGACCAGGTTGGCTTCTACCATTACACCAATAGTGTGGGTGAACAGATTTGGAATTTAACAGAAAAAGGAATTTTTTGCACCAATGCAATCTCTGATATCCCACCTGAGTTCATGGAATTTGCCCGGGCGCTTCATATCGAATCGGTCATGGCTGCCCCAATGCAGCGTACAGACCAGGGTTTGTTTGGAATGGTGTTTACCATCAATAAACCAGGCGGGTTTGATCAGGATGATACCCGCTTGTTGGGTATTTTTGCTTCCCAGGCTTCTTTTGTGATCCAAAACATCCAATTGCTTGCATCCGAACGCAGGCGCAACGAGGAATTATCTGTGTTAAATGCCATTGCCACTGCGGCAACGGGTGCTCATAATGAAGATGAATTGATCGAATTTGTAACGCACATGATCGGTGAAAAACTTTACCCGGATAATTTTGGGATCATGATTTTAGATGAAGAAGGGGCGTTGCTGCAATTGCACTCATCCTATCGCCTTGGACTTATGGAAAAACCGGCCAGCATTCCATCTGGGGTGGGAATTACCGGTAATGTTGCTCTCACAGGTAAAACCAGGCGTGTGGCTGATGTCAGCCAGGCGGCAGATTACTTGAATGTGGATGACCGAATTCGCTCTGAATTGTGTGTACCCCTCAAACTGGGTGAACGGGTGATCGGGGTAGTCAATGCTGAGAGTGGAAAACTGAATGCCTTTACCCAAAGAGATGAAGATTTACTGAGCGTCATCGCCGGACAACTGGCAACGGCGATTGAACGTTTACGCACGATTGATGCACAATATAGGCAAAACAACCAACTGGAGCGGTCCAACGCCATGATCAAGGTACTGGCCCAGGTGGGCTCGCGGGCTTCGATCGCAGCCGATCCTGAAGGTGTCATGAATACCCTGGGCAATGAATTATCCTTGCTGGGATTAATGTGTGTAATTGCCCTTCCAGAACCAGACAATCAGAATATGAGCATTGCTTACACGTCCATTCCCAAGCGCGTTATCAAAGTGATTGAACGTGCAGCCGGGCGAAAAATTAAGGAATTTGTTTTTCCACGCGAGCGCCTGTGGCTGTATTCACAAGAATCCATGGACCCCTTGCTGCTTAGCGATCCGGTCAATGTGGTCAGTAGCATCCTGGTTGACTTCCCCCGGCAAAGTATTCAAAAAATACTGACTCCCATTGGAGTGACTCCCAATATACCGATCTGCCACCTACCCTTGATCGTGGATGGCGAATTCAAAGGAGTCTTCTGGTTATGGGGAGAGGACTTGCGCGAGAGTGACCTGCCCACCATGTCCATCTTTGGCAGTCAGGTGGCTATTGCATTACAAAATGCTCACTTGTTGGCCAAAGTACAAAAGATGGCACTCATAGATGACTTGACCGGTATCTTTAACCGCAGGCATTTCTTCGAACTGGCTGAGCACGAATTCAGTCGGGCCCGGCGTTATGACCTGCCTCTTTCAGCGATTATTCTGGATATCGACCACTTTAAGAAGTTTAATGACCGTTATGGGCATATCGTTGGGGACCAGGTTTTACACAATGTAGCCCAGGTATTAAACAGGAGTTTGCGGGATAATGATATCCTGGGGCGTTATGGGGGCGAGGAGTTCTCCGTCCTGATGCCGGTTACGGATATGGAATCCGCCCATAGTGTTGCCCTGCGCTTGAAGAACTGTGTGGCCGAGACCAGTGTTGAAACCGATGCCGGACCGGTCGGGGTTAAGATCAGCATAGGTGTATCACAACTGGCGGAGGATATGCCCACCCTTTTAAACCTGATCAACCGTGCTGACCAGGCCATGTATATAGCCAAGAGCACGGGGGGGAACATTGTGGCAACAAAATGAATCGGGTCAACCCTGGTTGGTTCTCTATGCTGTAAAGATCAATGAACAGCAGGTCAGAGCGCCTTCGGCTTTGCCCAGTTCCGAAGCATCCACCAGCTTCAATTTCAGACCGGCTGCCTCCAGGCGTTGACCAGTGCAGGGAAAACCTGGCTGATAGAGCAGTATCTGATTGACCCGCACAGCATTGGCACCATATATTTCCAATGGATGCACTTCGATCAGTTTATAACCATCAAATTCCTCTTTATCTATCCAGGCAGGGTTGATCAAAAGGGCATCTTCGGCCACTTGTGTAACCGCTGATTTCAAGTGCAGGCAGCCTGTCACCTTGACTCCTTTTACCTGGTATCCGAATGGCTTGAGGCAGGTTTCCATTTGCTGGATGGCAGAAACATTACTGCGGGTTGAAATACCAACGTAGATATTCTTACCGACCTGCAGAATATCTCCGCCATCCAGGCTGCCGGGTGACTGGATCGTGATTAGCTGGCGGTAGGAGCTGAGCGACCGGCTTATGCTTTCTACCTCCGGCTTGCGCGAATCCGCGCCAGGATGGGTGAGGAGCGCCAGTTCATCCAGCACCAGGGCAGCATCTTCAACGAATACTGAATCCGGTAGATCTGGCTCGGCTGGCAGGGAAATGACCTCAACCCCCAGGGATTGCAGCGCTTGCTCATATTGGACATGCTGGGCAATGGCTGTTTGCAGGTCGATGGACTGGCGTTCCAGGTGGGTCAATTCGCACCGGGTGATGGCCGGACTAACTTTGCGGGTGATGGCGATCAACATTTTCAGCCTCAATATTCAATGGTTCATGCTTATTTAGCGGGAGAACCATTTAGAAACGCAGGTGTTTGACGGTCAGACCGTCGTTGATGATCTCTTGCAGCGAGTCGATTCCAATGCGCAGGTGCAGGTCGGCAAATTCCTGGGTCACCTTTTTATCGCTTTTGGCGGTCTTGATACCCTCCGGGATCATGGGTTGGTCTGATACCAACAGCAGGGCTCCGGCAGGGATCCGATTGGCAAAGCCTGTCATAAAAATGGTGGCTGTTTCCATATCCACTGCCATGACGCGAATACGCTGCAGGTAGGTTTTAAATTCTTCGTCGTGCTCCCAGACGCGCCGGTTGGTGGAATACACTGTGCCGGTCCAGTAATCCCGCTGGGCATTGCGGATTGTTGTGGAGACGGCTTTTTGCAAGTTAAAGGCTGGCAAGGCGGGCACTTCCGGTGGAAAATAATCGTTGGATGTACCTTCGCCTCGTATGGCAGCGATCGGCAGGATCAGGTCACCGAGCTGGTTCTTGGATTTCAATCCCCCGCATTTGCCCAGAAACAAGGCTGCTTTGGGTTTTATGGCAGACAACAGATCCATGACCGTGGCGGCATTGGCGCTGCCCATGCCAAAGTTGATCATGGTGATGCCGTTGGCAGTGGCGTTTGGCATCGGCATTTTCTGTCCGTGGATGGGCACATTATGCCATTCGGAAAACATGCTGAGATAATTTTTAAAATTAACCAGCAAGATGTACTGGCCAAAATCCGTCAAGGGCGTGCCGGTATAACGCGGCAGCCAGTCAGAAACGATTTCGTTCTTAGTGGTCATAATAACTCCCAAATCTGGTATATACCCAATCTGCCCCCCTGCCCATCCGAATGGAAGGTTTCACAAACACGGAAACCGGCAGCTTTGGCCAGCCTGGATAGTTCTGCATCATCAAAATGGTGCACATAGCGCAGCCCAAGGCCACCATGCCGCCAATCCAGCAGGTAGTCACCCGGGTCAAGGTCTTCTGGGTTTAATCCGGCTGCCTGCCAGGGTTGGATACGATTTTGCAGGCGAGGACTGTTCAGAAATTGCCAGTTCGAATGGATGAACTTGCCTGCACTACTCAACAGGCGGGCGATCTTCGCCATTATTTGAAAGCGCAGTTGCTCGGAAGGGATGTGATGAAGAGATGCAAATGCAAACACCAGGTCATACCCGCCAGCAGGCAAACCCGTGTCCCAATCAGCGCTGGTCAGGTCTGCCCGGATAAAATTTACCGGGAAGAGATCTGGCTGCCGCCGGGCAGCAGCCAGGAGCGGCGGGCTGAAATCCAGCCCAGTATAACTGCCCTGGTGTCCGGTTCTGGCAAGCTGGCGTGCCAGTTCACCATTCCCGCAACCCAGGTCCAGGATGTTCTCACGGCCTTCCAGGCGATCCAGGATCGTGCGCATACCGGGTTGTATTCGTCCGCGTGTGGCTGAAAAATCTGCGCCAAAGCTCTGGTAGAATTGATAATTAATATCCAATAATTGCTTGAGAGTGGTGAGCTGCATACATTCATTATACTCACCCACCGGCTTGTAATGGTAGAATATTTAAGAGAAATTGTCTGACTTCCACAAAATCTGAAAGTTCTTTGTCCTCTCTCTGTCCCTACTCCAGATTTTCAGAAATCCTGACCGAAAGGGCCTCCAGGAATGGAGATGGCTTATAGTAAAGAAGATGACCAAGAATAAAACCTGGACCCAAACCCACCGGCTGACACTCGAAAAATTGAGCCATGCCCGGCTTATCCTGGAGGAAGTGCGCCTGGGTCTGCCTGTATTGGAGGCGATCCACCGGCACCCGGGTGTTGATGGGCATGTCAGCAAATCTGTTCTCGTGGCGGCTTACAATCATCTGGTGGAAAGCGGGGAATGGCAGCCCAATCCGGGTTTGCAGGCGCGTATCCGTATGAAACCGGTGCGCACTCTTTCAGGTGTGACGACTGTCACTGTGCTGACCAAGCCTTATCCCTGCCCGGCGCAATGTATTTTTTGCCCGGATGATGCCCGCATGCCCAAGAGTTACCTGCCCGACGAGCCGGGTGCCATGCGGGCGGTTGAACACGATTTTGATCCTTTTGACCAGGTATATTCCCGTCTTGAATCGCTGGAGGCGGTTGGGCATCCCACCGATAAAGTGGAATTGCTCATCCTGGGGGGAACCTGGTCGGCTTACCGCAGGGATTACCAGGAATGGTTTGTGCGCCGCTGCCTGGATGCTCTCAATGGGAAAACCGCCGGATCATTGTTGGAAGCGCATTCTCTCAATGAAACTGCCATGCACCGCAACGTTGGTCTGGTCATCGAAACCCGCCCGGATGAGATCACCCCCAAAGAGATCGCCTGGTTGCGTCAACTGGGTGTCACCAAGCTCCAGATGGGAGCCCAAAGCCTGAATGATCGTATTCTGGCGCTCAACCAGCGCGGCCATACAGTTGCTGAAACCGGTCGGGCGGTGGCGTTGCTAAGGGCGGCTGGTTTCAAAATTGTTCTGCATTGGATGCCCAACCTGCTCGGGGCAACCCCGGATTCCGACCGGATGGATTTCAAGCGTTTGTGGGAAGACCTTTGCCCTGACGAGATCAAGATCTACCCATGCCAGTTGCTGGAAAATGCACCCTTATATGCCTTTTGGCAACGAGGAGAATACCAACCCTACAGCCAGGAACAACTAGTCTCGCTTCTGGCGGACATTAAACCAGGTATTCCACGTTACTGCCGGGTTAACCGTGTCATCCGCGATATCCCTTCCACGCATGTGGTGGCAGGCAACAAACGCACCAGTCTGCGCCAGGATGCACAGGCTGAAATGACCCGGCGGGGTAGCCACTGTGAGTGTATTCGTTGTCGTGAAGTGCGCGGCAGCAGCGTGGTCAACTCGGATCTGATTCTACAAGACCAGGTTTACACGGCAGGCGGGGCGGAGGAGCATTTCCTGTCTTTCACAACCCCGGATGATAAAATTGCCGGTTTCATCCGCCTATCCCTGCCCGGGAAGAATTCTCCACACACTGGCCTTAAAGACCTGGAGGCGGCTGCCATTATCCGGGAGGTGCATGTGTATGGTCAGTCTTTGGCAGTAGGCCAGGATGCAAATGGAGCAGCCCAGCATAGTGGTTTGGGCACCCGTTTGTTGGAAGAAGCGGATGCAATTACCCGAAAATATGGATTTAAGCGCTTGGTGGTAATTTCCGCAATAGGTACGCGCAGGTATTACCTGGAACGTGGCTTTAAGCGTGGCGAGACTTACCTTATCAAGATATTGACCTGATTCTCCACCAGGGTCAACAGCGCGTCTGCATCAATAAAGTTGGTATTTTTTACGTACCGTCTCGAAGGTTTGATTGGTAAAACAAAGTTTTTCAAGGAATCCTTCGGGACGTTCGGTGTAAGATGAGTTAATAATGGCTGCTCAAAAAGGTTATTGATTCATGCAACCGTTTATTCAATTGTTCTGGCTTTTCATAAAAGTAAACCTGTTGACGACTTCCGGCCCGGCTTCGGTGGGGCTTTTATACAAAGAATCCGTGGGTATTTTGATGACCAATGCGGATTTTGTCCAGGCGGTTAGCTTTTCGAGCATCCTGCCAGGTAGCGATGCATTGCAGTTGGCCATGTTCATTGGATATTCAGTCGGGGGTATTCCCGGGGCATTGGTGGCCTTGTTGGGCTCCATTTTGCCTCCCACGGTGTTGATGCTGGGCGTGATCTTGATCCTGCATCGCCTGCACCGGGAGGCCTGGGTAGCACGCTTTGTATCCGGCCTTTCTCCCGCGGTTTCAATCCTGATGGTTTTCGTGGCCTGGCAGGTTTTTCAAGATGGCAATAACGGGGCAATAGGCTGGCAAACCTTGCTGATTGCGGCTGGAACCCTGGTTGCTTTGGTATTGGAGGCACCCGTGCCGCTTGTTCTGCTGGCAGCCGGATTGCTGGGAGTATTCATTTACTGATGAAATCACCAAAAACAACTCTCAGGCTGAAATTGTTCTGGATGTTTCTAAAGATCAACCTCCTTTCCACATCCGGGCCGTCTTCTGTTGGGCTTTTGTTTAAGGAATCCGTGGGAAAGATCATGACAGAAACCCAGTTCATTGAAGCCGTTGGTTTTTCCAATCTTCTGCCTGGCAGCGATGCTTTGCAATTGGCCATGTTCGTAGGATATTCGGTTGGGGGTATACCGGGTTCTCTGGTGGCTCTGCTGGGTTCCATTTTGCCTACCACCGTGATAATGTTGGCGGTTGTATCCCTGTTGCAACGCATTAAAGGTGAAGTGTGGATGCAGGGTTTTGTTCATGGTTTAAGCCCGGCTGTTGCCATGGTCATTATGGTCGTAGCCTGGAATTTATTCAGAAGTGAGAAGAATCTTCCGAGACAGGTGCTCTTGATAGCTGCTTTGAGCCTCCTGGCTTTTCTCTTGGCTGTTCCCTCGCCCATTGTCCTGGTGGGTGCGGGGTTATTGGGAGTGATGTTAATCCGATGAATACACATACAAATCATCTTGTTTTGGTTACCAATGGCCGGCAGGAAACCCGCCCTTCCCTTGAATACGGCATCTGGTTGGCGGATAAGCTGAAACTACCCGTGCATGTTTTGGGTGTGCGCGAATCAGGTGATCAGGCTCACCCGGTGGCATCCCTGGTGGAGGAGATGCTTCCGTCTCTACAATCCGCCGGGATCCCATTCCAGGTGGAATATCAGACTGGTCCGGCGGAGGAGGTTGTCAATCAATCCGTTCAACTGGCTGGTGCGCTGGTAGTGCTTGGCCCTCTGGGCAGGCCTCCGCTGCACAATTTTCTCCTGGGGCACTCCTTCCGCCATTTTATGGAAGAACTGCCCATGCCTATTCTCTATGTACCCAGATCCCGGCTGCCAGTCAGGAAAATTTTGGTCTGTATGGGCGGTCTGGGATATACCATGAATGTATTTCATGAAGCCCTGGCAATTGCCAATCTCTTGCCTGCCTCGCTGACATTCTTGCATGTTGTTGAGCCGGTAACCCTGGATTACCCCCTGGCACATGAGGTGGAAGCCCATTGGCAGGACCTAATGAATACAAATACTCCACAGGGTCGTATCTTAAGGCAGGTATTAAGTGAAACGCAAGGGTTGGAGATACAATCCGAGGTCAGGCTGCGCCATGGGCATATTGTTCCCGGGATATTAAAGGAAATAGAGACAGGAAATTATGATCTAGTCTGCATGGGGTCAATGTATAGTTCTCAAAGCTTACGGCATTTAACCCTCCCGAATATTACCGCCGAAATTGCAGAAACTGCTGGATGCCCGATCTTGACTGTGCGTACTATTCAGACTGAATAACTTATTACTGTTTTTCCCACTCCGCCACCGCCTGCCGGATGAAGGCCTTGATCTCGGGGTTTGGAACGGAATCGATACCTTCGTATTTGTTCAGGCCAATGTACACGAGTACACCCCCTGTGGGTGCTTCCAGCAGCCGGATGCCCAGGTTGGATAGGGGCGAAGCAACCAGGCGGGCTTGCAGTACTGAGTCGATTTGGGAAACGATGCTGCCGGTTGGTTTGACAGGTGGGCTCTGCGCAGGTGGGACGGAAAGGGGCGGGGTGACCGGGGGGACAACTTGAGGTTTGACTTTTGGAGGCTCTGGTTGAGATTCAAAGGGCGGGGTAACGGGAGTAGCTGGAGAACTTTCCAGCCAGGGGCGCATTTCGACCAGGAGATCAACCAGTGTGTGCCTGTTTTCCGGTGTAAGCTCATCTTTATTGGTGATGGTTTGACCACCCAGCTCTAATACCAGGTCATTGGACTGGTTGCGGTTGATGCTGAGCAGGTTTGGCTGCTTCACCGGTGTAGGGGGAAGTTCTATTTTTTCTTTCTCTTCTTCCCGGGCTTTCTTTTTATCTTTGTTTTTTTGTTTGATGGCGGCTTCCACCAGACCGATGATATAGCCAATGAAGAATAAGGCAGTGATGATCCCTATGGTTTTTAGATCCCATTCCATTTTATCCATCCTTAGTATCAAGTATCTAAGCAAAAAAGTTGGGTGTGTGGGTGTGAAAGCGAGTGAAACTCGCTTTCACACCCACACCTTCATCTAAATTATGAGAAGATAACATCCTTATCTGATTGGCAGACAGGGCAAAAGTGGGTGCCACGCTGCCCGACGATCATTTTTTCAATCTTTGTTCCACATACCGGGCAGGCTTCCCCTTCCCTTCCATAAACCCGAAAGTGATTCTGAAAATCACCACCGCGATACACCCAGTCGATGCTGGCTCCATTGCGGAGAATGCCTTCCTGTAATACATCCCGGATGGCCCGCCAAAGTCCAACCCCTTGTTGTTCTGTCAGGCTGTCTGAGAGCCTGCGGGGATGCAGCCTGGCAATGTGCAAGGCCTCATCAGTGTAGATGTTTCCCAGCCCGGCCAGGAAGGTCTGGTCAAGAAGCAGTGGCTTGAGCTGTCTATGCCGGTTGCGCAGCCGGGCAACAAGAATTTCAGATGTAAAGTCATCCGCCAGTGGTTCGGGTCCGAGCGTGCCCAAAACCTGGTCTGGGTCGGAAGTCAGCCAGACCCTCCCAAACTTGCGGGTATCGTTGAAAACCAGCGATAAGTCTCCTGTCAGCCCAAGGATCAGGCGGTCATGTTTTTCGGGGATGCAGGTGCCTTCCCTTATATCCAGGTCTCCGCTCATGCGCAGATGGATCAGAAGCTGATCTTGCGATAGACGCAAGCGCAGAAATTTCCCCCGCCGTAAGATGCCCTGGATGGTTTGTCCAACCAGCCGCCAGTTGAATTCCGCAGGAGTTGGAGCTGCCAGGCTGCGTTTCCAGCGTAAATCCACTGCCTGGATCTCTCTGCCGGTCAGGATAGGGGCGAGCTTTCTCGCAATGGTTTCCACTTCAGGTAATTCAGGCATTAGATAGATTCGATATCAATATATACTTTCTCAAAGAAGTGGGGTGTTGGGCACACCCCAACCTTCCCGCGAATTATTGAAAAGATACATTAAGATTTTACATCAAAAACTGCCGGATTGGAAACAAATCCCGGCAGCGGATTGGGCTGCCGGGAAAAAGGATGGTTGACCGGGGTTTAGCTCATTTGTTGAGCCAGATAATTCTGGATGCCCATCTGTTTGATCTGGTCGAGCTGGGCTTCGATCCAGTCGATATGTTCTTCTTCATCTTCAAGGATCTCTTCCAACATGTCCCGGGTTCCGTTGTCGCCCAGGCTGACAGCCAGCTTGATGGCCGTGTTGTAAGCCTTGATGGCGCCTTCTTCGGCGGCCCAGTCATTTTTGTGCTGGGTTTCCACGTTCTGACCGATGTTGATCGGGTTCAGATTGCTGACAACCGGATGCCCCTCCAGGAAAATGATCCGCCCGATAAGTTTTTCAGCATGCTTCATTTCGTCAATGGCACGTTTTTCGATCACTTCGGCAAGGTGGGTATAACCCCAATTTGCGCACATTTCGGCCTGAACCATGTACTGGCTGATGGCAGTCAATTCATCTGCGAGCAGAAAATTCAGTTTTTCAATGATCTTATCGTTGCCTTTCATATAGTTCTCCTTTACTAATGGTTAAAGAAACTACTCGTTGAACATTTCACCGACGCTGCGGCCTTCATGTGCCCGCCGGATGACTTCTCCCAGCAGCGGCGCAATGGATAACACTGTCAGGCGCTCCCCCAGCAGAGCGCAATTTTCGGGTGAAATTTGGATGGAATCAGTTGTGATGAATTCGGTAACGGGCAGGGCTGCCAATCGTTTGGTGGCATCGGTGGATAAAACCGGATGAACAAAGGCAATGTAGATCCGGCGTGCTCCCCCTTCTTTTACCAGGTTTACGGCCTGGACGATGGATCCGCCGGTGTCAATTTCGTCATCCACCAGGAAGACATCCCGGTCTTTAACGTCACCGATGATGGTCAGAGCTTCAGCCTTGGCATCATTGGCGACGCGGCGCTTTTCAATGAAGGCGATGGGGGTATCAATGCTGGCTGCAAAGTTGCGGCCTTTCTTGGCATATCCCAGATCCACTGTGACCACCACCGGATCTTTCAGGTATTGGCGCAAATTGGTATTGACGTAATTGGTCATTAGATGAGAGGCGGTCAGCACATCTCCCGGGATGGAAAAGAAGCCCTGGATCTGACCGGAATGCGGGTCGAGGGTCATGTACCGGTCTGCCCCTGCCACTTCGATCAGGTCTGCCACTAGACGTCCTGTGATGGGCACCCGGGGCTGGTCTTTTCGGTCTGACCGGGCATAGCATAAATAGGGCACAACTGCCGTGATGCGGGCAGCTGAATCCAGGCGCAGGGTTTGCAGCAGGATCAAGAGCTCCATTAGGTTGCGCTGGACCGGTGCGGCTGTGGTTTGGATGACATACACATCCTGGCCGCGCACGCTTCCATGCAGTTTCGTGAAGAGGTTGTCATTGGGGAACAGGATAATATCCCGGCCGCACAGGGTCGTCTGGAGATAATCAGCGATTTTTTGAGCCAGGTCTGGAGAAGCTGTCCCCGCGAATAGTTTGATCTCACCATACATTTTTATTTCATGGGAGTGTACCGGCATCATTCCTCCAATAAATGTTTCGCATCCCACTCGGAACGCAGAACGCTCATAATAAGTTCATCGCCATATCTGCCTTGCTTGAATTTGGCTTGTCTCATACGACCTTCTTGCACAAAACCAGCTTTTTCATAACAGCGGATGGCACGCGGGTTATCGTCGTACACTACCAGCATGATGCGGTTGAGGTTGAGGGTTTCAAAACCGTGCTTGAGAAGCAGTTGCATGGTCTCGGTGCCATAGCCGTGGTTCCAGAGTGACTTGTCGCCGATGAAAATGCCCAAATCAGCGCTGCGGTTGGTCTGCGAAATATTATGGAATTCACAATTTCCGATGATGCGCCAGGCATCTCCATCCCGGATCTCGATGGCCAGGGGACGTTCAGCAGGAGAGTGGTCTGCCAGCTTCTCAAACCAACGTTTTTCGTCTTCCAAAGATAGCGGTGCCAGGAAGAGCAATCCCTCGATCACTTCCGGATCGTTCAGCCACTGCACGAAGAAGGGCAGGTCTTCCGGCTCCACTCCGCGCAGGCGAATATGCTTGCCAAAGATCATATTTTCCTCCCATTCATTAAAGCCTTAACAGCTTCCCATGGGGAAAGTTTGCGTTCAAGGATTAAGACCAGGGCCCGGTCATATTTTTCTTCGGGGAGGCTGGAACGAAATTGAGTTGTCAGGGTATCCTGAATGAGGGCATCCAATTCGGTCTCCAGGCGGGAGCGCTCGCGCAGATTCCAGTCCCCGCTGCTTTCAAGGTAGCGGACATGCTTGTCGATGCTTTCTGCCAGTTCCGGGATACCGGTCCCATCATTGGCGATGGTTTTCTGAATTGGGGGCACCCAAAACTGGGCGGTGTTCTCCTGTGCTCCAATTGGTGATTCGACCACTTCAATTTTGCCGTGGTGTTGAAAGACATGTTTGACTGGATGCGCCATCTCCAGCATACCGCGCAGGGCACGCTCAGTATGTTCCAATCCGGGCCGGTCGGCTTTATTGATAACCAGGACATCTGCGATCTCCAAAATGCCGGCTTTGATGGCTTGAATATCATCCCCCATGCCGGGCGCTTCCACCACCAGGGTGGTGTGGGCCAGCCTGGCAATATCCACTTCCGCCTGCCCGGCGCCCACCGTTTCAATGAGCACAATATCAAATCCGGCTGCATCAAACACTTGGGTTACGGCTGCTGTGGCATGTGCCAGACCACCCAGTGTGCCGCGTGAAGCCATCGAGCGGATGAAGACCCCGGCATCTCCAGCCAGGTCACGCATGCGCACGCGGTCTCCGAGAACAGCCCCGCCGGTAAAAGGGCTGGTTGGGTCAACCGCGATAATTGCAATGGATTTATTGGTTTGTTTGCGGTAATGCAGGGCAAGTTGATTGACGAGGGATGATTTCCCGACACCTGGCGCACCGGTCACACCCACCAGGTGGGCTTTGCCGGTATGGGTAAATAGCTCATTCAGGGCAGAGCGCCCTTCCTGTGTATCGTTTTCCACCTGGGTTAGCAGACGGGAGAGAGCCAGACGGTCACCAGCGAGTAGGGCTTCTACCAGGTTCATCATGGTTTACTGCTGCTTGCATAAATAATCGAATTTTTCGTTGTCATATTTCTCATAAATGATAGAAATGTGGTTCCGTTATTTACGCAGTACACTGTAATAACTTTCAGATTGGCGCTTCAGACAGCCGGCTCTCCGAGCACGGATGTGCGCACATCACGCACAATATCTTCGGTGGAGGTGCCGGGGCCATAGATGCCGGTGATGCCCAATGTTTTCAATTGGGGCACATCTTCATCCGGGATGATGCCACCCAGGAAGACCTTGACATTGCCCTGCCCGTTGGCTTTGAGCAGTTCAAGGATGCGCGGCGCCAGGGCCATGTGTGCACCCGACAGGATGGATAATCCGACTGCGTCCACATCCTCCTGCAGGGCAGCTTCAGCGATCATTTCGGGTGTCTGGCGCAGGCCGGTATAAATGACTTCCATACCGGCATCCCGCAGGGCGCGCGCAACCACCTTCGCACCGCGATCGTGACCATCCAGGCCTGGTTTGGCGACTAAAACACGGATCTTTTTTTCGGTCATTTTTTCCTCGGGTTGTGGGATCTTAATTTCATTATACTATAAGCGTTCAAGTTAAAGATTTTTCTGAGGTGGAATGACCAACTTTAAAGGAAACTGGACCGGCCTGGCGATAATTTGACAGGCCGGGATTATTGATGGTTTTTATTACTTTTGGCATAAGCCCCGAATGTTTTCTGCGAGATAAGCGGTGGTGGGGCGACCGTGGATTCTGTTTGGGAGCAGGATTCTGTCGAGGTGTAGAAAATACTAAAAAATGCCGCACGTGAAGCGCCCAGCCGTCCACTGCACGCGGTATTCGGTGGCTTGTTGCGCCAAGAACTTTATGTGTGATTTTCACCTTGACCTTTAAGACCATTCTTTTCAATGGCTTTTGAAAGTGTTACAAGCCAAGATATTAACAAATTTACGTCTTTTTCAGAGAATTTTCGGACAATTAAACACTTTAATTCTCTGCCAGCAGGCTGAAAAAAACCAGAACTCTTTGCTTCTGCGGCTAAACCTTGTATCTCTTGCTCTGAAATACCCGTTTTACTTAATAGGCCGCCACGTCCGACAAGAGCCGTATAAAGCGATTGCCGATAAACCGAATTAGGCGGATACCCAAAACAAAAGGCTACATGCGTTCCAGATAAATCAACATTTAGAGAAAAACCCTTTGTACCCCAATGAATAGGAAATGAATTTATTTTTGCCCATTCCAAGATTTTCTCAAAAACGAATTTTCCATTTTCATTCAGTGATGCAAGAAAACTACCTTCTGAAACTATTGGCAATGAACCTGATGTTACTTTGACAATAGCATTAGATTCATTTCCAACCACAATACTTGTTGAAAGTAAACGTAAACCGCCATCGGCTTTGAAAAAGGTAAATTCCAGACAAGTTACTCTTACGCCCTTGTTTCTTAAAAAAGATGACGTTTGGCGAATTTCTGGCGTGATTTGCTGCCCTACAATAACAATTCTCTGGTCATTATTGAATACCACTGCTTCATCAGAGACTAAGTTGAAATATTCCCTGTGGTATTGGGCGAGATTTAAAGCTTCATCATCTGCATAATTTCTCAAAATGTCCTCGAGTTGTTCATACCCCAATTTCTCAACAAAAGAAGCGTATTCGAGTGCCTGAGCAAGCGTTTCGCGAGGGGTGCGGTCTCGCTTTAACTCAATAACCGCCAAATCACCTTGTCTATCAATAGCAAGAAGATCAATAAAACTACCAAAATTCGTTGTAACCTGCCGCCCAACGATAAGCAATGAACCATTTTCGATAATCTTATCGGGATTATTTTCCAACCAAGACTCTAAAATCATTTCCTGATGTTCATGTTGAAAGCCAATTTCAGCGTATTCCTTGAATTTGTTTTCAGGTGTGATGCTGTAGATTTTCATGATGTTTTTCCTTCAAACCGCTGATTATCAAAGATAGCCATCCAACTCGCGTATAAGCGGATTGTATAACGGCTTATAGGCGAACCGTATAAAAACCCAGCCGTTCAAGATTTCATCCCCATTGGACTGGATTTATGTTTAGCCCCAGGTTGATGGTCTCAATGTCGCAACTTTCACTCTCATTATACATAAAATTCATTATTCCCGCCCGTTGCTCGCGCGGAAAAAGCTCTCTTTTCACCCTGGATCTTAGTATCCCCTTTCTGCACGATCTTTACTCAATTATAGGGTAACAAAGCTGCCGGTATTACCCTCATTGCACTACTTGACCTGCCGTGTGAGTGATTATAAAATGGTTTAATTGTGCTATACTGGTATCTATAGCGTGTAGGCGAAGCGATGCATATACACACCAACTCTGAAATGCGCTCTTCTTGGCCCGCCTGGGCAGGTTTTTTACGCCGCCGCGGGTTGGAAGGTTTGGTAGCCTGGTTGTTGGAAGCTGCCGGTCCGCTCACCATCCTGGGGGCACAGGCTTTGCATTTTGGACAACCCTTCCTTCGTCCGGCCATACCGGTCAATCAACTTGAAGAGTTGGCTCACCTGTTGGAAGAAACCGATGAAGGGCAGGCTTTTGTTTCTTATTTGAGGGAGAAAGGGACTGCATGAATTGGTCAGCAATGATTGCTTTTGTCCTGGTGGCTGGCAGCGCAGGTTTGCTGCTTGGTTTTGCCATCCTCAGGCGCAAGTCTTCCCCGGCGTTTCGGGAGATCCCTGCATTTATCCGGCTTCGTAAGGCGATTGGCCGGGCAGTGGAGGATGGCAGCCGCCTGCATGTATCCCTGGGGCGCGGCAGCCTGACATCTCCCCAGGGGGCTGCCGGACTGGCTGGCTTGAGTGCCTTGCGGCGCCTGGCTGACCTGACCTCCACCAGTGACCTGACCCCCATTGCCACGTCTGGAGAACCCAGCCTGGCTGTTCTCTCCCAGGATGTCTTGCAGGCCTCCTACCAGGAAGCAACCGCAGGCGGCCACTTTGATACCTCCGGGGCACGCCTGACCGGTTTGACCCCCTTCTCCTATGCCTCCGGCACACTGCCGACATTGCGCGATGAGCATATTTCAGCCAATATCCTGCTTGGCAGCTTTGGGGTGGAGGCCGGTTTATTAACGGATGCAGCCGAACGGCAGAACAGTTTCTTGCTGGCTGCCAGTGATTATTTGCCTGCGCAGGCGGTCTTGTATGCCAGTGCACAGGAACCGCTGATAGGCGAAGAACTCTATGCAGTCAGCGAATATATACATCATTCCCCCATGCACGCGGCCAGCCTGAGTGTTCAAGATATTCTGCGCTGGGTGTTGATCGTCTGTTTGCTGCTGGGTGCGCTTCTTAAACTGGCAGGTCTGCTGTGAAAGGTCTGATCTCAACCTCGGTTGCCATCATGGCAGGTCTGATCGTCCTGGTGGGGTATTTCTTTCAAATACCCATCCTTTCTGATATTCGCAACCTGATCCTGGATTGGGCGGTCACCCTGGCTGCCATCATGGTTTTCATCGGGGTGCTTAACCTGTTGTCCATCAACAATTCCCGTATCCAAACCAAACAAAAGGGAGGTTTTTACAGCCTGATCCTGGTCATTTCTCTGCTGATTACCCTGATCCTGGGTTTATTGTTTAAGCCTGGGCATCCAGTTATGAATTTTATTTTTTATTCAGTGCAACTGCCAGTGGAAAGAAGCCTGATGGCATTGCTGGCGGTAACCCTTCTTCTGGCCAGCATCCATTTGTTGCGCAGACAGCCCAACCTTTTTTCAGTTATATTCCTGGTGACAACTTTGCTCATCCTTCTGGGAACAGCGCCGTTGCCATTTGGTGTACTGCCATTCTTCAGCGATATATTGCGGCCATTTGTTGCCCAAGTATTGGCTGCGGCAGGCGCACGCGGTATTTTGCTTGGGATTGCCCTGGCCACGCTGACAACCGGCTTACGGGTTTTATTTGGCGTTGACCGCCCCTATGGAGGTCAATAATGGCTGACATCCGCTGTCCGATGTGCGGGGAATCCGCCTCCCAAGAGCTGGATATCTGTCCGTTTTGCCAGGCACGTCTTAAACCTTTGGTTAATTCTTCGACCGGTGATGATGGATCTATTCGCCAGGAAGAAGAGCCCATTCAGCCCGAAGAAGCCGACACCAGGGAGAATACTGCTGAGTTGGAGTCAGCGCTGCCGGCCTGGTTGCGTAATCTGCGCAAGCAGAGTGAAGATAAACTGCCGGCTGATGAACCTGATAAACCCGAAGAGTCGCTTCCCGGGATCTTGGAAACAAATGAATTATCTGAACCCTCTGATGCAAACCTGCCTGTCAGATCTACTGAAGAAGAAGCAGCTGATTGGCTTTCAGGTTTGGAGCAGACTGCACAGAAAGAGGACGAAACCCCGGCCTGGTTGTCCAACATTAAAGATTTGCCCAAAAAACAACAGCTGCCTGCTGAAGAAACCATTGAGAACGCGAACGTGGGTGAAGGCAATTGGCTGGACCGCTTGCGGGGAGATGCTCCAGAACAGGAACTAACACAAGATGAGCAGCCACCAGAAACTCCGCAGGAAGAACCTGTTTTTAAAGAAGACTTACCGGATTGGATGAAGAAACTTCAAGCCGAAGTCGATTCGCAGACAGAAGCCTTCAATCCGGAAGAAGAAAGTCAGACCGAAGATGGAAAAACAGGATCACCAGATTGGCTGACCCGCTTACAAGCCGAGACTCAATCCTATGCAGCGGAAAATGAAAACTCTGTCTCAGGGCAGGCTGAAGAAACACCAGATTGGTTGGAGAAGATGAGTGTCGAAACTCCGGTTTCTTCTGAAGAGAATACTCCTTCCGAAATCGAGACTCCCGATTGGCTTTTAAATTTACAGACAGAAACTCAGGCTTTTGCAGAAGATGGATTACCTCTTCAGGCTGAACCACAGGTTTTTGCTGAAGGAGATCTAACCACTGGATCTGAAACTCCCAATTTGTTTAAAGAATTAGATTCGGAACTCCAGAACTTTTCTGAAGTGGACAGCCTGGCTGAAACAACTGGGGAGTTTTCAAATATTCAATCCAATCTGCCTCTTTCTGAGTCTGACGAGTTGGAGAAGTTGACTTTCACTGATAATGAACCTGACTGGTTATCAAATCTGGAGGTCGCAGGACAGATCAGCCAACCCGAGGCTGGTGAGCAGTTGCAGACTGGCTTTACGAACCAACCACCAGATTCAGAATTAATACCTGTTTGGTTGCAGAATATTGATAATACCGAAACTATTCCAAACAACACACCTGCCCAGATCTCGGGTGACCAGTTTTTAAATGAAAACGAATCTGGTGCTCTGCCCCCTGCTGAATTTCCAGATTTGTTACTTAAACTGAAAGCGGACACACCAGTTCCTCAACCAGAGGAAGAGAATCTGGAAACCGAACCAGCAGATGGCGACATTGCCCCGGCTAAATTACCCTCCTGGGTACAGGCCATGCGGCCGGTTGAATCGATGATTGCCGAGGTGGGTGTTCCCGACAACCAACTGGAACAAATTACCGAGAAAGCTGGGCCACTGGCAGGTTTGTCTGGTGTTCTGCCTGCTACGCCTGGTTTGGGTAATGTGCGTAAACCTCTCAATATTTCGATCAAACTGCGGGTGACAGATGAACAAAACCAGCAAGCCACCCAGTTGAAGCAGATGCTGGGTATTGAAACCCAGTCCACACAACTAACCCAGGTGGTAAAGAAACAGTCGCAGCGGGTCTTGCGTTGGGTGGTGGCATTGTTAATGATCCTTGCAGTAGGTTTACCCGCTTTCAGTAATATTCAGATTATCTCCACTCCCTCGATTTATCCACCGGAATTGGTGGCAGCCAGGGATGTGTTGCTTGGGCTGCCCCCTGCCTCACCGGTTCTATTGGTTTTTGATTACGAGCCCGCATATTCGGGTGAGTTGGAAGCCACCGCGGCACCACTGGTGGATAACCTGCTCTTTTCCGGCGCGCGCCTGGCCATTTTATCCACATCTCCCACCGGGCCTACCCTGGCAGAGCATTTCTTGAAAACCACCCAGGGCAAGCATGATTATCAGAGCGGTCAGCAATATGCCAACCTTGGGTATCTGGCTGGTGGCGCTTCGGGAGTATTGAGTTTTGCTTTGAATCCATCTCAAACCATACCCTATGCATTGGATGGCAGCCTGCCATGGCAAACCCCATTGTTACAGGATATTCATACGCTGGCTGATTTTGACATGGTGATCATTCTCACCGATAATTCTGATACCGCAAGAATCTGGGTTGAACAGACTGGCTCGATCCTGGGACAGAAACCCATGTTGATGGCGATCAGTGCGCAAGCTGAACCCATGATTCGGCCTTATTATGATTCAAAACAGATCAAGGGGTTGGTGACGGGACTGGCTGGAGGAAAAGCCTATGAGCAAGCGCAGCAATCCTCAGGCCTGGGACAGCAATATTGGGACTCTTTTAGCTCCGGGTTATTCATAGCAGAATTGATCATCATTTTGGGTAGTGTCTGGAGTATCATCTCTGTCTGGCGCAAGCGCAAGTCTGCAAATGAGGAGGAGGCCTAAGCATGCTTTCCAATTCAGTCTTGGACTTGATTACCGGATTTTTGAGCTTTATTTTCACGCTCATGATATTAAGTTACCTGATTGGGGATAACCCCCTCTTCCGTGTGGCCATTTATATATTTGTAGGTGTCTCAGCTGGTTATGCTGCTTCGGTGGCCTGGCAGCATGTACTCTGGCCAAAATTGTTCCAACCTCTAATATTCGGGACCATGCAGCAGCGTCTGCTCCTGGTGGTTCCATTACTGCTTGGGTTTTTGCTGCTTGCCAAACTATCACCACGCTCGGCGCGTTTGGGTAATCCGGCCATGGCTTTCCTGGTAGGGACAGGAGCCGCTGTGGCCATAGGGGGTGCCGTCTTTGGAACCATCTTCCCGCAAACACTGGCCTCGATCAACCTCTTTGATACAGGCGCCGGGGGCAGCCTGGTGGAACGCCTTTTTGAAGGCAGCATATTTTTGATTGGAACAGTCAGTACACTGGTTTATTTCCAATTCAGTGCCCGGGCAACGCCTGCCGGTCCGCAGCGCAGCCGCCTGGTAAATGGAGTTGCCTTGGTCGGCAAATTGTTCATCGCCGTCACTTTTGGTGTATTGTTTGCCGGTGCCTACGCCGCTGCAATGACCGCATTGATCGAGCGTATGTTTTCCTTATGGGCTTTTCTCACATCTTTCTTTTAGGTGCTTATGCCTTCATCTTTGATTGACGCAGATTCCGTACTGGCAGTGGACGTGGGTTCTTGCACCACACGCGCAACGCTTTTTGATGTGGTGGAAAGCAGTTATCGATTCATTGCCATTGGACAATCGCCCACCTCTGCTGCAGCACCCTTTAAGGATGTTGGTGAGGGAGTTGTGCAGGCTATTGAAAATCTGCAGGAGATCACAGGCCGGACATTCTTAAACAAGGATCGGTGCTTGATCATTCCTTCCCAGGAGGGCGTTGGAATTGATAGTTTTGTAGCCACCATCTCAGCAGGGCCCGCTGTAAAAACGGTTATAGTTGGTTTATTAAATGATGTTTCCCTTCAGAGTGTCCAACGGCTGGCGCACTCAACTTATGCCAGTGTGATGGAAAGCATTGGCGTGAATGATCGCCGCAAACCGGAAGAACTGATTGATGGCATTTTGCGCCTGGAACCGGATCTTATCTTGATTGCCGGTGGAACGAATGGTGGTGCAACCCGGTCGGTGCAAAAGATCATCGATATCATTGGGCTGGCTTGTTACCTCATGCCTGCTGAAAAACGCCCCTCGGTGCTGTTTGCCGGTAATCAGGATGTGGCCAAAGATGTAAATGCTTCTTTGACGCCGATGACATCCTCAATGCATATCAGTTCCAACATTCGTCCTTCCCTGGATGTGGAGGATATCCAACCTGCCTCCCGTGAACTGGCCGATGTGTATCTGCAAATACGTAGGAATCATTTGGGAGGCGTGGAAGAATTATACTCCTGGTCAGAAGGTAATCTGCTTCCGACAGCCTATGCCCAGGGACGCTTGATCCGCTTCATGAGCCAGGCTTATAAATCCAATAAAAATATCCTGGGGGTGGATATTGGCGCCTCTGCCACCACGATAGCAGCCGGTTTCAATGGAGAACTTACCCTGGGGGTTTACCCGCAGTTTGGGCTGGGTGAGGGTCTGTCTGGTTTGCTGCGCCATACCAGCCTGGATGATATCATGCGCTGGCTCCCGTTGGATATACCGACCAATAATGTGCGTGATTACCTTTATCAAAAATCCACTTATCCCGAAAGTATGCCGGCCACCCTTGAGGATATGGCTATCGAGCAGGCCATCACCCGCCAGGTGTTGCGCCTGGCAATTGGTGCTACCATAAAAGATATACCCGTCACTGTTCGCCGGCCATTTGCAGGAGGGCTTCCATATTTCGAACCGATCCTGGTGGGAGGCAGTGCCATAACCAACGCACCTACCATGGGACAGGGTTTGCTGATGTTGCTTGATTCCATCCAACCGGTTGGGATTACTACATTTATTTTGGATCAAAACCATCTGTTGCCCGGTTTAGGTGCGGCAGCCGCAAACAACCCGATCCTGCCGGTGCAAATCATTGAATCGGGTGCATTTATGGGATTGGCCAGTGTGGTTGTACCTGTGTCCAATGCCCGGGTGGGTTCAACCATCCTGCACGGACGCCTGGTGACCAGGGATGAAAACGAAACTCGTTTTGAAATCAAACAAGGAACTCTGGATGTTCTCCCCTTGCCCAGCGGGCAGACCGGTCATCTTTTCCTTGAACCTCTTCATGGTGTTGATGCCGGTTTTGGTCCCGGACGTTCCGGCGATGTACAGTTCAGCGGCACTCAGTTGGGTGTGGTCATCGATGCACGCGGCCGTCCTTTGCAACTACCCAGCGAAAATGGGCGCAGACGTGAATTGCTTAAAAAGTGGATTTGGACTTTAGGAGGCTAGACTAATAATGCTGGCTCCCGTTGTACACATTTTGCCATTGACTACCATCCGGCGCGAACGGCTACTTCCCGTTTCCGGGCGGGTTGTCGCGCGACTGGATCAAAAAGTTTCACCTGTGGATGTGGTTGCAGATGCCAACCTCGGACAACATCACATCCTGGTGGACGTAGCCCGCTTGCTGGGAATCACCCCGGACAAAGCGGATGGGTTGATCCAATGCAAGATTGGTGAACGCCTGACAACCAATCAGTTGATCGCACAAATTCCTGGTCTTATTTCCCACCCCGTACAATCGCCAAACGATGGGCGGGTAGTGGCGGTGGGAGGCGGGCAGGTCTTGATGGAGATAGGGGACATTATTTTTGAACTGCGTGCCAGTATCCCGGGAATCGTAACCAGATTGATCCCGGATCGTGGCGTGGAGATCACCGCCAATGGCACCCTGATCCAGGGAGTCTGGGGCAATGATCGTGTGGATCTTGGGTTGTTGCTGCCGGCACCACAATTAAATTCCCCAGGAGATGTCCTGGAAGCTAGCCAGTTGGATATAAGCCTGCGCGGTGCCATCCTGTTAGCCGGACATTGCAGCGATCCTAACACTCTGCAAGCGGCTGACGAATTGCCTTTGCGTGGACTGATCCTGGGAAGCATATCACCGGATTTGTTGCCACTTGCCACCCAGGCGCGCTTTCCGATCGTCGTGACGGATGGATTTGGGAATCACCCGATGAACCCAATGGCTTACAAATTATTAATTACCAATACCAAGCGGGAAGTGGCTCTCAACAGCGCTCCTTACAACCACTACTCTGGCACCCGGCCGGAAATAATCATACCTTTGCCGCTCTCACAACCGCTACCGCAAGCCAGGGACACAGATGTTTTTTCCAGTGGTCAACAGGTACGCATTTGCCGAAATCCAAATATTTTTGAAGTAGGTACGTTAACGAATCTCCTGTCCGGGTTGACCGTATTCCCCAGTGGGTTAAGCCTTCCAGCGGCTGATGTTCTCCTCGAAAGTGGTCAGAAAGTTGTCGTCCCGTTGGTTAACCTGGAAGTGCTTGGGTGATTTAATTGATGCAAGGAGGAACTTATGTTCGAACAAGGCGATGATATCGAAATGGATATGGCTGCTCCCCCGCCACCTGAACAATCCAACCGGACGTTCGGAATAATTGCCGGCCTTCTGGCCGCTGTTGTCTTTCTTTCGATCGTCTGTATGGCTTTGTATGCGCTGGTTTATCTACCCCGGCAAAAGGCTGGACAATCAGCACAACAGGCAACCATAGAGGCACAAAATGCATTGATAGCCCGGGCTATGACCCAGACGATGCAGGCGTTCGCGGCTGGTGCACAGGCCTCGCCCACCAGTGTGGCAACCTCCGTGCCAACCCACCCTCTTGCCAGTCCAACCCCACTCTTGGCAGTTGCTTCCCAGCCGCCGGTGAATGCAGCGATGACTGCCACGTGGTCGGCTTTGAACACACAGGTAGCAGTAGGCTTACTGACACCCACCGCCACCCAGGGGGCAGGCATGCCAACCAGCGGTTTTGCTGATGATGTGGGTTTGCCAGGCTTGGTGGTCATGGCATTTGCGCTTATCATAGTGATCCTCCTTGCCAGACGCTTGCGCGCAGTGCCAACACAATAAGCAAAGTTCAATTTAAACCAGCGTCCCGCAACTGCTTCAGGATCAGTTTATGTTCCTGTTTGCTGCTTGCGGGACGTTCTCTATTTAATGTAAATCTATTAAATCCGCGCTATCCGCGTTCTATTTTCCAATTGTATCTACTCACCATATCAGATTTTGTCACTGCGAGAGCAGCGTGGCAGTCTCCTCTCCGGCATGGGGATTGCCACCCCAAAAAGCACCGGGGTCTTCGGCGTCGCTGGGAGGATGCTCCTCGCAAAGACAGAAGATAGAGCTTTTTTGCATTGAACAGCAGCGTTCTGCCACTGTGGAATTAATCGCAATTATGGACGTGAGTAAATACTTCCAATTATTCCGGAGCGGTACCTGCTGTATCTTTTGGATAGTCCCGGCGTTGAACCAACCCTACTCCAACGATCACCACGACCATACCGATGAACTGCAGGGCAGTCAGGTGCTCGTTGAGAAAGAACCACCCCATTACCGCAGTCCCTATGGGTGCAAGGTTAAGTAAAACATTCATCTGGAAGGCTGTTAATACCTGCAGGGAGTGGTTGTAGAGCATATATGCCAGGGATGTATTAATGGCTGCCAGCCAGATCACAAGTCCCCAGGTTTGAGGGGATGCATGTGGGATCCCTTCAATGGGAATGGCGATCAACAGAAGCAGCCCTCCGCCAATTGCCAACGGGTATGCGGTTAGAGACAGAGTATCCACAGTTTGCGCCCGGGCAGTATTACGCCCCAGGATGCCAAAAACGGTGAAACAAAGCAGCGCCAAACCCATCAGGATAATTCCCATGGGCTCACCTGGTTTAAACCCTGTGGAAAAGAACATACCTGTCCCCAGCAGGGTGATGATGATCCCAACCATCTGAAAGCGATTGGGGACTTCCTTTAACCAGATCACACCTCCAAAAAAGACCAACAGGGTGGTCAATCCCATCAGGAAGGAAACCGTGGTGGCAGGCAGGTAGATCAATGACCAGAACATGGCGCTGTTGGCAACGGTGTAGGAACTGAAGCCAATAATGAAAAGCTGCAACCAGGCCGCTCGCGAGAAACTCGGGCGTTTTTTGGATTTCAAAATGAAAGGAAGCAGGATCAAAAATCCAAGGAAATAACGCAGTCCCCCAATTGTCAACGGGCCCAGGTCTTTGAGAGCCATCTTGACAAATATGAATGAGGATGCCCAGATGATATTGATAAAGATGGCCTCTACTAAAGCCAGGCGGTAGGATGGGGTGGATGCCATACGATCAGATTTTTGAATACAGGGAGTTGGATTAGACCACGTTCTGTGCGACTACTTCGCCATAAGCCAAAAGGTCTTTTACCATTTGCGGGGTGCGGCCCTCTGCATACACTCTTAACACAGGCTCGGTACCCGATGGCCGGATGAGCAGCCAGGAATCATCTGCAAGAATGTACTTCACGCCATCCATGCTGCTTACCTCGTTGATCATTTCACCGCCGATCTCGGTCGGCACATGTTGGGTAAGGTATTGAGACATGGCAACCTTGGATACCGGATGGCTGAGCCGAATGTCCTTGCGTTCATACACTGCCGGGCCCACCTCAACCAGCAGGTTTTCAACCATTTCATAAAGCGTACTTTGATAAGCTGCGATCATCTCAACCAGCAGCAATCCCATCAATGGACCATCTCCTTCGGGGATGTGTCCTTTGAAAGAAATTCCGCCAGACTCTTCTCCGCCAATCAGTACATCTTCACTCATCATGTAGTCAGCGATATGGTTGAATCCAACCGGCGTTTCATATATTTTCAGACCATAGCGCTTTGCCAGGCGATCAACCATGCGTGTAGTGGAAACCGTGCGCACCACGGCACCGCTCATGTTGCGTTTTTCCACCAGGTACTTCAAAGCCAGTGCCATGATCTTGTGTGGGTCGATGAAGTTGCCGCGTTCGTCCATGGCTCCGATCCGGTCCGCATCCCCATCGGTAGCCAATCCAAAATTGCCCATGCCTGTGCTGATGGCACCCGCCAGAGGTCCCAAGTAGCGGGCGATCGGTTCCGGGTGGACGCCTCCAAACCCGGGATTCATCTCGCCGCGGATCTCATTGATCTCGCAGCCAGTGCCATGCAGGAAGGTTTTGATGACACCACGGCCGGAACCGTACATAGAATCAACTACAAAACGCTGGGGGTTTTCTGCAATCACATCACTGTTGATCAGCGTGTGCAGATGAGTGAAATAGGCTTCCAGCGGATTAAAGCGTTGGATCAACCCAACCTCGCGGGCCTGGTCATAATCCATCAGGTTTGGTCCACGGGCGCGTTCTTCATTGTCATTAATATATACTTCCACACGCCGGCATTGTTCCGGCAAAGCAGAATTGCCCAACATGGATTTCAGCTTGAGACCGTTGTAGCGGGGCGCATTATGCGAAGCAGTGATCATCACCCCGGCAATGGAGTTGCTATGGCGTACTGCGTAAGAGATGGCGGGTGTGGGGGAGTCTGAGTGTGCCAGGAAAACAGTAAAACCATTGGCAGCCAGAACACGTGCCACTTCCTGGGCATACCGGTCAGACAGGAAGCGGGTGTCATAACCCACCACCATCCTGCGCAAATTGGGTTGAGTATCGCTTTTGACCTGTTTCACCCAATATTCAGAGACAACTGCATCTGCAATGGCCTGTGTAACCACCCGCAAATTATTGAATGTAAAAGTGTCCGAAATAACCGCGCGCCAGCCATCGGTTCCAAAATGAATTGTCATTGTATGTATAGCTCCAAGAATTAGTGTCTTTTCAAAAATTCAGACGAAGGTTGGGGTGTGAAAGCGAGCTTCGCTCGCTTTCACACCCCAACACCCACTTAAAATGAGAAGTTATAAAAAAAACAGGATATTACCAACCAGTTGCAGGTGTGGCCGTGATTACCAGGGTCTGAAGGATCCAACCCTCAATCCCGGCTGCAGTACGGATGTGCAGCCAGGTAATGCCGTTCAGGATCTGGACTTCCGGTAAAATTTCCACCAACGAATCGTTTATCAATGAAACCAGGATGGTATCGCTGCCCGGGGTGGCACGTACATTGGCCCCCTGCCCGGCTGCTGAATTAACGCGGGCATAAACGGGTGTCGCTTCGGGTGTGGGTGTGCTGGTGAGGTTTTGAGCCGTCGGGATTTTCAGGGTGGGCGTGCGGGTTGACTCAAGGTTTGCGGGAGGGCTGGACTCGGCCGCGGTTAAACTGGTCATGATGGTTTGGATAACCGCTGGTGTCTCAGAGCCGGACGCTGTAATTGAAGGGATTTTCAGACTGTTCAGGAAGAAACTGTTCAATCCGCTCAACCAAATGAAGACAGCCAGAGCCAGTAAACCAATGATCAGGCTCATCAGGCAGCCTGGAAGCCGGCGCGGGCGGAAGCCCAACATAACCAGAGTAAGCAGTCCCACCAGGGTTGCCAGCGCCAGGTGCACATAAAAAACCAGAATACCGTTTGGCCAAAAATCGGAAAAACCGCTGCCCAGCCCAAATCCGGCTGCACTGAGCGGCAGGAATAATTCATAAGTCAGCATCACACTCGGAAGGATGGGGCGTTTTTCCGAGCGCACAAACGAGATGACCAGCAGGATGGATCCCAGCACCAACACGAAAATATTTGCCCACCACAGGTGGGAGTGGATAATTGCCTGTAAAAATGATTGCGGAGGTAAAACGCGGGCTGCTGTGCCTGCCAGCAGGCTGCTGCCAAATACCAGGCCGGCGCTGATGATAAACCCTGCCAGCGTCTGGAGGAAGAAACGCCCTGATCCGGTCACGGTGGCCAGGACGATGCCCACCCACGGAGTTATCAACGGTGCGATCAGGATGCCCAGCAGCAGGATGCTTTGTGAATCGAATATATAACCAGCGCCCAGTACTGCCCCACCCAGCAGTGAGAATAAGAAAAATTCAAAAGACGGGAAAGCCCGCCGGGCCAGGTTCTCCAGCACTTCGGCACGGGCATCGTTGCTGGCAGGGATCAACGATCGTCTTGCCCTGCGGCGACGGGCTGGGGGCAGTTGTGAGGGTTGTTCGGGAAGTGGATATTCCTGATCGAAGCTCATTTGCGTAAATCCGCCACAATGCGCTCAGGTTTTTCAAGCATTTCCAGGGCGCTGAACACATCCGGCACAAGCAGGTCTGCGGCCAGCATGGTTTCCACGGCTGTGCCTTCGGGTGAAAGCACACAAATGCCCAGCCCGGCTGCCTTGAGCATTTCAGCATCATTGGCGCCCTGACCAAGCGCAACCACACTGTCTGCGCCTAAGCTGCGGACATAATCCGCCTTCTGGCGGGCTTCATTACCCGGGGTGACACGCACACCCTGTAAGTTAAGCTGCTGGTCAATGACAGCCTGCCTGCCGTGGGTATCCGCGGTCAGCAGGTGGACTGTCAGGCGGTCGCGCAACAGGTCGATCTTTCTGGCCAATCCATCCAGCAATACGCCATCCACAGCCAGGGTACCGTTCACATCGCTGACCAGGTGTAAGAGCTGCAGGTTACTGCATCCCGGGATATTGATTTCAAGCATGTGTTTATTATACTGTAACTATCCAGACCTGACAGGTTTTGTAAACCTGTCAGGTCTCGTTCCTTCTATCAGCGCTTGATCTCAAAGATCTCTCCGGCACTGGTGCCCTGCACCTCGGGGAAATAGGTTTGCCAGGCATGCGCAGGCAGGACGCGGAATTGACCGGCCTGCAAGGGGATGAGGGTATAAGTCAGTTCATAACTGCCGGCTGGCAGGAAATTTGCCGACCATTGGATGTGATCATCAAATATGCGCGGGGTGTCAAAATACCACCAGCCCCAGCCGCGTGCATACGGGTCTTCCGGGTCATAGCTGACACTTACATCCATGCCGCTGCCCTGACCCTGTTGACTGGTTTTCAAGCTGGTATCCAATATTTCAGCTCCGGCTGGCAGGAAATCCTCCAGCATCAAGTAATAGACGTCATGCGGCAGGTTCAGGCTGAGACGCACGGTCAGCCGCCCGCCCTGGGTGAGTTGAATTGAATGCAGCGGTTGGCAGTTCTTTTTGCAATCCGGGCTGAAATAGGAGCGGCTGAGCTGCAAGCCCTTATTTAATGGTTCGGTATCTTCAACCGGTTGGTAGACCTGCAGGGCGGCGCGGTAGTACAGGCTGCCGCTGCCACTCTGGCGGGTGATCTGCAGGGCATTGGCGGCAGCCGGGTTCAAGCTGTCCAGCCCCACGGAGGTGGTCACCGGGGTCAGCACGGAAGCTCCAGCAGCCTGGCCCTCAGCCAGTGGCAGGCCGTTTAAGGTGGCATTGAAAGTGAAATCGGCCGTGTATCCGCCGGTGCCAACCATGTAGGCATTCAAGGCGCGTATAACCCAGGCGGACTCGTAATTTGAACCCCAGGTGCTGCTTACATCCTGGTGCGCGGCCAGGTAACGCACGGCATCGGCCAGGAGTGGGGAAGCTGGGTCATGCACGGCCAGGGCATAGCCGACCATGGCGCTGGTTACCAGCGTGGAACCCGGGTTGTGCCAGCCGCGGGACTGGCTTTCCCAGTGGGCGCCGGTGGCAGAGCGAATGGCGGATGTTTCCAGGTTGGATAACAATTCGGTAACACGCGCATCCAGGCTGGATACATCTGCAATGGTCAGGGCCAGGAGAGCCTGTGACCAGGGGGAGAGATGTTCGCGCCCGGTATACAGGGTATCCACCACGTTGGTCTCCACACCGCCGGTTATCTGCAAGACATAGGCTTCAAAGGCCAGCAAATCGAGTTGCCAGTCTTCCAGTGTATTTCCGCCGATGTACGGGCGGTTGATATTCAAAAAGCTGCGTGCCTGGTCCAGGATGGCAGCGTCCACCGTAAAGCCAGCCTGCTGTGCCTCGTATAGACCCATAAGGACATAGGCGGTCAGGTAGGGGTCACTGGTTTGCTGGTTCTCCCACGAGATGAGACTGGCTGACCACCAGCTCCAGCCGCCATCCTGGTTCTTTCCAAGGATCAGGCGCTGCAGGGTGCTTTTTAGATTGTTTTCATAGCGGGTTTGCAGAGCGGGGAAATTCAGGCCCGAATCCTGCAAGGATTGGTAAACTTCCAGGTTGGGCAGGAAGTAAGACAGCAGGGTTTCATTGCTGCAACTGGAGGGAGGTTCCTCGATGGCATCCAATCCGCTCAACAGGACGGCAGCCAGGGAGGGTGCCATTTCGAGGTTCAGACTGCCACTCTGAGGATCAAAAGTGCGCGGCAGGCTGATGGCCTCCAGGCGCGTACCGGCATCGGAAAGAATACCGGCGGTGCTGAAGGTTTGCGGAGCCAGGTAGCGCAGGATGGGCAGCGCTCCATATTCCGGGTGGGAGGCATCGCTTAATCCGCCACCCTGCACGGAGAATGTAAAATCAGCGCTTTCGGCAGATTGAGCCGTGCCCCACCAGGTGACGAAACTGCGGCCTCCGGCGGGTACATTCAGGCTCTGACTGGCTTTGGATGGATCATCCAGATTGAAATTGGTGGCCTGCAGGGATACATCTACACTCAGGACTGTGGAGGTGTTGTTATTTACCATTGCCCCAAGTTCGACATGGTCACCTGCCACCAGGAAGCGCGGTGTGACCGGACGGACCAAAAGCTGCTTGGTGCTGACCACCTGCATATCAGCTTGCCCGACACGCGTGTCTTTGGTCAGGCCGCGCACATCCACCTGCCAGGTGGTCAGGTTATCCGGCAGTTTTATACTGGCCTGGGCGAGTCCATCGGCATCGGTCACAATGTTTGCGCTCCAGTAAGCCGTATCGGGGAAGTTCTGACGGGCCACTTCCACGAAGATACCATCGCCACCTCCGCCGCCTTGACCGCCGGATAAGTTAACTCCGCGGCGGCTTTCGGCTGCCAGAGACAAACCGGTAGTGATGCCCAGGGGCTGGTTTCCGTAAAAGGCAGGTAGAATTTCCAGCGAGTTGGGGTCGGCCAGCGCCAGGGCAGCCAGGTCCACCACGGCCAGGGAGAATTCAGCTTGCACTGGAGTGCCGTTGGCATCCGTGACGCGCAGACCAAAGGTAACCTCTCCACCCGGTTCACTGCGTTCGGGCTGGCTGGTGAGTTCCACCTTCAGAGTTTGTGCTTTCGGAGACACGGGCAGGTTGATAAACCCCTGCCGGAAGGTGGAGGCTCCCACCAGGGTGACTGAAACGTAAACATTGGGGGCATCCGCATCGGTCAGTGGCAGTGAGAAAATACTGCCACCCGCAGCCACGCGGACGATCTGCTGGCTGTGGATGCTGCCGCGCTCCACGCTTACCAGGGCTGGCACGACCTCCCCGATGGGATTGGGGATGAAAATGTTGGCAATCTGCCCGGGTTGATACTCATCCCGGTCGGCTGTCAGACTGATCTTCTGAAAGGACAGGTTTGGCCAAACGGCCTGCTCTTGCCCGGCCACCCACACCATGAGCTGCGAGCGAACTCCATCTGCCGAGACATCCAGCATGAAAGTGCCGGGGTTGGGAGCGGTGAATTTAAGCCGGGCGGTACCATCTGAACCAGTAGAGAAATTTGAACTGGAGACTGGTGTAAATACAGGTACATAGCTGGGGTATGGGTTGTTGGGGTCGTTTGATTCCTGGCTTTCCCAGGTGACCTGTTGAAATTCTGCATTCAGGCTGCGGGATGCGGATGGGTTGGACTTCCAATCCACTGTGAGGACATCGAAGCCCATCTCGGTGCCAGCCTGGCCGACCCACAGGTCAGGGCGCAGACCGATGTAAAAATCAGCGGGGTGACGCCGGGCATTGGCACTTCCGGAAACCTGTTGCCCGCTTTCGTCCTGGGCAGTTACTTCAAGTGTCAGCTCGTGTATATCTTCAATGGCTGGCAGATCGGAAAAAGTCAGAGTGACGATCCCGTTCGCATCGGTAACAGCCTCGCCCTGGTCGAGGGCTTCGCCGTAGTAGCCGCCTGGCTGGGTATACCAGAAGCTGTTGTAATTGCCCACCTGGTAGCCCGGCAGGCTGAAGTTATCTGGATTGGAATACAGGGTCCACTGCAGGCTCATACCATCCACCGGGGCATCGAAAAAGTAGCGAGCTGAGATGGTGGCTTGCAGTGGCTGGTTGTCATTCACGTCAGCGGGTTGCAAGTCCACGGACAGGTTGATACCGGGCTTGCGGTAGTTGGCCACATTGAAGTAACCGTAAAAATTGGAGATGTCGGACGAGATGGAATAATATCCCGGCACAGCATCTGCTGGCAGTTGAAACTCACCCGAGGCAGTGCCAAAATCGAAGAGCGGCAGGTCAAACTTCCAGCTTGAACCGTAGCTATCCAGGATGGAAAAAGGCAGGCTTTGCAGATCGACCGGAGTGTAACGCCCGTCAAAGGCCTGGCGCGCCACGATGCGGAAGTAGACTGTTTGACCGGGACGGTAGATGGGACGGTCGGTATAGAAATATACATGCGGGGCGGGAGGGGTACGATCGGAAGATAAGCCAAAATTCCAGGGTGCGATCTCCTGGCTCCAGTCCGATTGCGCCATGCCAAAGGTGGCATCCCCCGGCTGACCGAGCACTGCAAAATAGGAACTGTAATAATTATCCTGGGTGGGCGTGGGAACCGGACCATGCCAGAGCCCCTGTGCGTCGGTTTGACCGGAGGCCAGCAGGCTGCCGTCATCCCGGTAAAGGCTGAGCGAGGCGTTGGCTACCGGTGTGTTGCTGCGCAGATCCATGGCCCACACCAAAGCGTCCTGGCTGCCCATTTTGAAGGTTAGATTGATATCGCTGGCCACAAGAAAAACCTTTTGCTGCCCATAAGACCCACCCTGCATGGCTTGGAGTGCTGAAAGGGTCAGGTGATACAGGCCGGGTGTCAATTGGTCCCCCAGAGAAATGCCTACCTGCTGGCTGGTGTTGGCGGGCAGGTTGAGCATGGCTGTCCAGTTGGTGGAGTTGGCCGGGTCGGGAGTGTAGGCTTGGCGGGCATCGTACCCATTGGGACCCACCAGGGAGAGCAAATCCTCGAAGCTCAGGGGCGCCAGGTTGACGTCAATACTGGCCAGGTTGGTGGCTTGCACGTAATAGTCCGGCTGGCTGGCGCGCACGAAATAAGTATCCGTGCCCAGGTACAGCAGGTCCATGCCCGGGGTGGCTGGCGGTGTGGTGAAATGGGTGGTGAAAGGCTGCCCCAGGCTCTGCCCCCAGATATCCTTTAAATTTTTATTGATGGTGACGGTGTAGGATGTTTCGGCCTGTAACGAGCCGCTCACATATAGGGCGTTGTCGGAGCCATAAGCGTAAAAGTTGGCAACCGGAGGGTCGATGGAAACCAGGGATTGATATGCGCTGGTCTGGATCGGAGCGCTGAAATGGATCTCGAGATTGCTATACATGGAAGACAGGCTGCCGGTGTCGTACGGGTCAGTGTATAAGACCTTGAAATCCGGATAGGTTTGCACAACAAAACGGTTCTCTGCCCCGATGGCGCTGCCGCCACGAGCCTGCGCCCCGGCGCCCAGCAGCAGGGTGTAATTGGTGGAGCGTGCAAGCTGGGCGGAGGGAGTAAAGGTCAGAATGGTGTGATTGGAATTCCAGGAGAAGTTTCCAGCCACCGCTCCGGTGGGGGAGCTAAAGCTGAAATTTGCTTCAACGCTGGTTGGGTCCATGGGCTGGTTGAAGCTCAATTTGAGGGGCTGGTCGAGCGGGAAGGAGTTTTCACTGGAAGGCTCAAGCGTGAGCAAGCGTGGCAGACCGACCGTGAAACTCCAGGTCAGATTGGTAGTATCCAACAGACTGCCGGAGCTGGCGGTGAGAGCCGGGTTGAGGCTGGCAGTGTATTCCACGCCCCCACTCAGGCCGGGGTCAGGGTAAAAGATGTAGGTACTGGTATTGATCCATTCACCCGATCCGTCGGCGGATGGTTGCAGGCTGAAGCCCTGTGGCAGGCTGGTCGGATCAGCGCCCAGGGGGACGACCGGCTGGTTGAAAGCTGCCACTATAGCGGCAGACGAGGAGACGTCCTGCGTGCCGCTTTCGGGTAGACTTTGGGTCAGGCGCAGGGCGTCGGAGGTGACGAAATTGACGGTGACGGGCTGTTGGAAGCCAAGTCCATTGCTGGCTTGCAGGCTGGTGTCGAGTGTGATGTTCAGGCTGGCGTTTACTGCAAAGGCCTGCAGGGGGGTGAATTTGAGGCTGCTGTCATCCAGCCAGTCAAATTTACCGGTGACCTCAAGCTGGTCTGCCAGGGCAGTCTCCACGGCGGTGCGCTGCATGGGCTGGTTGAAATAGAAAGTCAGCGCCTGCTGCATGGCGATCACGCTGCCGGAGGGTGGGTCTGTTTCGACCAGGACGGGTGGCAGGGGCGGCAGAGGAATCGTGGTGGGCGATGGGGTGGCTTGTGGTGTCCCCAGGGGAAGATTACACGACGAGAGTGCCAAAAGAATAACGATGCCAATGCGCCAGTACGGATTGAGTTTGTTCATGTGCAGCCTCCTGAATGGGTACATGCTTATTATACAATGCCCCAAGGTACGTGGGGTACCTTTAGGACGCACAACAGGCCACACTTGTTCCACCTTTAAGAGAAGAGGGGGATTATAAGAAGAAAATCCCCCATTGTTTTATTCGAGAAAAAAATGATACAATACCCTTAGTGCTTATGTTCCAATAAGAAAGGAGGCAAATAAAAAAGATAAACAAATGATCCAACAGAATTGTCGCTTTTCACGAATTACACAAATGATAGAGGAGAAATCAATGAATAAAAAATCTATTTACACAATTGTAGGGCTGATAGTGATATTAACTATGGTGTTGACAGCCTGCGCACCCAAGACACCAGCCGTAACCCAAGTCCCGGGTGCTACTGATGCCCCAGCCGCTGAATTGCCCACCACATTCATCTTTGGGCGTGGAGCGGATTCGGTCCAATTGGACCCTGCGATCGTTACGGATGGTGAATCCTTCCGTGTTACGGGTCAGGTTCTTGAACCGCTCTACGAATATGAACTCGGCAGCACGGTTCCTGTACCGGCTCTCGCCGAAGAATGCGTACCGAATGCAGATGCTACAGTTTGGAATTGTAAACTACGCGAAGGTGTCAAATTCCATGATGGTACCGATTTCAATGCTGATGCAGTAGTCTTCAACTTCGAACGCTGGCGCTTCACCACCGACCCATACCATTTTGCCAGCCAGGTGTTCGAGTATTACGAAGCTATGTTTGGTGGTTTTGACGATGCAAGTATGATCACCGAAGTCAAGAAAGTTGATGATTACAACGTTCAATTTACACTGAGCGACCCATTGGCTCCCTTTCTGGCCAACCTTGCGATGGACATGTTCGCCATCTCCAGCCCGGCCGCAATTGAAGCCGCCGGTGAAGCTTATGGCACCCCAACTGGTGGTGTCGTTGGAACCGGCCCATTCAAATTCGTTTCCTGGGAAGAGGGCAATCAGATCATCGTGGACGCCAATGCAGATTATTGGGGCGGCGCTCCAACGATCAAACAAATCGTCTTCCGCGTTATTCCGGATGATTCAGCCCGCTTCCTGGCTCTCAAAGCCGGTGATATCCACGGTTTGGAACAGGCCGTTGTGGAAGATCTTGCATCTGCTGAGGCAGATCCCAATCTCACCATTATTACCCGCCCGGCTTTAAATACCAGCTACCTGGCCTTCAACTACAATATCCTGGAATTCCAGGATATTCGAGTACGTGAAGCAGTTGCGCATGCCATAGACAAAGAAGGTTTGATCTCCAACTTCTTTGGCAAATATGGTGAAGTTGCCAAGAATCTCCTGCCTCCATTGGTCTGGGGTCATAATGACGCAGTTGTTGATTGGACTTTCGACCCTGCACTTTCCAAACAACTCCTGTCTGATGCCGGTTTCCCCGATGGCTTGAGCGAAGTCACCATTGCTGAGGATATCCTTAATGCAGATGGTGCTGTAGTTTATAAAGCCGGAGATAAGATTCCTCTGCGCCTTTATTACATGCCGGTTACACGCTTCTACTTCCCGGCAGCCAAGGAAGTTGGCGAAGCAATGGCAGCCAACCTGACCGCGGCCGGCTTCAATGTTGAGCTGTATCTCGAAGGTGACTGGCCGACTTACCTGGGTTCACGCCGTAATGGACTTCTGGTTGGTTTGTACCTGTTGGGATGGGGTGGAGACAACGGTGACCCGGATAACTTTACCGGATATTTCTTCAGCGGTGGAGCAGAGCCCATCAAGCGTGAAGGTTGGTACCAGAATGCCGAGTTGGCTGATCTGCTTCGTCAGGCCTTGGTCAACCCCGATCGAGCTGCCCGCGAAGCAATCTACCAACAGACTGAACAACTGATGCACGATGATGTTATGCGTATCTGGCTTGGTCACAACAACACACCCTTGATCTTCTCATCCAAGGTCACGGGTTACGGAGCACAACCAGTAGGCGCTGACTACTTTGAGTTCATCGAATTTGTGCCGTAATTCAGTAAAAGTCTGACTATTAATCACGGACCAATCTTGTGACAGTAAAGACAGGGGGGCGGTGAATATCCGCCCCCCTGTTGTAAAAAAATATCCAGTGAGGTAGTCTTGGGCCGATACATTCTTCGAAGATTAATCTCGGTAATCCCCACTTTGATTGGTGTAACGCTGATCATTTTTTTGTTTCAGCGATTGATCCCTGGTGATCCGGCTGTTGCCATGCTGGGTGAACACGCCACCCAGGAAAATGTCGAACGCATCCGCGAACAGTTCGGATTGAATCGCCCGGCATTTCTGGATCGTGAAGCTCTTGCAGACGGTGACCTGACCGGTTTCTTTGACAGCCAGTACATCAGGTATGCCAATCGTTTGCTTCATTTTGATCTTGGCAATTCCATCCACCGCCGCATTCCAGTGGTAGAAACTCTATCAGAACGCTTTCCTGCGACGTTGGAACTGGCTACACTTTCATTGTTAATTTCCCTCCTTATTGGGCTTCCAGTTGGAATTGCATCCGCTGCCAGAAGAAATTCCGCATTGGATGGCGTGACCATGGTAGGGTCTTTGATCGGAGTTTCCATGCCCATTTTCTGGTTGGGAATCATGGAAATCATGCTATTTTCGGTATTTCTCAATTGGCTCCCATCCGGTGGCCGCCTCAGTACTGGGATAGTGATTACACCAATTACCCACCTTCTGCTTTTGGATAGTTTATTGACAGGAAATATCCCAGGCTTTGTTGATGCTTTAAAACATATCGCCATGCCTGCTATAGCTTTGGCAACCATCCCGACAGCCATTATTGCCCGCATGACCCGTTCCAGTATGTTGGATGTACTGCAGGAAGATTACATCCGCACTGCCACCGCAAAGGGACTGGCGGAACGGGTCGTCCTTTTCCGCCATGCTTTGAAAAATGCCTTTCTGCCCGTGATCACGATCATCGGCATCCAGGCAGGTACTTTACTGGCAGGTGCTGTACTTACTGAAACCATTTTTTCTTGGCCAGGGATCGGCAAGTGGGTGTACGACTCGATCCTGGGTAGAGATTACCCAATTGTGCAAGGTGTAACACTACTAATCGCAATTATTTTCTTATTGGTCAACTTGATTGTGGATATCTCCTACGCAATTCTTGACCCACGAATTTCATACGATTAAGGGCAGGCTGCATGGCAGAAATCAATCCTCAAGATACCGAAATCGTCGATTTTGCTATACGTGAACACCGCTCATTATGGTTGGATGCCTGGCGTCGTTTGATTGCAAACAAAATAGCCATGCTTGGCTTATTTGTGGTTGCCTTGTTCATCCTCACAGCCAGCCTGTCTCATTTCTTTTGGAAGTATGACCCCAAATCGGATTTGGATTATTCCTCTAAATTGTTTGCACCAAATCTGGTGGTTACCGAAGACGCCCCAGCAGTGCACATTTTTGGTACAGACAAATTGGGAAGGGACATTTTCAGACGGGTGGTGCATGGCGGTTGGAATTCTTTGCGAGTAGGTCTGGTGTCGGTCAGCATTTCTCTCGCCATCGGCGGTCTGATGGGATTGCTGGCAGGTTTTTTTGAGAGCATTGACATGAATTTCTGGGAGCGAGTTACCTTGATGGGGCTTCTTGGCCTCGGGCTGGGCTCGCTGTCTGCCTGGATTGCTGCACAATTCTTCCAGATATTCCTTTTTTCGGGGCTTGGGATCTTCTCGGTTGTTTTTCAGAGATGGAAGGCTGGTAAAAAAGTTCGCATCCTTGCTTTTGCCGTCATGGGCATGCTCCTGGGCGGCGTGTCAGGTCTTTTGGTAGGGCCCTTGGTTGGATTGGTCTGTGGATTTTTGGGGTTGGGTGTTGGTATGATCCTTGCGCGTCCTTTAGGCGGAAAGTTATTTTCCGACGTGACCATGCGCATCATGGATGTGATCCTGTCATTTCCCAGTTACCTGTTGGCTATCGCAATCGTGGCCTTTCTTGGACCAGGTCTCGAAAAAGGGATGATCGCCATTGGAGTTGTTGGCATTCCGGTCTATGCCCGGCTAGCCCGCTCAGCCGTTCTATCCGTCAGCCAGAAGGAATATGTTCTTGCAGCCCAGGCTGTAGGTGAATCCCATGGACGGATCCTTTTCAAGCATATTGTTCCAAATATTCTCTCGCCGATCATTGTTCAATCCACAATGGGTTTGGCGAATGCGATCCTTTCTGCGGCAGCACTGGGCTTTCTTGGTCTAGGTGCAATTCCCCCGGAACCGGAGTGGGGAGCCATGCTTGGCGATAGCTATAAGTATCTTTCCAGTGGAGCCTGGTGGGCAGTTTTGTTCCCGGGATTGGCGATCATGCTCAGCGTTTTAGGGTTCAATCTTTTGGGTGACGGGTTACGCGATGCATTGGACCCAAAAATGCGAATATAAACCAAAACGCGACCACTGAGGAGCACAATGGAACCATTATTAAGTATCAATAATCTAAAAACCCGTTTTCATACCGAGGATGGTATTGTCAAAGCAGTTAATGGTGTCTCTTATTCCATGAAAGTTGGTGAAGTACTGGGGGTGGTTGGTGAGAGCGGCTGTGGAAAGAGCGTTCACGCTCTCTCGATCATGCGGCTTATCCAAATTCCACCAGGAGAAATTGAAAGTGGAGAAATTTGGTTTGACGGTCGTGATTTGTTGAAGTTGGATAACAATGACATGCGTCACGTGCGCGGTAGAGATATTGCCATGGTGTTTCAAGACCCGATGTCATCCCTTAACCCGGTTTATACGGTCGGTTTCCAGATATGCGAAGCTTTAATGCTTCATAAGAAAATGAATAAGAACGAAGCCAGGCACCGGGCTGTGGAACTCTTAACCCTGGTTGGAATACCAGAAGCAAAGAGACGGCTGGATAACTATCCGCACCAGTTTTCCGGAGGCATGCGTCAAAGAGCTATGATAGCGATGGCTCTCTCGTGTGAACCCAAGCTTCTGATTGCTGATGAACCCACAACGGCATTGGACGTCACCATCCAGGCTCAAATCATCAACCTGGTGGTAAAGCTGCAGGAAGAACTAGGTATGGCGGTGATGTGGATAACGCATGACCTGGGTATAGTCGCAGAAATGGCGCATACGATCAATGTGATGTATGCGGGTTACATCATTGAACGGGGCAATGTAAGAGATATCTACAAACGAACCCTTCATCCGTATACTTTTGGATTATTAGGTTCTTTGCCTGTGATTGATGAAGCCCCGGGGACCAAACTGATCTCGATCCCTGGACTTCCACCAGACTTGATAGACTTGCCCAAAGGTTGTCCTTTTTATGTTCGTTGTACTTATCGAGTGGATCAATGCAAGTTTGAGCTTCCACCCCTGATGGAATCAGAAAGCAGCCAGCATACAGTCGCCTGTTGGCGATGGCAGGAAATTGACGGGAAAGGTACTAAATGACATCTGAAGATTCAGTCCTGGTACAGGTTCAAAATCTGAAGAAATATTTCCCTATTTATAAGGGTCTGATTGTTAATAAGCATGTTAACGACGTGAAAGCCGTGGATGATATCAGCTTTGATGTTTACAAAGGAGAAACACTCGGACTGGTGGGTGAAACAGGTTGTGGAAAAACCACTGTTGGCCGGACCATCCTTCACCTTTACCGGCCTACTTCCGGTAAGATCATCTTCGGCGGTATCAACCTGGCTGATTTAGGGGAAAATGAGATGCGTGTCATGCGCCGGCGCATGCAAATGATATTCCAGGACCCTTATGCCTCCCTTAATCCACGCATGACGGTCGGTTCGATCATCTCAGCTCCTTTGGATGTTCATACATCTGCAAACAGGAAAGAAAAGCAGGATCAAGTACAGGAGTTGCTGAAGATCGTTGGATTAAACCCGGATTTTGTGAATCGCTATCCACATGAATTCTCAGGCGGACAGCGCCAACGAATTGGAATCGCACGAGCTTTGGCGCTCAGCCCAGATTTGATCATTTGCGATGAACCAATTTCATCGCTGGATGTTTCCATCCAGGCACAAGTAGTTAACTTGCTTGAAGAACTTCAAGAACGCCTCGGATTGACTTACATTTTCATCGCACATGACCTCAGCATGGTCCGTCACATCAGCAACCGGATGGTGGTTATGTACCTGGGAAAGATCATGGAATTGGCTGATAGGAATGAAATTTACCTTAGACCTCTTCATCCTTATACACAAGCCCTCATGTCTGCTGTACCAATCCCTGATCCAGATAAAGCCAGAAATCGTCAACGCATTCTCCTTGAGGGAGATATTCCCAGCCCGGTAAACCCTCCCATCGGATGCAACTTTAACACTCGTTGTCCCATCGCGACTGAGGAATGCTTCAAGATTGATCCGGAATATCGGGAATTAACCCCCAAACATTTTGTGGCCTGTCATCATGCCGAACAATTCATAAAATAAGGTCACCATAATTTCCTTTCGTGACAACTCACCGAATATGATGGGGAGTGCTTCCTTGTTGGTGCTCAAGAATTTCTAAGGTTTAAGAAATAGGATACTTATTAGATATGAACCCACAATTGACATGGCACAAAATTACATTAAAACTTCGGAATCCCTTTCGTCTTTCCTATGGTACGAGTGAAGAGCGGCATGCTTACTGGATCAGACTGAAAAATGATGAAGGTTGGGGGGAAGGCACAATTCCTCCTTATTACGGCGTGAGCACGGATGATATGGAGGCGCTGTGGGAAAATGCTTCAGAAAACACGGCACCTTTTCCGGATGATCCCGAAAAAATATTGTCCTGGGTGGGTTCCGAAGGTCCTGCTCCGGCGCGCTGTGCGTTGGATCTTGCATTGCACGACCGCATCGCACGCGCTAACAATGTTCCCCTGTATAAACTGTTGGGTATCCCTCGACCTGAACCCAAATTAAGTTCTTTTACGATAGCGATTGATACACCTGCTGAAATGGCAAATAAAGCTTTGCAGGCGAAAAATTATTCGATAATTAAAGTAAAACTCGGCAGTGATGACCTGGATATGGATCGGCTGCTGGCGATTCGTAGCGCCCGTCCGGATGTAAAATTGAGATTGGACGCCAATGCCGGTTGGATGCTGGATAATGCCATGGGCTACATCCGGGATTTGGAACGATTCAACCTTGAAATGATCGAACAACCATTGAGTAAGGATGATATTGAGGGAATGGGAAAAATTCAGGCAGAAACCCATATCCCCATCATAGCTGATGAATCGGTTCAGACCATAAAAAATATTGAAGACCTGGCCAAAGCCGGGGTAAAAGGTGTAAACATTAAATTGATGAAAGTGGGTGGCTTGTCCCCTGCATTGCAAATGATAAATAGATCCAGGGAACTCGGGTTAAAAGTAATGCTGGGCTGCATGATCGAAACCTCCATTGGTACAACTGCCATGGCTCACCTGGGCGGTTTGGCGGAGTGGTTGGACCTGGACGCCTCAGCATTGATCACGAATGATCCATTTGAGGGGATGATTTTTGATGAATTCGGAACTGTGAAAATTCCAGAAAGAGCTGGGATTGGCGCAGTGTTAAAATCACAGTAAGTTTTTTGAATAATTGACCCCCGCAAAATACATGAAAACATCCACCACTTGCGGTGGATGTTTTCCAGCGCGGACGGGATTTTATATTTGAATGGCAGGACGGATAATTGTGTGCATTGTCAGCCACGGGCGCTTGCCAGGAAAGCTCTTGTCCTGTTAAGCAGGCTGTTTTCCACCTTGCCAAATTTCTCCCAGTAATCCAACAACTGCGTGATGGTCAACACGGCATGCAGATGGAATCCGGCTTGTTCGAGGGCTTCCTTCGCCCCGGACTGGCGATCCACCAGCACAACCACATCGCGCACCTTCAATCCGGCCGCGCTTAGTTTCTCAATGGCTTCAAATTTGCTGCCCCCGGTGGTCGCCAGGTCATCAATTACAACGATCGTCTCTCCTGGGTGATATTCGCCTTCGATCACAGCCTTGGTTCCATGCTCTTTGATCTCCTTGCGAGGGTAGATCATCGGGTAATTGCCTGCCAGGGAGATGGCGGTGGCGATCGGGATGGCGGCATAAGGCAACCCGGCCAGGCGCTCGAAGTGCAATTTCCGCAGGATCGGCAGGTAGGCTGCCCCAACCTGTTCAAGTAATTTTGGGTGGCTGATGACCTGGCGCAGATCAATATAGATGGGTGATATCAAGCCGGATTTGAGAGTGAATTCGCCAAACTTGATGCAGCCGGCCTCAAGCAGTCCATCAGCCAGACGGGAAAATGGTTCATCGGTCATCATCAATTCCTTCTTGTGAATGGTTGCCTGAAAAGCTAAAACCCTAGTCTTCGGCGGATTGCGGTGATCTGGTGACACAAATCAGCGGCCGCCTGGGCGGGATCCTGAGCGTGTGCCAGGCTGCGCGAGACGTTAATAAGCAGGCCTCTGCCATCTGTTCGCAAACCGAGGCGCAGGGTGGTCTCCAGGTCTCCGCCTTGCGCACCAACCCCGGGTGATAAGAACCAGGCTTTGGGCGCAGCCTGCCGGACGCGTTGTAATGCTTCGGGCTGGGTTGCTCCCACCACCAGTCCGATGTTATCAGCTGTGTTCCAAACCTGTGCCAGGTAGGCAACATGCTCGAACAAGGGTACGATACCTTGTATTCCCATGGAGACGGGCAAATCCTGCAAATCCGCTGCACCGGGGTTGCTGGTCTTGCACAGCAGGAAGACACCCTTGCCAGGATAGACCAGGAACGGATCTATTGAATCCCTTCCCAGGTAGGGGTTGAGCGTGATCGCATCCACTTCCAGGTGCTCAAATGCGGAGATGGCATAAGCCTCGGCAGTGGAGGCAATGTCGCCGCGCTTGGCATCCAGAATGATGGGAATGGTGACTCCCAGCCGCCCGGATTCCGCTCGAATTGCAGAGATGACTTTCTGGAGGGCAACCCAGCCTTCAGGTCCGTACAGCTCGAAAAAGGCGGCATTGGGCTTGAAAGCAGCAGCAAGCGGGGCGGTGGCTTTGATCAAGCGCAAGCAAAAGTCGAGCGCCGCAGAGGCTGTGGGCACAGGCAGATCGGAAGGGTGTGGGTCCAGCCCTACGCACAAAACCGAGGCGCTGTCGTCAACACGATGAGTGAGAAAGTTAAAAAAAGTTTCCATTGGATTTCATCCAATCATGGGCGAAGGACGATTGACCATCGTACATGGTCTGTGGTCTAACCTCTAGGCTTTTCCAAGCACCATTGCCAGCAGGGCCATGCGCACATACAAACCATATTCCATCTGGCGGAAGTAGGCGGCACGTGGATCATCGTCAAAGTCCGGGCTGATCTCACCCACGCGCGGCAGTGGGTGCATGACGATCATTTCCTTCTTGGCAGCCCGCATGATGTCCGGGTTGACCACGAACGAGCCGCGTACGCTTTCGTAGGCCTCCGGGTCTTCAAAGCGTTCCTTCTGAACCCGGGTCACATACAATACATCCGTTTTGGGCAATACCTTTTCGAGCGAGTCAAATTCGGCCTGCGGAATGCCCTTGGCTGCCACTTCTTCCATGACCTCCTTGGGCATGCGCAGGATCTCAGGTGAGACGTAGTTGAGTTTGACCTTGTAAAGCGAGAGCAGGCGCGCCAGGGAGTGAACGGTGCGCCCGTATTTCAGGTCACCCAGCATGGTGACAGTCATGCCATCGATCTGTCCAGCGCCGAGTTCTTCAAAGATGGTGAAGGTGTCCAACAGGGCCTGGGTGGGGTGCTCACCGATGCCGTCCCCGGCGTTAATGACCGGTTTGCGAGCAGCCTGGGCCGCGATGGCCGCCGAGCCGGTCTCGGGGTGACGCAGCACGATCACATCCGCGTAGCACTCCAGGGTGCGGATGGTATCCGGAAGGGATTCGCCTTTGGCCACTGAAGAGTACTTGACTTCGTTGATGGGGATAACGCTGCCTCCCAATCGCTCCATGGCGGCGGTGAAGGAGGACGAGGTGCGCGTGGAGGGTTCGTAGAACAGGTTGGCCAGGATCTTGCCTTTGAGCAGGTCAAAGGTTCCGACGCGGTCGACCATGCCGTGCATTTCGTGGGCTACACCAAAGACATACTCCAGGTCCGCGCGGCTGAATTGTTTGACCGAGATGATGTCTTTGCCATACCAGGGGGCGTTCTTGTGGTCGCCGAAGGGCAGGTAGGGGCTGTTGGGTTGAGTGGGCATAATTTTTCTCCTTGTTCTAAAATGTCCTTGTGAAACCCGTGCAATGGGTTGTGGCAATCTTGTGTATTTATAAAAATCTTAGCTCGGGGAAGTCCCGTCTTTCTATTCGTCGGGGATACCCCATGAAACAGGGTACAAGTATATCCCCGCCTCAGTACGTGAAAGTCGGCTTTGTCCGACTCGCTCTTGCCGCCAGTCCTTAGGACTTCCATGAGCTGGGCAGGAACTTCAGTCCCGCGCCCTCACATTTTTCCCATACCCCGCCTCGACCAGTACCTTGCCATCCTCGAAGGCGGTTTTGCCGCGTAGAACCACCTTGCGCAGGCGTCCCTTCACCTTCCAGCCTTCGAAAGGTGTCCAGCCACAGCGTGAGTGCATTTCACTGGCACGGATCTCATAACTGGCGTTCTCATCCACCTCCAGCCAGGTTTCGGGTTGTTCGGGCAGGTTGAAAATGCGTCGCGGGTTGATGACCATCCTGCTGAGCAGATCGTCCATGGTCAATCGTCCATCGTCCACGGCTGTCAAAAGCAAGGAAAGCATGGTTTCCAAACCTGGGAAGCCTGGAGGCGGGTTGTCGCCATCCTTTTCGGCCAGGGTGTGTGGGGCGTGGTCGCTGGCAAAGCAATCGATCACATCCAGGTTTTCCCACAGGGCTTCCACATCCTCTTTGGAGGCCAGGCGCGGACGTACCTCGCCGCGACCAGGGTGTCCCTGGTTGATGGTGGGGATATCGTCGTTGCTCAGAAACAAATGATGCGGAGCAACCTCGCAGGTCACCTTTATGCCGCGTTCCCTGGCAGCCTTGATGAGCAGAACTTCTTCTTTTAATGAAATATGGGCGATGTGCACAGGGCGGTTGTGGATGGCAGCGACCAGAATGGCAGCCGCCATGCTGCGGCTTTCAGAATGAGCGACGATGGGCAGGGAGAGCGGCCAGTGTTCGAAATGTGGCCTCCACAGACTCATGTCATCCAGGCGCAATTCACCGAATGTGCTGTCAAGATACATCTTCAGCCCGGCCGAACGCTGGGGTAGACCTATATGTAGATTCCAATCCGCGTTGCCAGGTCCGGCACCTAAAAACTGGGCATAGTCACAGCGGGCTTTGGAACGGGCGGCACTCAAGGCCAGGTCGAGTGTTGCGGCATCAAAAATGGGCGGTTTGGTGTTGGGCATGGCCAATACCAGCGTGATACCTCCGGCCAGGGCGGACATGGTGCCGCTGCCCCAGTCTTCCTTGTGGGTCTGGCCGGGTTCGCGCAGATGTACGTGCGGGTCAATTATTCCGGGAAGTTTTATCATAGGCATGGGAAGGGGCAGGGACAATTCCCTGCCCCAATCTTATCGCATTGACGGTAAGGTTACAAGCAGCTATTCTTTTGGTTTGAAGATAAGGAAGATGAGATTGATGAAAATGCCGAGAATGGCGGCGAACACAATGGCAGGTATGCCGCTCGGGAAGAGGTAAGGAACTTTGAAGGGGAACAATCCATTGGCCAGAACCAGGTTGCCGCCAATCCCGCAGATCAGGATCGTGGCGCCGATGGCCAGTTGTTTCGGGTCAAACAGGTCTACCTTCTCGGACTGGATGAGAGCCACGCCCTGCATGCCGATCACACCGAATAGATAAATGCTCAACCCACCCACGACGGCAAGTGGCAGGGTGTTGATCAGTGCCACCAGCTTGCCAAAGAAACCAACTACGATAGCCATACCGCCGGCAGTCATTAAGACGGCTGTGGAGTAGTTGCGCGTGATGGCCATCAGGCTGTTGTTCTCGCCGTAATTCGTACCGGCACAGCCGCCCAGCAAACCGCCAACCAGGTCATCCGCACCATCCGCCACCAGGTTGAGACCGATCAGTTTTTTGATCTCGAATGGTTTGCGCTTCAGTTCGACCGCCAGCGTATCGATATACAGGCTCATCTGGTACAGGTGGGCGGTGCTTTCGGGAACGGTGGCGATGAAGATGAGGGCGATGCTGAGTGCCATACCCCAGGCCTCGGGATTGGTAAAGGCCGGAAAGGTGAATTTCGGGACGGCGATCCAGGAGGCAGTCATTACGTTCTCAAAGTGTACTAATCCGAATGGAATGGCAACCAGATAGCCAAAGATGGCGCCAAACAGGATCGGCAGCATGCCAAGTAAACCTTTGCCACGCAGGTAAACTGAGAACAGGATGGTTGCAAAGAGTGTAATGAAAGCCACCGCCCAGGATTGCGCTGCAATTTCTGGTGCGGCCCAGTAACCTCCCCATCCCAAAGCGACATTGGCCAGGGCGATACCGATGACCATGGCCATCGAACCGGTGATGATGGGAGGTAGGATTTTATCCAGGGCACCCTTGCCAACGCGCATGATCAGCAGGCCGAGGGCGATCTCAAACACGGCTGTCAGGATAATGCCGACCTGTACGATACGGACACCTTCGGGGCAATAGAACTGGGTCGGGTCACTGAAACAACCGGAGGCATATTTGCCCATCACTGTAACAATGACTGCCATATATGAAAACGAAGAGCCGTAGTACATGGGGATCTTACGCTTGGAGACCAGCAGGGCGATGATCGTCCCCAAACCGCTGGCCAATAGTGTAACACCTATGTCAAACTTGGTCAGGATGGCGACCAATACAGTGGCCGGGAACATGGTCAGGAATTGCTGGAAGCCCAGGCTGAACATGGCTCCCAATGGTGGGCGGTCATCCGGAAGGTAGCCG
>Ga0209317_1000135_pt1 | contig 98149 bp, 80 predicted proteins | sample RifGroB2_FD_183994 | JGI IMG/M metagenome (GOLD analysis project Ga0209317, IMG submission 183994) | Soil microbial communities from Rifle, Colorado, USA - Groundwater B2 (SPAdes) (version 2) | ecosystem: Environmental > Terrestrial > Soil > Unclassified | place: Rifle, Colorado | collected... | reverse complement strand
TGGCGAGACGGCGAGCGCCCGCGCGATGCCGATCCTCTGCCTCTGCCCGCCGGAGAACTCGTGCGGGAAGCGGGAGAGCTGTCCGGCCGAAAGCCCCACCCGCTCCATGAGCCAGGCGACCCGCTCGCGCCTTTGCTCGGCCGACCCGATCCGGTGGATGACCAGCGGCTCGGCCAGGATCTCCGAGACGCGCATCCTCGGGTTCAAGGAGGAGAACGGGTCCTGGAAGATCATCTGCACCTCCCTCCTGAACCGGGCGATACCGCCCCGGTCCAGGAGGGAGAGATCCTTGCCGGCGTAGCTGATCTGCCCTGCGGTCGGGGGGATGAGCCCGGTCAAAAGGCGCGCCACGGTCGACTTGCCGCACCCCGACTCCCCTGCCAGCCCCAGCGTCTCGCCGGGATAAAGCTCCAGGTCGACCCACGCCACGGCGGTGAGCCGGCGCTTTTGCGCGAGGAGCCCGCCGCGCACGGCAAACTCCTTCACCAGGTCTTTCGCCTCGAGAAGCGCTCTCACGGCGCCTTCAGGCAGCGGACCAGGTGCCCGTTGCCTGCCTCCTTCATCCCGGTCTCCACCGTGGCGCAGGCGTCGTCGCCGATCGGGCAGCGCTCCAGGAACGGGCAGCCGATAAGCTCGCCCTTGAGGTCGGGGACGCTCCCGGCGATGGTGGCGAGCCTCTCGCCCGGCGTGCCGAATTCCGGCAGCGAGGAGAGGAGCCCGCGCGTGTAGGGGTGCAGCGGGTTTTGGAACAGCTCGCAGGTCTCGGCCATCTCGACGATCTCCCCGGCGTACATGATCGCGGTCCGGTGGGCGCGCTCGGCAACGATCCCCAGGTTGTGGGTGATCAGGATGAGCCCCATCCGGTTCTCCGTCTTGAGCCGGTCCAAAAGCTCCAGGATCTGGGCCTGGATGGTGACGTCCAGGGCGGTGGTCGGCTCGTCGGCGATCACCAGCTCCGGCCCGCAGACGAGCGCCATGGCGATCATGACCCGCTGGCGCATGCCGCCGCTCAGCTGGTGCGGGTAGTCCCTGAGCCTCTCCTCGGGCGCCGGGATGCCGACCTGGGCCAGCATGGCGACCGCCTCGCGCTCCGCCTCGGCGCCGGTCAGGCCGCGGTGCATGCGCAGCCCCTCGGCGACCTGGTGACCGATGGTGAAGACCGGGTTCAGGGAGGTCATCGGGTCCTGGAACACCATGGCGATCCGGTTGCCCCTGATGCCGCGCATCTGCTCCTGGGACAGCTTCAGGAGGTCGACCCCCTGGAACAGGATGGCACCGGAGGCGATCCGGCCGGGGGGGGGGACCAGGCGCATGATCGAGGCTGCCGTGATGCTCTTGCCGCACCCGGACTCTCCCACCAGCGCCAGGGTTTCCCCCGGTTCCACGCTGAGGTCGACGCTGCGGACCGCCTTCAGAACGCCCGAGGCGAGGCGGAACTCGGTGCAAAGCTTTTTGATTTCCAAAAGCGGGGCCAAGAGGACTCCTGTAGCGCTGTGCCGGATCGGGCCGGGCTGGTGGCTCTGGTGCGGGGGAGGGGCGGCCGCGGCCGTTTCGAAGGGGGGGCGGCCGGCGGACCAGTGGCCTTTATACCATTATTTCGCTAAAGGGGCAACGCTCGCAGCACGGTGGGACGCGGCAGCTGCTGCAGCTCGGACAGGAATTCGCGCTGCGGCAGGAAGTTGGGGCTCTGGAGGAGCTCGATGAAGATCGGCACCAGCGCGGGGTCGAACTGGGTGCCGGCGTTTTCCGCCAGCTCCCGGATCGCCACCTCGACCCGGAGCGCCTTGCGGTAGGGGCGGTCCGAGGTCATGGCGTCGAAGGAGTCGGCGATGGCGAGGATGCGGGATTCCAGGAGCAGCTCCTCGGCGGCGAGGTTGTTCGGGTAGCCCAGGCCGTCGTAGCGCTCGTGGTGTTGCCCGATGCAAAGCCTGACGTCGTGGAGAAACTCGATCGGCTCCAGGATCTTCATGCCGATGGTCGGGTGCTGCTGCAGCTCGGCCACGTCGTCCGGGGTGAGCAGCGCCTCCTTGTGCAAAAGCGAGAGGTCGATGCCGATCTTGCCGATGTCGTGCAGGATGGCGGCGCGCTCGATCACCTTGAGCCTGGTCTGGGGGAGTTCGAGCTTCCTGGCCAGGGCCAGCGAGAAGCGGGTCACCCGCTCGGAATGGCCGCTTGTGTAGCTGTCGCTCGCCTCTATGGCGGAGACCAGCGCCTGGATGGTGTTCAGGTAGGTTTTCTGCTGCTCGTCGTAGAGCTTGGCGTTCTTGATGGCGATGCTCGCCTGCGCCGCGATGGTGCTCAAAAGCTCCAGCTCCTCATGGTTGTAGGTGCTGTTGTTGAGCTTGTTCACCACCGTGATGGTGCCGATGATCTCGTCCTTCACCATGAGAGGCGCGCAGATCAGGGTTTCCCGCTCGTAGCCGAGCGCGCTGAAGCGGTCGAACTCGCTAGTCAGGTTCATGTCCGTGATGAGCAGCGGCTTGCGGTTCTCGATGACCCAGGTGGAGGTGCTGGAGGGCTTCATGGGGACCCGGATCTCCCGGTCCGGCTGGTCGCTGTGCCCCACCAGGTTGGTGACCTTGAGCTCCCCCTGCTCGGCGTCGTACAGGATGATGTAGCCGATCTGCGCCTGGAGGGTGTCCATGGTGGTCTTCACCACGAGCTGGTACAGGCTCTCCACCTCGATGGTGGAATTTATGGCGAGCCCCAGCTTGTAGAGGGTGGAGAGCTTGGCCACCGCCTTCTCCAGGTTGGTGTTCTTGTCCTCCAGCTCTCCGGCCAGGTCGGCGATCTTGTAGTTCGCCTCCTCGATCTCCTCGATCCTCTCCTCCAGCGTGATGTTGAGGTTCTCGATCTCCCGGATCTGCTCCTCGAGCCTGCCGTTCATCTGGTGGGTCTCGCGGTGGTAGCTGAGCTTCTCCTGGGCGCGGGCCAGCTCCCTCTCGTGGCAGATGGTGGCCTCCATCATGCTCTTCAGCCTGTGCACCATCTTGTTGAAGCTCTCGCCCAGGCTGTGCATCTCCAGGCTGCTGGTCAGGGTGATCCTCTGCTCGAAGTCGCCCTGTTCCACCTGCTCCATGTAGCGGATCAGCTGCCGGATCGGCTGGTCCACGAAGCGGATCAGCAACACGCAGATGGTGGCGAAGGTCAAAAGTACCAGAAGCAGGCTGGAGAGTACCGCCGTGTCGCGCTCCCGGGAGATGAAGCTGGTCATGTAGTCGAGGGAGAGCTTGATCTCCAGAAGGCCCAGCATCTCCTGGGAGGGGGCGTGGCATTTGTAGCACTGGGGGGCGTTCAAGATCCGGGCGTAGGAGACGAAGACGCCGCTTTCGGGGAAGACGCTGAGGTTTCTGGCCGGCAGGTTGCGCTGCCCGAGGTCGGGGATCTGCTTGCCGATCTCGTCCTGGTCCGCCGAGTTCAGCACCTTGCCGCTCGGATCGAGGATCCGGATCGATTTGACGAACTCGCGCGACTTGATCCGGGCGAAGATGCTGCGTACCTCGTCGGAGTGTCCCGAGAGCATGGCGTTGCCGATACTGCTCTTGATGGTCTCCAAGAGCACCGAGGTGTTGCGGTTGGCTATCTCGTGCAGCATCTCCTTTTGTTGTCGAAAATTAATGTAGGCTACGGTCGAAGTAATGAACAGCAGTATCAGGGTGACCAGAACCAGGATCTTTATTTTCAATGAATTGAACATGAACCGCCCGCGCCGTTGTGAATTACCTCTGCCAAATGACCAAGCCCACCTGCGATATAGCGTACTTTTCGCCCGAGGGCAACAGATTTTTCCAGGCCTTGACAGTTTCCTGGAGCTCCATTTAACGGAGGAGTCCGGCAGGTTAAGGAATTCCACCCGTCGAGGCTCCCGGGATGGCTGCTCCGGGACTTTGCTTTAATGAGAAGAGAAGCAAATCACTTGCCAAGCGGCCGGGTAATTTGCTTCGTTAGAACGATAAAATTATTGACTTTGCAGGGTGTTCCATGGTTTATATCTAAGGCTTTAAAGGACGGCCCAACGCAATGTGTATACAAAATAGATGAGCTGGTTCAGGACTTTCATCATATTGGCTGTCTGCCTCGCCGCCGGGGGGAGTTCCGCTGCCCCGCGACCCGAGAGCATCAGGGTCGCGCTGGTCAAGGGGGCCGAGGAGCTCAGGATAGACGGCACCGGGGTGCTCTTGACCGACGGCCGCGGCGAGCCGCTGCGCCTGGACATGCCGCTCGAGGTGAGACGGGTCGGCGGCGGCATGACGGTGAACGGCAAAAGCGTCGCCGGACTGATCGCCTCGGCGCCGGTGCGCATCACGGTGAACGGCAAGGGGTACCGCGCCCTGATCGAGGTGACGGCGGCGGACAAGGGCCTTCTGGTGGTGAACGAGCTGCCGCTGGAGGAGTACCTGATCGGCCTGATCAACTGCGAGATCTCCTCGGCCTGGCCCATGGAGGCGGTGAAGGCGCAGGCCGTCATCGCGCGCTCCTACGCCGTGTTCCAGAAGGCGGCGCGGCGCGGGGCGCCGTACCAGCTGGAATCGAGCGTCATGGACCAGGTCTACGAGGGGTGCGACGTGGAGGACAGCCGCGCCGCCCGCGGGGTGCAGGAGACCGCCGGGGAGGTGCTGGTCTACGACGGCAAGGTGATCCAGGCCTTCTACCACTCCAACTGCGCCGGTCACACCGAATCGTCCAAGAACGTCTGGGGGCTTGCCATACCGTACCTGCAGGGGGTCCCCTGCCAGTACTGCCAGTACGGCAACCCGATCGTCTGGGAGCAGAGGATCCCGCTCAAGAAGGTGGAGGCGGCGCTGCGCGGGGCCGGTTTCCAGGTCCCGGGGCTCAGGGAGCTGAAGGTCCAGGGGAGAAACCCGAGCGGCCGCGTGCAGCAGGTCCTGGCGAGCTCCGCCCGTGGCAGCGTCCCGGTGCCCGCAGTCGCCTTCAGGAAGGCTCTGGGGTACGGGGTCGTCAAGAGCACGAACTTCGAGCTCAAGCTCTCCGGGGGGGACTGCCTGATCACGGGCTCGGGCTCCGGCCACGGTGTCGGCCTTTGCCAGTGGGGAGCCAAGCAGCGCGCCAACGACGGCTTCCAGTACCGGGAGATCCTCTCCTACTACTACCCGGGAGTGCAACTTGACAAGGGGTATGGCAGATAACATGCGCCTGTCCGACTTCGATTACGCATTGCCCGCCGAGCTGATCGCCCAGCACCCTGCCGAGCGCAGGGACGCCTCGCGGGTCCTGACGCTGGAGCGCGAAAGCTGCACCCTGGGGGAGACCACCGTGGCGGCACTCGCCGCGCAGTTTCGCCCGGGCGACCTGCTGGTTATAAACGACACCAGGGTCATTCCGGCGCGGCTGCAGGGACAAAAGGAGACGGGGGGCGCCGTCGAGATCTTCCTGGTGCGCAGGTTGGCCGGGGAGGGGGAGCGCTGGAACTGCCTGGTGAAGGCGTCCAAGTCTCCCAAGCCCGGCTGCCGGGTGCTCCTCGCCTCCGGGGTCGCGGCGACGGTGCTGGGCCGCGAGGGGGGCGAGTGGCAGGTCCTCTTCGAGGGGAGCGATGACTTCATGGGGTGGCTGGAGCAGGCGGGGAGCATGCCGCTTCCCCCCTACATAAAGCGCGCGCCCAGGGGGGAGGACCAGGAGAGGTACCAGACCGTGTTCGCCCGGGAGAAGGGAGCCGTCGCCGCTCCCACCGCCGGTCTCCATTTCACGCAGGGTCTTTTGGACGAGATCCGCGCCGCAGGTGTCGAGATCGCGCCGCTCACCCTGCACGTGGGGCTCGGGACGTTCATGCCGGTCCGGGTGGAGGAGCTTGCCGGCCACACCATGCACCGGGAGCGGTACCGGATACCCGAGTCTACGGCGCAGGCGATCCGCCGCACCAGGGAGAGGGGAGGGCGGGTGATCGCGCTCGGCACCACCTCGCTCAGGGCGCTGGAGCATGCGGCGGCCTCGGGGGAACTCGAGCACGGCGAGCGGGAGGCGGACATCTTCATCCTCCCCGGATACCGTTTTCGCGTGGTTGATGCGTTGATAACGAATTTTCATCTCCCCAAATCGACCCTGTTTATGTTAGTGTGCGCCTTTGCCGGCAAGGAGTGCATGATGAACGCCTACCGCGAGGCGGTGTCGAGGCGTTTCAGATTCTTCAGCTACGGCGACGCGATGTTCATCGGTTGACGGCCAAGCTGCCGGTTTTCGGCATCGAGGCAGGGGACGGACACAGGGGTCGCCGCTAGGCATCACCTATTACACAAGAGTCACAGCTTTGCTGGAAACGGGATATTTTTGTCTGCTATGACGTTTGAACTCATAACGAAGGACCCGGGCTGCGCCGCCCGTTTAGGCTCTCTGACAACCAGGCACGGCAGGATCGATACCCCGATTTTCATGCCGGTCGGCACGCAGGCTACGGTGAAGGCGATGACCCCCGAGGAACTGGTCGAGGTCGGCTCGCAGATCATCCTGGCCAACACCTACCACCTGTACCTGCGCCCCGGGCACGAACTGGTGCAGCGGCTGGGCGGACTGCACCGCTTCATGCACTGGGACCGCCCCATTCTCACCGACAGCGGCGGCTTCCAGGTCTTCTCGCTGGGCGAACTGCGGAAGATCTCCGAGGAGGGGGTGAAGTTCCGCTCCCACATCGACGGCTCCAGCCACTTCATCTCACCCGAGGTCTCCATCGCGATCCAGGAGGCGTTGGGTGCCGACATCGCCATGTGTTTCGACGAATGTCCGCCCTATCCCGCCGAATATTCCTACGTACAAAAGTCGCTGGAGCTCACCACCCGCTGGGCCAGGCGCTGCAAAGAGGCGCACAGCCACCCGTACCAGGCGCTGTTCGGCATCGTGCAGGGGGGGATGCATCCGGAATTGCGGCGCGAGAGCGCCCGGCAGCTGATCGACTTGGGCTTCGACGGCTACGCGCTGGGCGGGCTCTCCGTGGGAGAGGAAAAGGCGGTGATGCACGAGATGATGCAGGCCTGCTCGGACATCCTGCCGGAACAAAGCCCCCGCTACATCATGGGGATCGGCGCGCCGGAGGACCTGATCGAGGGGATCAACGCCGGCTTCGACATGTTCGACTGCGTCATGCCGACCAGAAACGCGAGAAACGGGGCGCTCTTCACCAGCTTCGGCAGGATCAACATCAAGGCGGCCATCTATGCGGAGGACCAGTCCCCCATCGATGCCGCCTGCAGCTGCTACGTCTGCAGAAACTACAGCAGGGCCTATCTGAGGCACCTGTACCGCAGTCAGGAGATCCTCGCCTCCCGGCTGAACAGCTGGCACAACCTGCACTTCTACCTGGACCTGATGGCACAGGCGCGGGCGGCCATCGCGAAGGGGAGCTTCGCCGGCTTCAGGCGCGAGTTCTACGCGAAGAGGGCGGGCTGAAGAACCAATTTGAAAGTCCCCGGCAGCAGGGGGGCAGGCACTGTACCGGAACAATAGCTGATCGCATGAGATGCAATGAGAAGAAAATCAATCAGGAGGTAACAACATGTTAGGTTTGGCGTTTGCAATGGGGTCCCCGCAAGGTGGAGCGCCCGCAGGTGGCATGATGGCACAGTTTCAGGGATTGATCCCGCTGGTGTTCATGTTTGCCATCTTTTACTTCCTGCTCATCCGTCCGCAACAAAAAAAGGCGAAGGAGCACAGGGCGCTTCTGGAAGCGCTCAAGAAGGGGGATCAGGTGGTGACTGCCGGCGGCATGCACGGCAAGGTGACCAGCCTCGACGATCAGGTGGTGACCCTGGAGATTTCCGCCGGGGTCAACGTGAAGATCAACAAGGGCTTCATCGCATCGGTCATCAAGAAGGACTAGCATCCAAGTCCCATATTCCTGAAAGGAGTCTATCCCATGAACAAGGGTTATACCTGGCGCATCTCCCTCATTCTTGTTTTCATCATCGCCTCGGGCATATATCTCGTGCCGACGCTCGTCTCGCCGCTTCCCGCCTGGTGGAGCGGGCTGCTTCCCAAGGACAAGATCCATCTCGGTCTCGACCTGCAGGGTGGCACCCATCTGGTGATGGAGGTGGAGACCCAGAAGGCCGTGGAAGGGTCGCTGGACCTGATCGCCACCGACCTTGAGGACTCGCTCAATTCACAGAACCTGCGCTTCAAGCACATCGGCAAGCTGGGCGGCGACAAGGTGCAGCTCACCCTGTACGATCGCGCCTCCGCTGGGACCGTGCAGACCGTGGTCAAGAAGAAGTACCCCGACCTCGAGGTGCTGCCGCTTACCGACGAGGGCGGTTTCGTGAACCTGCAGCTGCGCATCAACGACAAGGAGGCGCAGGTCAGAAAGGACCGGGCCGTGGCTCAGGCGCTGGAGACCATCAGGAACAGGATTGACCAGTTCGGCGTCTCCGAGCCGATCATCCAGCGCGAGGGTATCGACCACATCGTGGTGCAGCTCCCCGGCATCAAGGATCCCAAGCGCGCCATCGAGCTGATCGGCAAGACGGCCCGGCTCGAGTTCAAGCTGGTGGACGAGAACGTGAACGCCGCCACCGCCAGCGCCGGGACCCTTCCCGAGGACGACGAGCTGCTCTTCGAGAAGCGCACCGACCCGGCTACCGGCGCGGTCTCCGAGACCCCGGTCGTGGTGAAGAGGAAGGCGATCATCACCGGCGACCTCCTGACCGACGCCCAGATCAGGATCGATTCCCAGTACAACCAGCCCTACGTCGCCATCGAGTTCAACTCGACCGGCGCGAGACTCTTCGACCAGGTGACCGCCGCCAACGTCGGCAAGCGCTTCGCCATCGTGCTGGACAGCAACGTCTACTCCGCCCCCGTGATCCGCGAGAGGATCTCCGGAGGCTCCGCCCAGATCTCCGGCTCCTTCACCGAGAAGGAGGCGGCCGACCTCGCCATCGTCTTGCGCGCCGGTTCGCTCCCTGCACCGGTCAAGATCCTGCAGAACGTGACGGTAGGACCTTCCCTGGGCGCCGACTCGATCAAGAAGGGGCTCATGGCCGGCCTGATCGGCGTGGCCCTGGTGGTCGTGTTCATGGGGATCTACTACAAGCTCTCCGGCATGGTGGCAAACCTCGGCATGGTGCTGAACATCGTCTACCTGATGGGAGCCCTGGCCGCCCTGGGCGCCACGCTCACCCTGCCCGGCATCGCCGCCATCGTGCTCCTGGTCGGCATGTCGGTCGACTCGAACGTGCTGATCTTCGAGAGGATCAGGGAGGAACTGAAGCTCGGCAAGACCCCCCACGCGGCGCTTGACGCGGGCTACGACAAGGCGTTTCTCACCATCATGGACTCGCACGTGACGGCGCTCATCACGGCCGCCGTGCTGTTCCAGTTCGGCACCGGTCCGGTCAAGGGGTTCGCCGTCTCCCTGAGCCTTGGTATCATCATCAACCTGTTCACGTCGCTTCTGGCAACGAGGGTGCTCTTCGACGCCTTCCTCGACCGCGTCCACGTGAAGAGACTCAGCATATAAGGGGGGGACAATGGAACTGTTAGGGAAAACCAAGATAGATTTCATCGGGATGAGGAAGATCTCCTTCATCATCTCCGGCATCATGGCGCTGATCGGCCTCGTTGCCATCGTCCAGATTGGCCGCGGCGCCGCCAATATGGGGATCGACTTCTCCGGCGGCACCGCCATGCAGCTCAAGTTCTCCCAGCCGGTGACCATCCAGGCCGCCCGCGAGGCGCTGGCCAAGGCGGGGATGAAGGAGGTGGAACTGCAGGAGATCACCGGCGGCAACCAGCTCCTGATCAAGATGCACAAGAGCGACATCACCACCGGAAAGGTGGCGGACAGCGTGCAGGCCGCGCTGCAGCAGTCCTTCCCCTCCAACCCGTTCTCCGTGGAGAGCTCCACCGAGATCGGCCCCTCCATCGGCGACAAGCTCAAGAAGGACACCCTGGTGGCCGTGGCGCTTTCCATGCTGGGGATCATCCTCTACATCGCCTGGCGCTTCGACTTCAAGTTCGGGGTGGGGGCCGTGATCGCCACCATGCATGACGTCCTGGCCATCATCGCCGTGTTCTTCGTGCTGAACAAGGAGGTGAACCTGCTGCTGATCACCGCCGTCCTGACCATCGCCGGCTACTCCCTGACCGATACGGTCGTCGTGTTCGACAGGATCAGGGAGAACATGCACAAGAGCCTGAAGGACCCGATGATCGAGATCTTCAACCGGAGCATCAACGAGGTGCTTTCCCGTACCATCGTCACCTCGATCACCACCTTCCTGGCCGCCAGTTCGCTGCTTTTCTTCGGCGGCGAGGTGATCCACGACTTCGCCTTCGCGCTGGTGGTGGGTGTCGTGGTGGCTACCTATTCGTCCATCTTCGTGGCGAGTCCCATTGTCGCACTCTGGGAAAAATCCGCGGTCGAGTCCAAGGCCTAAAGGAGATACCCGTGAACAAGGAGAACATTCTTACCGTTGTCGTGGCACTTTTGGTAGGCCTCCTGGGCGGTTACCTGATCTTCAACATCGCAGGGAACAAGGATCTCCCCTCCAATGTTTCGGTGCCGCAGGGGGCCGGTTCCCCCACCGATTACCAGCGCCGCATCGTGGAGGCGGAGAAGATCGTGGCCCGGGACCCGCAGAACGCCCAGGCCTGGAACCAGCTGGCCAACGACTACTTCGACACCGACCAGCCGCAAAAGGCGGTGAGCGCCTACACGAAGGTGCTGGAACTGGAACCGAAAAACGTGAACGCCATGACGGACCAGGGGATCATGTACCGCAAGATCGGCTGGTACGACAAGGCGATCGCCAACTTCGAGAAGGCGCAGTCCATCGACCCCAAGCACCTGCAGAGCCTCTACAACCTGGGTGTGGTCTACATGACCGACCTGAAGCAGCCCGCCAAGGCGCGCGAGATCTGGACCAAGTACCTCCAGTTCGACTCGACCAGCCCGACGGCGCAGCAGATCAAGGCCGACCTGGCCAGCATGCCCCCGAACATGGGGAAATGACAGGATGAACAGGAAAAACCCGCTCCGGCGGGTTTTTTTTTGGCTTGGGCCGGCACGCCGACCCCCCTTTTTTTCGCTGAACCCGCGCTGGGCATGTTATTATTCCTGCTGGCTTCGCCGCAGCCGCCCCAGTTGCGGCAGTTGCGGCCGTATCTAAGCAGGACGGAGGGAAGTGGATGCAACCGATCACCGACAGAAGCTGGCGCAAACGGCAGGCCGATCCCGAGACCGTCGGCAGGCTCAGGGACTCCGGCGTCGCGCCGCTTTTGGCCGAGCTTCTGGCCAACAGGGGGGTCTGCGAGCCCCAGGCCGCCTCGGCCTACCTGGACCCGACGCTGTCAACCCTGCACGACCCGCTGCTCATGACCGGCATGCAGGCGGGGGTGGATCGGCTCTGCCTGGCGCTCTCCCGCGGCGAGCGGGTCTTAGTGCACGGCGACTACGACGTGGACGGCGTCAGCTCGGTTGCGCTTCTGATCACCTTTTTCCGCGCCGTGGGCCTTGACTGCTGCTATTACATCCCCAAACGCCTGACCGAAGGCTACGGCCTCTCCGCCCGGGGGGTGGACGCCGCGGCCAAAGGGGGCGCGACGGTGCTGGTGACCGTCGATTGCGGCATCACCTCGCTCGCCGAGGCCCTGCTCTGCCGCCAGGCGGGGATCGACCTCATCGTCACCGACCATCACGCCCCCGCCGAACAGCTGCCGGACGCCTATGCCGTCATCAACCCGCTGCAGCCCGGCTGCCTTTTCCCCTTCAAGTCGCTGGCGGGGGTGGGGGTCGCCTTCCACCTGGTGATCGCCCTGCGCGCCGCCCTGCGCGCCCGGGGTCTGTTTCTCTCGCAGCTGGCGGAGCCGGACCTCAGGGAGTACCTGGACCTGGTGGCGCTGGGAACGGTGGCCGACGTGGTGCCGCTTCTGGGTGCCAACCGCGTCCTGGTGAGCTACGGACTGAAGCGGCTCTCCGTGACGCCGCGCATCGGCGTCCAGGCGCTCAAGAAGGTTGCCGGCGTGCCGGACGAGGTCGGCTGCGGAGCCGTCGGCTTCCGGCTGGCACCGCGCCTCAATGCGGCGGGCCGGCTCGAGGATGCGGCACTCGGGCTGGAACTTTTGCTCAGCTCGGACGGCGCCAGGGCCGGGGCGATCGCGACGGCGCTCGACGAGAGCAATGCGCAGCGCCAGGCCATCGAGCGCGCCACCCTCGAGGAGGCGCGTGCCATGCTGGAGGAGGGGGCCTGCCGGGGGAGAAAGAGCATCGTGCTCGGCTCCGAGCTCTGGCACCCCGGGGTGGTCGGCATCGTCGCCTCCCGGATCGCGGAGCTGTTCCATCGCCCGGTGATCCTGTTCGCCTTCGAGGACGGCACCGGGAAAGGTTCGGGGCGCAGCATCTCCAGGTTCCATCTGCTGGACGCCATCAGGAGCTGCGCCGGGCACCTTTTGCGCTACGGCGGCCACAGCCACGCGGCCGGCCTTTCCATCGCCCAAGCCGAGCTGGAGCGCTTCGCACTGAGCTTCGACGAGGCGGCTGCCGCGGCACTCGACGCCGACGCCCTGGTGCCGACCATCGGCTACGACGCCGAACTGGCGCCGGCGCAGATCGTCGAGTCGCTCCCCGCCGAACTTGCGCGGATGAAGCCGTTCGGGATGGGGAACCCGGAGCCGGTCTTCCTGCTGAAAGGGGCGCAGGTGACGCGAAGCCGCGTGCTCACGGGGGGGCACCTGAAGCTCAGGCTCTCCTGCGGCGGGCGCAGTTTCGACGCGATCGGTTTCGGCCTGGCCGAGAAGGGGGTGGAGTCGGGGCGGGTCGACCTGCTCTTCTCCCCGGGCGTGAACGTCTGGAACGGCAAGAGTACGCTGCAGCTTCTGGTCAAGGACCTGCGCCGTGAGGGGGACGGGGCGTGCTGAGGGGCGAGCGCTTCAACAAGGCGGACCGGGTGATCAGGGTCGGGTTCTGGATGAACGCCCTGCTCATGATCATGAAGCTTGCCGCCGGGCACTACGGGCATTCCGAGGCGGTTTTCGCCGACGGCGTGGAGAGCGGCTGCGATTTCATCGCCATCGGCATGACCCTCGTGGCCCTCAAGGTCGGGCGCAAGCCGTTCGACGAGGACCACCCCTACGGTCACGGCAAGGTGGAGAGCCTCTCGGCCATCCTCGTCTCCATCGTGATCTGCGCCACCGGCGCCTGGATCCTCTACAACGCCGCCACCACGATCAGCTCCGGAAGCTACCAGGAACCCGCGCTGATGGCGGTTTTTGCCGCGGCGGCGACCATCGTGATCAAGGAGTCGCTGTACCGCTACTCGATCCGGGTGGGGGGGGACCTGGGCAGCCCGGCGCTATTGGCCATCGCCAAGGACCATCGAAAGGACGCGGTCACCTCGGTCGCCACCCTGGTCGGCGTCGGCTGCGCCTATCTGGGGATCGGCATAATGGACCCCATCGCCGCCGGGCTCACCGCCTTTTTCATCTTCCATATCGGCTACCAGACCTTTCGCACCTCGGCGCACGAGCTGATGGACGGCCAGCCCCAGCAGGAACTGGTGAGCGCCATCGCGCAGCTGGCCGGTGCGGTCGAGGGGGTCGACGAGGTGCACGAGATCCGCGCCAGGCGCTCCGGGCAGTACCTCATCGTCGACCTGAAGCTCAACATGCACCCCGAGATGACGGTGAAACGTTCCCACGAGATCGCCACCGAGGTGAAGAAGCGCATCTTCGAGCACTTCCCGAACATGGGCGACGTGATGATCCACATCAACCCGTCCGACGAGCCGCACGAGGACCTGATCCGGCTCTAGTTCGGGGAGGCTTTGCCGCAGTTCACCCGGAACCCCGCGTCCTGCCGGCGCCCCGGACCGATTCATTTAGGGCGCACCCCTCTCTGAACAGCCGCATTTGCACCACATCACACAACTTTCTTGACAGAGGCTTTGCTAAGGTAGTATTAAGTTCAATCGACTGTAGCTATTAATTGATATTCAGGAGGAGAGATGATGAAAAGAGTATGTACGGCGCTGGCCAAGTCCAGTCGCCTGACGCTGTTGCTGGTGTCGCTGGTTTTTGCCGCCTCGCCGGCCCTCGCAGCGAAGATTGCGACCGTCGACATCCCGGTGCAGGAGAATCTCTACGCCGTCACCCCCACGCCGCTCAGCCCGACCCAGTGCGCCCAGTGCCATACCTCCGTGTTCGGCAGCCTCAAGGCAAACGGCGGCAAGCACCGTTTCGACTGCCAGCAGTGCCACAAGGCGATCCACTCCTACAACCCGAAGAAGGGCGGCTATGACGAGTTGATGCCGAAGTGCGCCTCCTGCCACACCGAGATCCACGGACCGGCCAACAAGGATTGCGGCTCCTGCCACGCCAACCCGCACACCCCGCGCAAGGTCGCGATGACCCCGAGGCTGACCAACACCTGCGCCACCTGCCACCCCGGCCCCAAGGCCCAGCTGGTGAAGTTCCCGAGCAAGCACTCGCTGCTTACCTGCGACAGGTGCCACACCTCCCACGGCTTCAAGCCTTCCTGCTCCGCTTGCCACAAGCCGCATTACCAGGGCCAGGGGTACGACACCTGCACCAAGTGCCACGCGGTGCACCAGCCGAAGCAGGTCACCTACACCGTCACGGAGCCTGCCGCCACCTGCGGCTCCTGCCACACCAAGATCTACACCAAGTGGAAGGCGACCCCGAGCCGCCACTCCAAGGTGAACTGCGCCGTCTGCCACAAGGACAAGCACGGCTACATCCCGCAGTGCACCGAGTGCCACAAGGCGCCGCATCCCAAGTCGATTCTGGACCGGTTCCCGAAATGCCTCGGTTGCCACCTCGACGTGCATGACCTGCCCAGCATGAAGTAAGACGACAGGCTGCAAGCTGCAAGCAGTATTGAAGCCCCGCGGATCAGGTTCCGCGGGGCTTTTCCATATTCCGGCCGGCAGCGACCTTGCGCCCAGAACAGCGACCCCATACCCCTGCCAGCCTCCACCTTGAAGGGGGAGGCTGGTGAACGGCGGCAGATCGGCGGCCGAGGGAAAGTGGCAGAGCCTGCCAAAATGTGTAGAATTACCGGTGGCGGCCCCCGGTCGCCGGCAACTTCCCCTGACACTAACCGACCCACGGCGGAAATTAGGAGCGAAGATGAAAAAGCTCGTCCATGTCGTCACCGCCTCACTGTTATCGCTTGCAGCTGCCGCCCCGCAGGCGGGCGCGGCAGCTGCCGGGACGGAGCGTGCCTACCTGGGCGGCCAGGCGGGCATGTTCCTCCCCATCGAGAGTACGGTGAGCGGCAGCGGCGTGAGCGGAAAGCTCGACTACGACCCGGGCCTCGTGCTGGCGGCGGTCGGCGGCTACCGGTTCGACAGCGGCGTGCGTGGCGAGGCGGAGTTCAATTTCCGGCGCCTCACCACGGACAAGCTGATCAGTGACGAAACCGTGGTTCCCGTGCGAAGCGACATCTGGTCCTGCGGCTTGATGGGCAACGTCTACTACGATTTCAATAACCGCACGGCCGTCACCCCCTATGTCGGGGCCGGCGTCGGACTGGTCGTCGCGGAGTTCGGCAAGGCAACGGCAAACGGAACGACGCTCTGGACTAGAGACAAGGACCTCTCCTTTGCCTACCAGGGCATCGCCGGATTCGCGCTGCGCATCTCCCGGCTGAGCTCGCTCGACTTCGTCTATCACCACTACGCCGTCCCCTCGCTGCATTTCGATACGCTCTCCGCGCAGTTTCGCGGCATAAACCTCTCCGCCGGCTTCAGACAGTGGTTCTGACGCATCCGCTGCAACCCACCAAAAAACCAATTGTTTTTTTCAGCCCTTCCGGTTTATACTGCGGCCGTCTCTCATGACGGCACTTCCTGCCGTATTTTCTCCGATCCTCTTCAGTACTACCGGCGTTTATGAGTGGTTTCTATTCGCCCGGCTTTGGAATTCGGTGATGCAGATCACATAAGTTTTCCGATTAGTAGAGTATCTTACAATAAACCTGATCATCAACATACAGTCCGAAGTTGGTGTTGAATAATTTTCATCCTTTAATGCGAAGTTTGCAGTCTCGCTCGAACATCTCGTTCGCTTGTCGCTTCCTGAACATAAGGGTATCTCGTGCGCCTGATCATAACACTCCTCATGCTGTGTCCCTTGTTGTGCCCCGCGCTGCTCTTCGCCTCCGAGCAGTCTGCTGCGGAGTCCACCTCGAACGTCGAACTCCTGCTGGATCGCGCCATTTCACAGAACCTCATCGCGGGGGGGGTAGTCGTGGTCGGCAACCGCGACGGCATCATCTCCACCTCTGCCAGGGGACAGCTCAACCCGGCGGCGGGATCGCCGCAACTCGACGAGCGGTCCGTCTTCGATGTCGCTTCGCTCACCAAGGTAATCGCCACCACCCCGGCCGTCATGAAACTGCTGGACCAGGGGCTGATCGGCCTGAACGACCCGCTGTCGCGCTGGCTGCCGGAATTTGCCGACCAGGGGGTCACCATCCTGCACCTCTTGACCCACACCTCCGGGCTGGACGACGTCTCGGTGAGTTCTGAACAGTCCATGGAGAGCGCCATCAGGAAGGCGGCCGCGCAACGGCCGCAGGCGGGCAGCCACTTCCATTACGCCGATATCAACTTCATCCTGCTGGGAGAGGTGGTGCATCGCGTCTCGGGGGAGACGCTGGACCGGTTCTGCCAGGAACAGATCTACACGCCGCTGGGCACCCAGGAAACCATGTTCCTGCCGCCCGCAGAGTTCGCCCCTTTCATCGCACCGACTTCCGGATACGGCAGCGGCATCGTGCAGGATCCCAACGCGCGGCGTCTGGGGGGTGTTGCCGGACACGCAGGTCTTTTTAGCTCCGCATACGATCTGTCCCGTTACGCGCGCCTGATACTGGGCGGCGGCGTGCTCGACGACCGGCGTATTCTGTCGGAGCAGGTGGTGGCCCAGATGACCACCCCCTATCTTTGCAACAACGGCCACGTTGTCCGCGGCCTTGGCTGGGATATCTCGTCACCGTTTTCCGCTCCCAAGGGAAGCTTCTTCTCGGGCACATCCTTCGGCCACACGGGCTACAGCGGCTCCTCCATCTGGATCGACCCCCAGCAGGACCTGTTCGTGATCGTGCTGACCAGGCGGGTCGATTACCGTGATACCAGGAGCTTCAATCAGCTGCGCAGGGATATTTCCAGCTTCGCTGTTGCCGATCTCAAGATGCCGGAACTGGTCCCGGGGCTGATGCACACCTGGGAGCAGGCGGGCCATGTTGTCCAGGCAGCTCGGGTCCAAGCTGCCGCCAGGAAGGCCGCCCCCGTCATGAAACTCGTGATCGTGGGCGAGTCCGGTGCCAAGTCCAAGCACCGCGCCTACCATCGCTCGGCCAGGGCGGAGAGGGCATTGGCCAAGGCCGGTGCCGGACGCCGCGTCGCCCATCTGGCCCGCGTGGCCCGGGTCGCCAAGGCGCAGGCCTGCAAGACGGTGCCGCACAAGAAAAAACGCTCCCTCCGTAAAGGCTGAAGCACCGCGCCGTGGGTCGGGATCGGTATCTGACCGTCCGGCCCGTGCGAAATGCGAAAGATCCCAGTCCCATATTCCGACCATTGCATTTTCTCCGATAGAACCGAAATACCCTCGCCCGGCCCCTCCCCCCCGGGGGGGCGAGCATCCCTTAACCCGCCCCCAGTCGCGCATGCACAAGCTCGCCGGGGTCCCCCGCCCTGTCAGAGATCCTGATAAATACTGTTGCTTCTTCCAATGACATATGCGTGGACAGTTACAAGTCAATGGCAGTGAACTGCTGATCCGCCGCTTGCATAGCGACCGGCTCGATGCTGAAACCGCCTGCCGGGAACTGTGTCCGGGCGCTGTACCGCATGACTTCTGACAGTTTTCCCGGTTGTTTCTTTTGCTCCTGCTGATAAGCTGATTGGCAACTCGGTGCCAATTCCAGCCATAGACCCGCGGGGAGCCATGAACCGTTATCCGATGCCTGTCTTTTGCCTGCTCTTGTTTCTGTCCCTCTCCTCGTGCATCCCCGCCACCAAGGTCCCGATCGATGCTGTTTATTTTGAACGCCCCCAGGCTGCAGAGCACCGCACCCTGGTGGTCTTTCTGCCCGGCCGGGGGAGCGGCGTACGCAGCTTCGGCGACGAGGGGCTGGTGCAGGAGTTGCTCCGCAAGCGCCGTGATGTCGACGTCGTAGGAGTCGAGGCGCACCTGGGCTATTACCAGGATCGCTCCCTGCCGCTCAGGCTGAACGAGGACATCATCGCGCCGGCAAAAAAGCTCGGCTACCGGAAAATCTGGCTGGTCGGCGTCTCCATGGGGGGGCTCGGGGCGATGATGTACGACACCAGCTACCCGGACGGGGTTACCGGAATCTGCGTGCTGGCGCCGTATCTCGGCGAGGGTACCCTGATGAAGGAGATCTCGGGGGCGGGGGGGCTCGCAAAATGGCGGCCGGATGCGGTCCGGGATGACGACCTGGACCGTGAGATCTGGCAGAACCTCATCTCCTACCGGTCCGAAAAAAGGAGCGTCGGCCGCGTCTACCTCGGTTTTGGCGCTGAGGACCGCTTTGCCCCCACCAACAGGCTCTTCGGGACCATGCTCCCCGCCGGTCAGGTGGTGACCGCCCGCGGGGGGCATGACTGGCAAACCTGGCGGGCCATCTGGGACAAGTTTTTGGCCGATGACGCCTTTCTGGAAACCGGGCCGCCTGTGGTACTTGGGCAGGGCATCGTGAAATAGCTGCCGGCCGCCCGGCTTCTTCGGGCCGGGCAATCCATTCCCGCAGGGGGGAGGGGTGCGGACCGTGAAAAGGGAATTGCTGAAGGAGTGTTACCGCGAGTCGCTCGGGCTTTTGCGCGAGAACGCCACGCCGGGCGGCGTGCTCGCCTCGGAGCGGAACAAGAAGTCGGTGGGGCGGCACTATGCCAGCATCTTTGGCCGGGACGCCTCGATCTGCGCCCTCGGCATGGTCGCCTCCGGCGAGCCGGACCTGGTCCAGGCGGCGCGTGTCGGCATCTTCACCCTGGCCCGGTACCAGGCGCAAAACGGCCAGATCCCCAAATATGTCAAGCCGGAACTGGGCGAGGTCGACTTCTGGTACGCCGGCTGCATCGACGCCACCCTCTGGTGGCTGATCGCCATCCGCTTCATGGACCGCCTGTCGCCCGAAGGGCGGCTCGCTGAGGAACTCGCCCCCCAGGTGGCGAAAGCGCTGGCCTGGCTCGCATGTCAGGAACACCAGGTCTGGTTCCTGTTGCAGCAAAACGAGGCGAGTGACTGGGCGGACATCATGCCGCGCTCCGGCTTCGTCCTCTACAGCAACGTGCTCTGGTACTGGACCAAAAAGCTCTACAACCTGCCGACCGCCGCGCAGACCCGTGACTATGCGAACCTTTTCTTCTGGCCCTTCGGCAACGTGGTCCCGGAACACCGGCGGGCCCGTCTGCTCATGCACTACATCCGCAACCGCTGCAAGCCCTCACCCTTTTACCTGAGCTTCGTCAATTTTTCCGTCTGGGGCGAAGAGGTCGACATCTTCGGCAATATCCTTGCCCATCTCTTAGGCATCGGCCACCCCTCGACGGCGGGCAGGGCCGCCCTGAACCTCATGGCCCTCAAGGCCAACGATCCCTATCCCATCCGCGTGGTAGGCTTCCCGATCGGGCAGGGTAACGCCATGTGGCGCCTCTACATGCAGCGGCACCGGCAGAATCTCGCCTGGCAGTACCATAACGGCGGCATCTGGCCTTTTGTCGGCGGCTTCTGGGTGATGATGCTGGCAAGGCTTGGCAGACAGAAGGATGCCTGGGCGCAGTTGGAGCTGCTGGCGCTGGCAAACCGGGTGAATCGGTGGGAGTTCAACGAGTGGTTCCACGGGTTGACCGGAGAGCCGATGGGGATGCCGCGGCAGTCCTGGAACGCCGCCCTGTACATCCTCGCCTACCGCACCCTGGCGGACGGAGCGCGCTTCTTCCCCTGAGCCTGCCCGCAAGGGGCGCCCTGGCGGGGAAACGACTGGCTGAGAGGCATTTCGCCCGGCCTGTGACTCTATCTCGTGCGCTTCGCACTCTATCAGGCTTTCGATTTATTTTTCCGCAAAGGTGACTTTTGCCCTGCGAGTGATTATCATTCATGGGCATCGATCGATACGGAGGACACCATGAAAAGACTTTCCTTTTTGCTGCTGGCATTACTGACACTGGCGGGACTTTCCGGCTGCGGCTACAACACCATGCAGGCCAAGGAGGAGGCCGTCTTCGCCGCCTGGGGCGACGTCGAGGCGTCCTACCAGCGCCGCGCCGACCTGGTCCCGAACCTCGTGGAGGTGGTGAAGGGGTACGCGAAGCACGAGGCCGAGACGCTGACCGCCGTCACCGAGGCGCGGGCCAAGGTCGGCTCCATGCAGGTCTCACGCGACGCGGTCAACGATCCGCAGGCGCTGCAGAAGTTCCAGCAGGCGCAGTCCCAGTTGAGCGGGGCGCTTTCGCGCCTGATGGTCGTGGTGGAGCGCTACCCCGAGCTGAAGGCGAACCAGAACTTCATGGACCTGCAAAATCAGCTGGAAGGGACCGAGAACCGGATCAACGTGGCGCGGGTGCGCTACAACCAGGCGGTCCAGGATTTCAACACCACGGTCCGCAGTTTCCCCAACTCGCTCACCAACTCGCTGCTATTGCATCTTGCCCGCAAGGAGCCGTTCAAGGCGGAGGAGGGGGCCAAGGTGGCACCCAAGGTGAAGTTCTGAGTGCGTGAGGTCGCTGCCGTCGGCGCCCCCTCCAGCCTGCTCTGCTCCCCCCGGCTTCCCGGCCGCGGGGAGGGGGCGGTTGAGGGGCGGATTTCGGCAAAGCAGAGGTCGTGATGAGGAAACCGCTTCTTATTCTGCTCGGTATTATGTTCCTGGCGTCGCTTTGCGGCGCCGAAGAGCTCCCCACTCTGCGCGGCCACGTCAACGACTATGCCTCGATGCTCTCTCCCGACGCGGTACGGCAACTGGAGGGGGAACTGTCCGCTTTCGAGGCGAGCGACTCCACCCAGCTCGTGGTGCTGACCGTCCCAAGCCTCGGGGGAGAGGTCCTGGAGCAGTACGCCATCCGGGTGGTCGAGGCCTGGCAGATCGGGCAGAAGGGGAAGGACAACGGCGCCCTGCTGCTGGTGGTGAAAGACGACCGCAAGATCCGCATCGAAGTCGGGCGCGGCCTGGAGGGAAAGCTCACCGACCTGACCTCCGGACGCATCATCCGCAACGAGATCGTCCCCGCCTTCAAGCGAGACGATTTCGGCACGGGGATCGTCGACGGCGTGCACGCCATCATGGACACGGTGCGCGGGGAATACACCTCGCAGCCGCGCGACATCAGGCAGGGGAAAAGGGGGGGCAACCCCATCTTCACCCTGCTGATCTTCGTCCTGGTCGCCTCCGTGTTTCTGGGCGGCATATCCCGGCTGCTCGGCGCTCTGGCCGGCGCGGTCGGTCTGCCGGTGGCCGCCTTTCTCTCCTTTTCTGCGCTTCCCGTGCTGGTGCTCGGGCTTTTGGCCTTCGCGGGTTTTCTGCTCGGGCTGTTCCTGGCCTTTCTCTTTTCCAGCGGGGGAGGCGGCCGGTCCGGCGGGGGGCCCTTCTTCGGCGGTTTTGGCGGCTTCGGCGGCGGTGGCGGCGGCGGTGGGTTCTCGGGCGGTGGCGGCTTTTCGGGCGGGGGAGGCAGCTTCGGCGGTGGCGGCGCCTCGGGGGATTGGTGATGGATAATAGTGCGGCAGCAATTGCTAATGGATTTTTCAGCGATGCCGAAAAGGAAAGGGTGCGGCAGGCGGTGGCTCAAGCCGAGACCGGATCCAGCGGAGAGATCGCCATCATGGTGCTGCCGGAAAGCGAGCGCTACCGTGAGGCGGAGCAACTGGGTGCGCTCCTTTTGGCCGCTCTGATAGCGGTCATCGCCTGCGTGGCCATGCATCACGTCACCATCTGGGTCTACATACCCCTGCTCTGCCTGCTGTTTTTCCCGGCTCTTATGCTGTTTCGCCGCTTTCCCCGGCTCAAGATCCCCTTTGCCGGGGGCGGGCGCCAGGCCGAGGCGGTGCGGGCCAGGGCGCTGGCAGGTTTTTACGAGAAGGGGCTGTACCGGACCGAGGGGGAGACGGGGATCCTCATCTTCATCTCCCTTCTGGAGCGCAAGGTCTGGATCCTGGGCGACCGCGGCATCAACGAACGGATCGCGCCGGGCTACTGGGAGGCGCTGGCCGGCGAGCTCGCCGCGGGGATCCGGGCAGGCAACGCTGCCGACACCCTTTGCCGGGTCGTGGCCGGTTGCGGGCGCGAACTGGCCCGCCACTTCCCGCGCAGCCGTGACGACCTCAACGAGCTCGCCGACGAAATCCTCACCTCCTGATTCGGGGAGCCGAGGCGGGTCGGAACCGGTCCCTGTCAAAAAATCGTTGACTTTTCAGCCGCTTCGTTCGCATTATGGGGACTCGTCGCGCGGTCCCACTCAGAGGCAAAGCAGGAGATATCCAGATCATGGCAGTCGACATCCAGGCTCTCACCCCTTCCCCCCAATGTCCAACCCGCAAGCTTTTGGGCGAGATCTTCGTCGAGCAGGGACTTTTGACGGAGATCTCCGTAAAGCGGCTGGTCGCGCATGCCAAGAGCAAGAACATACGTGTCGGGGAACTGCTCGAAGTCATCGGCCTGATCACCCCGGAGGAGCTGGCGGAAGCGCTCGCCATCCAGTACCGGTGCAGAAAGATCGCCGATTTCGCCCGCTATGCCTATCCCGCCCCCGTGCTGCGCCTGATCCCGCTGGAACTGGCAGTGAAACATACCATCTTTCCCTTGAAGCTGGACGACGGCAGGCTGGGGCTGGCGGTGGCCGACCCGACCATGGAGAGCCTCTTCGAGGAGATTTCCACCCAGCAAAACGTGAAGCTGATACTCTACGTTGCCACCCGCACCGAAATCAACCGGGCCATCGCGCGGCACTACCTGGGGCGTTCGATCGCGCAGCCCGCCGCCAGGTCGATACTGCTTGTCGAAGACGACATGCTCGTGCGTGAAGTGGTGGCGAAGATCCTCACCAAAAACGGCTATGCGGTGGAGACGGCCATCGACGGGATGGATGCCTTCAGCAAGATCTTCTCCCTGAAACCGAAACTTGTGATAACGGACAAGGTCATGCCGAAGCTCGGCGGGTACGAGTTCCTGTTCGCCATCAGGAACATCCCGGAATTCCGGTACATGCCGGTCATCCTGATGACGGCGGCAGCCACCCCCGACGAGGAAAAGGAAGCGCTCGAGAAGGGCTTCTTCGATTTCGTGCTGAAGCCGGTGAAGGAAATCGGGCTCTTGACGCGAGTCCAGAGAGCGTTCCAAAGCAGTGAAAGCCTGTACGGCAAGACGGCTTGAGCGCGGCGCCGGCTGCGGTACTGCATAAACAAAAAGCGGGGCGGATCCGAGATCCGCCCCGCTTTTTCGTCCTGCGCCTAGTGAAAGGCTACTGCGCGCCGGCCACCATCAGTTCGCTGACCAGCTTGGTGAAACGAAGCGGATCCTTGATCGGGGTCCCCTCGGTCAACAGCGCCTGGTCGAAGAGGAGCTCGCAGTAATCGGCCAGTTTCGCATCTTCCCTGTCCTTCTCGTACATCGCCGTCATCACCTGCATGATCGGGTGGTCCGGGTTCAGTTCCAGGATCCGCTTGGCCTCGGGAACCTCCTGGTTCATCGACTTGAGGATCTTCTCCATGTTGGCGTTCAGCCCCATCTCGTCCGCCACCAGGCAGCAGGCACTCTCGGTGAGACGCGAGGATAGCCGTACTTCCTTGACCTTTTCCTTGAGCGTTTCCTGGATGTAGGAGATGACCCCGCCGTACTCCTTCTTCGCCTCTTCCTTCTTCGCCTCGTGGGCCTTCTTCTCTTCCTCCGAATCGAGCTCCAGGTCGCCCCTGTCGATCGCCTTCAGGTGCTTTTCCTGGTACTCGGTGACCGTCTGCACCACCCACTCGTCGACCGGGTCGGTCATGTAGAGGACCTCGTAATCCTTCTTGCGGAACACCTCCATGAAGGGGGAGTTCTCCACCGAGGCGCGGGACATGCCGGTGATGTAGTAGATCTCCTTCTGTCCTTCGGGCATGCGCTCCAGGTACTCCTTGAGCGAGACGTACTTGCCGTTGTCGGTCTTGGAGCTTTCGTAGAGGAGCAGGTCCTGGATCTTCTCCTTGTTGGCCTGGTCGAAGTGGATCCCTTCCTTTAGCACCGGGCCGAACTCGGCGTAGAACTTCAGGTAGTCCTCGGGGGCCTTCTCCTTCATCTCGGCGAGCGTGGAGAGGATCTTGCCGACCAGGCTCTTCTGGATTCTCTTGATCTGCACGTCCTCCTGCAGGATCTCGCGGGAGACGTTGAGCGGCAGGTCGGAGGAGTCGACCACGCCCTTGATGAAGCGGAGGTAGTCCGGCAGCAGCGCCTCGCAGTTGTCCGTGATGTAGACCCGCTTCACGTAGAGGTGCACGCCCTTTTTGTGGTCCCGCATGAAGAGGTCGAACGGCTTGTGGGACGGGATGTAGACGATCGCCTTGAACTCGCTCACCCCTTCGGCCGAGTAGTGGATGGTGCTCAGGGGCTTGTCGTAGTCGTGCGAGATGTGCTTGTAGAACTCCAGGTACTCGTCCTCGGTGATCTCGCTCTTGGGGCGGGTCCAGATCGCCTTCATCGAGTTGAGCGTCTCCTCGGTGGTCTTGTCGATGGTGCCGCCACCCTCGATCACCTTGCCGTCCGCGTCCTTCACCGGCTCGCTGCGGGTGATGTCCATCACCACCGGGTACTGCACGTAGTCCGAGTACTTCTTGACGATGGAGCGGATGCGCCACTCGTCCAGGTACTCCTTCATCTCGTCCTTGAGGTGCAGCACGATTTCCGTGCCGCGCTTCTCCTTCTCGCACTCCTCGATGGTGTAGCTCCCGTCGCCGGTCGATTCCCAGCGGCAGCCGAACTGCTTCTCGCCCGCCTTGCGGGTGGTGAGCACCACCTTGTCCGCCACCATGAACGAGGCGTAGAAACCGACGCCGAACTGCCCGATCAGCTCCGGGTTGTCCGCCAGGTTCTGCTCCTTGAGGCTTGCCACGAAGTTGCGGGTGCCCGATTTGGCGATGGTGCCGATGTTGTCGGCCACCTCGTCGAGACTCATGCCGATGCCGTTGTCGCTCAGGGTAAGGGTGCCGGCGTCCTTGTCGGCGCTGATCTTGATCTTCCAGTCCGCGTTTGCTTCCAGAAGCTCCATGTTGGAGTGGGACTCGAACCTTACCTTATCTATGGCATCAGACGCGTTGGAAATCAGCTCCCGCAGGAAGATCTCCTTGTTGGAGTAGAGGGAATGGATCACCAGGTCCAGGAGTTGCTGGACCTCGGTCTCGAATTTCTTGACGGTTTTGCCCATGTGTAGTCGTTCTCCTTTTACGCACGTTTTGGTAAGCCTCTGTGCAACCTAATCACTCGGCTCACCGATTTCAAGGGGGAAATTCAAAAAGGTGAAAGGTGAAGGGTGAAGGGTGAAGGGTGAAGGGCGAAGGGCGAAGGGCGAAGGGCGAAGGGCGAAGGGCGCGGTCAGTGGTGGCGCAGATACTGGTCGAGGATGGCCGGGTGCAGCTTGAGCCTCATCACCTCCCATGCCTCGCGCAGCGCCTCGGCGTCGTTTAGCGCATGATGGGGCGAGGTGAGGGCGCAGGCGCTGTCGCGGGTCTGCTTCAGAAGCGGCACCAGCTCGGGGAAGCTCTTCGAGTACAGGGGCATCGGCTCGGGAAAGAGGTTTTCCGGCGCCGCGTCGCCGAGGAGTTCCCGCATGAGGGCCCAGTCGTAGCGCGGCGCGTCCGTCACCACCCGCACCGGACCGCAGAAATCACCGAGCCAGTCGGCAAGCCTGCGCCTGGCGAAACTGCGTTCCTGCAAGAAGTCGCCGCCGGTCAGCTGCGGCAGCACCACCTTGCAGACGAAGTGGGAACAACCGGCCCGGTTCCAGCCGTCGGCGAGTTCCGCGTAAAAGCTCTCGCCGCTCTGCGCAATGAGCGCGATGCTGATCAACTGCGGGTAGTCGAGATCGGTGAATTCCGTGTCGAGGAACAGCAGCCTCGGGGTGGCCTGGTCCGCGGTCCGGCAGTCGACCCGTGGGCGCCGGGTAACGCGGCGAACCCTGGCGTGCTCGGCGCAGAGCGTTTTGGCGAACCCGTGGCCCAGGTGGAGCCATCCGCCGGCGCCGCACACCTCGCACAGGGTGGCCGCCTTGTGCTCCGCGTCCCTGGCGAGTTCCCTGACCAGCAGGGAGTTCGACCCGACCCTGACGAAGAGACCGCCGAGTCTCTCCTCGGCCTGCAGGCCCGATACCCTCGGCATGCCGAGGTGCTCCAGCGCCTCTATCGCCGTGCAGAGATCCCAGATCAGCGGATACCAGCCGGCCAAGCACTGCACGTCGCCCGCAGGGCTTTGCAGGTAGCGCGGGAACCGGTCGAGCAGCGCCTCCAGTGCAAAACTGCCGTCCGGCTTCACTCTTCCCCGGGGCAGGAACAGCTTCTCCATCGCCCGCTTGAAACGGACGATGAGCTCCACCGTCGCGAGGGCGAAGCTGCGTGCATGGCCTGTGAGGCCTGCGAATCTGGGCGTCGTTGTTTTCATTAGATATCGATTCTAGCCGTACCCCGTGCTTTCGGCAACCGCTACTTTTAACGATGGGCCGCCCGCCGGCGTGAGATATTTTTACCCGGGCGGGCTCCGCTGCGATTGTCCGGCGAAGATCCCCGTTTCCTTGACACTTTTTCCTGCATATGTTAGTAAAGATGGGCTAAACCCGTTGCACGGCAAGGGAAAAGCCCCCTCCATCGCCCCAAAACCTTGGCAAGCCATTCAAGGAGCCCCATGTATCACCCTGACTTCGCGACATTCCGAACCCTCTCCGCAAAAGGCAACCTGATCCCGGTGTACCGGGAGATCCTGGCCGACCTGGACACGCCGGTCGGGGCCTTCAAGAAGATCGACGACGGCCGCTACGGCTTCCTGCTGGAAAGTATCGAGGGGGGCGAGAAGTGGGGGCGCTACACCTTCCTGGGATCCTCTCCCGCCGTGGTGATACGCGGCAAGGAGAACTGGGTGGAGATCGTGGAGGGGGGCGAGGTGAGCCGCATCGAAGTGGCCGATCCCCTGAACTACATCCGCGACTTCATGGCGCGCTACCAGCCGGTCGAGGTCCCGGGCATCCCCCGCTTCTTCGGCGGTGCCGTAGGATACCTGGGCTACGACGCGGTGCGCCATTTCGAGACGCTCCCGGACCAGAACCCGAGCGACATAGGGGCGTACGACGCCTATTTCATCATAACGGACACCATCGTGATCTTCGACAGCCTGAGCCAGAAGATCAAGGTGGTCTCCAACGCCCACCTGGACGGCTCGGCCACTCCGGAAGAGGCCTACGCGGAGGCGGTCGGCAAGATCGAGCGGCTGATAGCGCGCCTGAAGGCCCCGCTTTGCGCTGCGCCGAAAGCGCCGGCGCGAAATAAGGTCGCTCTCGCCTCCAACGTGAAGCGCGAGGCATTCGAGGGGTGGGTGACCCGGGCCAAGGAATACGTGAGAAGCGGCGACATCATCCAGGTGGTCTTGTCCCAGCGCTTTTCCGGAGAGCTGACCGTCGACCCCTTCGACATCTACCGGGCGCTCAGGACCCTGAACCCGTCCCCCTACATGTTCTTCCTGCGCCTGGACGAGACGGTGGTGGTGGGCGCCTCGCCCGAGGTCATGGTGCGCAAGGAAGGGGACCAGGTCGAGCTGCGCCCGATTGCCGGCACCCGTCCGCGCGGCGCCGATCCGGCAGCCGACGACGCCATGGCCCGGGAGCTTATGGCCGATCCCAAGGAGCGCGCCGAGCACGTGATGCTGGTCGATCTGGGGAGAAACGACCTGGGGCGCGTCTGCAGGACCGGGAGCGTCAAGGTCTCCGAGCTGATGGTGGTGGAGCGCTACTCGCACGTGATGCACATCGTCTCCAACGTGCAGGGGAAACTGGCGGCGGGACAGGACGCCTTCGACGTGGTGCGGGCCACCTTCCCGGCGGGGACCCTCTCCGGCGCCCCCAAGGTTCGGGCCATGGAGATCATCGAGGAGCTGGAAGGGGTGCGGCGCGAGGTGTACGGCGGCGCCGTCGGATACTTCTCCTTCTCCGGCAACATGGACATGGCGATCGCCATCAGGACGCTGGTCGTGAAGGACGGCAAGGTGCACCTGCAGGCGGGGGCGGGGATCGTCGCCGATTCCGACCCGAGCGCCGAGTACGTCGAGACGGTGAACAAGGCCATGGGCGTCGTGAAGGCGATAGAGATGGCCGAGCTGGGACTCGATTAGCCCTGCTGACGCATCCCGTCTTTTCCTCACGAATCATTCACCTGATCCTACCTCGACCGGATTCGTTGATCGGCCGCTGTCACAACTGACTAGATTCTCTGTCACTTTCCTCACTGCCGCTCTGCCGATGCTTAACGGTTAATTTAAACTAATGTTAATTTCCTGTTTCCCGCAAGCGAAAGTGGAAATCTATTGTAGAATACGGTTCTGGATTTCCGCTTCTCTCCCTACCTTCCCCAAGCTCTGTCACAATGACTGTGGAGTTGCCTTCTTCTGACCTAAAGACATTGCAGTTCAGGCTTTACTCTAGAACAGAGGCCATCATTATGCCCGCTCCTGGTTGCCGAGAGCGTCCTAGTTTCAGGCCTTGGACGGTTTTCCCAATGAAACACCCGTTTAGTGTAAAAGCAGGAGATACTCATGAATCTTTTGTCACCGCCCAGGAAAATTCTCGTCGTCGAGGATGACGACTCTCATGCCGAGCTGATCCGGCGCGGGTTTCGCGGCTTGTCGGACCAATATGAGTTGACGGTGGTCACCAGTCTGCGCGAAGCCGTGGAGCGGATCAACTGCCGGAGCTATGACCTCGTGCTGACCGATTACCTGCTGCCCGACGGCAAGGGGGGGGACCTGGTGGCGCGCTCGGCCCATATCGCGCCTGTGGTCATGATGACATCCCACGGCAATGAAGAGGTGGCGGTGGAAGCCATGAAATCTGGTGCGCTCGATTACGTGGTCAAGATGCCGGAGATTTTCGCCTCGATGCCGCGCATCGTCGAGCGCGCACTGCGTGAATGGGACCTGATGGCGGAGCACAGGCGGGCCGGGGAGGATCTGCTCGCGCAGGCCTTTCAGCTGGAGCAGGAGGTTGCCGAGCGCCAGATGGCCCAGGAGGCGCTTCAGGCACAGGCTCTGCTGCTGAAAAAAGAGATTGCGGAGCGTAAACAGGCCCAGGAGACGCTCCGGCTGAGCGAGGAGAAGTTCTTCAAGGCCTTTGAAAAGGCGCCGATGATCATGACGATCACATCCATGGAGGACGGCACGTTTCTCGACGTGAACAGGAAGTTTCTTGAGCTGTCCGGCTGGTGTCGGGATGAAGTGCTGGGGCTGACCCCCACCGGCCTCGGCTGGATGGGTGACAAGGAGTCGCATGCCGTCATGGCTGCGCTGCACCGGGACGGGCAGGTTTCAGGGCTTGAGCTGACGTTGCGCTCAAAAGACGGTCGCGCCATCAAATGCGAGCATTACTGCGAAATCATCTGCGTCGATGCCCCCCAGCGGCTGCTTACCATAGCTCTTGATATCACAGAGCGCAGAACACTGGAGGAACAACTGCGCCATTCCCAGAAACTGGAAGCGGTCGGGCTTTTGGCGGGAGGCATCGCCCACGATTTCAATAACCTGCTAACGGTCATCGGCGGCTACTGTGAACTGTTGAAGACGGATTTGCCGCAGAGGGGCTCTGTCCGGGACAAGGTGACACTGATTGCAGAGGCGTCGGATCGAGCCGCGAACCTCACCCGCAGCCTGCTCGCCTTCAGCCGCAAAGGAGAGGTAAAGGCCGCCCCGGCAGACCTGAACGAGATAGTGCGGGGGGTGGAGAAATTCCTGCAGAGGATCATTGGGGAGGATGTCACTTTGACCACTTCAATGACCGGTTCACCGCTGTGTGCGGTGGTCGACGCCGGGCAGATCGAACAGGTGCTCATGAACCTGGCCACCAACGCCCGCGATGCCATGCCAAAAGGGGGGAAGCTGCTGGTGCAGACGGATCTCCAGGAGATCGACGCCGCCTTTGTTCATGCGCATGGCTTCGGAACCCCCAGTCGCTTTGCGGTGCTGACCGTGTCGGACACCGGCGTCGGCATGGATGAAGAAACCAGGAGCAAGATTTTCGACCCCTTTTTCACCACCAAGGCGGCCGGGAAGGGGACGGGCCTCGGCCTGGCGATCGTTTACGGGATAGTGAGGCAGCACAACGGTTCGGTCACTGTCTACAGCGAACCCGGCATCGGCACCACCTTCAGGATCTACCTCCCGACTCTGGACCCTGACCATGTGGCGACGACCGATGCGGCTGACACGGAGTATCTGCCCCGGGGGCGTGAAACGATCCTGATAGCCGAAGACGATCTGCATGTACTGGACCTGGTCTCCCTGATGCTCAAGCAATACGGCTACAGCATAGTACACGCTGCCAACGGACTGGATGCCGTGCAAAAGTTCAAGGAGAACGGCCGGATAAGGCTTGTTCTCATGGACATCATCATGCCTGTGATGAACGGCAAGGAGGCCTCCGAGGTGATCCGCAGCCTGTGCCCCGATGTCAGGATCCTTTTCACCAGCGGCTATGCGGCCGACATCATCCGAAGCAGAAGCGAACTGGATGAAAGCGCCGAACTGATCATGAAACCGGTAAAGCCGGCTGATCTGTTGCGAAAGATAAGAGAGCTGCTGGACCGACCTTAGCGGCCAAGGGATAAAAGGAGGATACGCATGACCACGCAGATCAGCCCGATCCGCCGCTATGCCATATTCTTATCCGCTTTTTGGACTGCGGCCGTCATCTGGTCCTTCTCATGGCATTTCCATCAGGAGAATGACAACATCCTGGAAATCACGCGCGCAGAGGCGCGGGCTGCTTACGAAAAGGACACGCTCTATCGCCGCTGGGCGGCCAGGCACGGGGGGGTCTACGTCGCGGTGACCGGAAGCAGCCCGCCCAATCCCTATCTGGCCCACGTTCCCGAGCGCGACATAACCACTCCTTCCGGAAAAGTTCTCACCCTTGTCAACCCCGCCTACCTGACGCGCCAGGTATTTGAACTGGCAGATCGGCAAAGCAGCCTGGCACGCGGCCACATCACAAGCCTCAAGCCGATACGTCCCGGGAACGCGCCGGACGCCTGGGAAGCGAAGGCGTTGAGCAGTTTCGAGCGCGGCGTGAAGGAGGTGAGTGAAGTCCAGGTTATCAACGGCCGCAAGTACATGCGTCTGATGCGCCCGTTCATCACGGAGCCCGGGTGCCTCAAGTGCCATGCCTCCCAAGGGTACCGAGTCGGCGATGTGAGAGGCGGAGTCAGCGCTTCCGTGCCGCTGGCCGAGCAAGCCGGCTTCGCCGGAAAGAGCATCGCAGTGGACGTCGCCACCCACGGCGTCCTGTGGGTTCTGGGCATGGGGATGATCGGCACCGGCGCGCGCGCTCTCTCCCGCAGAGCCAGGGTCCTGGAGAGCAGCGAGGAGCGCTACCGCACGGTAGCCGACTACACGGCGGGTTGGGAATACTGGCAGGGGGCGGACCTCACCTTCTGGTACGTATCCCCCTCCTGCCTGGAGATTTGCGGCTACAGTCACCACGATTTCTACCGGGACCCCGGTTTGATGGACCGGATCGTACATCCCGATGATCTGCCGGTCTACCTGGCGCACACGCATGACTCGCGCCGGGGCAAATCGGAACCGCTCGACTTCCGCATCGTCAGGCAAGACGGCGAGGTGAGGTGGATCCACCATATCTGCCGGGTGGTCTACAGCAGCAGCGGCAAGGAGAACGGTATCCGTGCCAGCAACCGTGACATAACGGACCGCAAGCTAGCCGAGGCCACGCTGAAACGGCAGGCCGACCTGCTGGAGAACGAGGTCCGGGAGCGCAAAGACCGCGAAGCCGAGTTGGAAGCGAAGAACGCCGAACTGGAGCGTTTCGCCTACACGGTCTCCCACGACCTGAAGAGCCCGCTCATCACCATCAAGGGGTTTGCCGGTGCCGTGCTGCAGGACGTCGAAAACGGCAAGCATGACCGGTTCGACTCCGACGTGCGCAGGATCATGGGCGCAGCCGACAAGATGTCCGCGCTTTTGAACGATCTGCTGGAGTTGTCTCGCATCGGACGGCTCATGAATCCGCCGACCCTGATCGATATGAATGACCTGGTGCATGAGGTACTTGGGCAGCTTTCCGGCTCCATTGCCAAGACGCAGGTGGAAATCGTCTCGCCTCAGGGGCTGCCGCAGGTATGGGGCGATTATCCGCGCATGGCGGAAGTGCTGCAAAATCTGATAGAAAATGCGCTGAAGTTCATGGGCCGGCAGGCTCACCCTCGCATCGAGATTGGCGTGCGCGAGGACGCCGCGGGTGAGGTCTTCTTCGTGCGCGATAACGGCCTGGGGATCGCGCCGCAGTACCTGGAGACGGTTTTCGGCTTGTTCAACAAGCTGGACCCCCATTCCGACGGAACCGGCATCGGCCTCGCCCTGGCGCGCCGCATCATCGAATTCCACGGCGGCAGGATCTGGGTCGAGTCCGAGGGGAGAGGCTCGGGAAGCACTTTTTGCTTCACGGTCAAACTGACGCAGCAAACATCGATACAGCAACTGGAAGGGGGAAAACCATGATAACCGGCGAACCTTTGTGCATCCTGCTGGTCGAGGACAACCAGGACCATGCCGAGCTTGCCATGCGCAACCTGAAAGAGGGCTTGATCGCCAATAAGGTGTTCCATGTCGAGGATGGCGAAGCGGCGCTCGATTTCCTTCACAACCGGGGGGAGTACGCCGACCGCAGGGAGTATCCGCGTCCGCACCTCGTGCTGCTTGACCTGCGTCTGCCCAAGCTCGACGGCCTGGAGGTGTTGAAGGAGGCGAAGGGGTCCGAGCTGCTCAAGTCCATCCCCGTGGTGGTCCTGACCACCTCGTCCGCCGATCGGGATCTCGCCACGGCTTATCAGCATCATGCCAACAGTTACCTCACCAAACCGGTCGACTTTGATTCCTTCAGCCACCTGCTGCGAGACCTGGGCTTCTACTGGCTTGCCTGGAACAAGTGCCCATGGTGAGCGGTGCAGGGGGGACGCCCCTAGCCGCGACGATTCCACCCACCCAACTGTGGACTCTCTGTCCCCGCCGCGATTGCTCCGCACCCGCGCGTCTTCTTGTCGATCTCCTGTCGGAATATCTTGAGTTTCTTCGGCAAAACCGTTATATTTTTTCGATTCCGATTGAACACCAAAAGAGTAGGAATCGGATCGATGTGTTCCGCGACTCGACACAGCTGACGAGAAAATAATTCAAATTCCATAGGTTACTTAATTATGCTCCTGATGATCGATAACTACGACTCCTTCACCTACAACATCGTCCAGTACCTGGGCGAACTCGGTGAGGATGTGCGCGTTTTCCGAAACGACAAGATCACCCTTGCCGAGATCGAGGCGCTGGCACCGGAGCGGATCGTGATCTCGCCTGGGCCCTGTTCGCCCGAGGAGGCCGGCATTTCCGTAGAGGTGGTGCGCCACTTCGCCGGACGGATCCCGATCCTGGGCGTCTGCCTGGGCCACCAGTCGATAGGCTACGCCTTCGGCGGCAAGATCGTGAAGAGCGCCACGCTCATGCACGGCAAGACCTCCCCGATCCTGCACGACGGCAAGGGGCTCTTCGCCGGGCTGCCGAACCCGTTCTCCGCGACCCGCTACCATTCGCTCATCGTGGAGCGGGAGTCGCTTCCCGAGGAACTGGAGGTGACCGCATGGGTCGCCGAGGGCGAGATCATGGGGATGCGGCACCGCACGCTGCCGATCTGGGGGGTGCAGTTCCATCCGGAATCGATCCTCACCGAGGGGGGGATGGATCTCCTCAAAAATTTCCTGCTGATGTCGAAATAAGGCGAAAGCCATGAGGTTTTGAAAGGAGCGGCAATGATTCGCAAGGCAATTGCACGGGTAGTCGAGCGGGAAGACCTGACTGAGCCGGAGATGATCGAGGTGATGGACCAGATCATGTCCGGCGGCGCCACACCGGCGCAGATCGCCTCCTTCATCACGGCCCTCAGGATGAAGGGCGAGACGGTCGACGAGATCACCGGCGCGGCGCGCGTGATGCGGGACCGGGCACTGCCGATCAGGGTCGGCAGGAGCGTGCTCGACCTGGACCGCGACGACATCAACCTGGACCGCGAAACCATCCTGGACACCTGCGGCACCGGCGGCAGCGGCACCAACAGCTTCAACATCTCGACCACCGTCGCCTTCGTGGTCTCCGCCTGCGGCGTCAAGGTGGCCAAGCACGGCAACCGCGCCGTCTCCTCCTCCTGCGGCTCCGCCGACGTCCTGGAAGCGCTGGGCGTCAACCTGAACATCACCCCCGGGACGGTGGAGCGCTGCATCGCGGAGATCGGCATCGGCTTTCTCTTCGCCCCGGCGCTGCACGGCGCCATGAAGCACGCCATCGGCCCCAGGCGCGAGATCGGCATACGGACCATCTTCAACATCCTGGGTCCCTTGACCAATCCGGCCGCCGCGGACTGCCAGGTGCTGGGGGTCTACCGCGAGGACCTGGTCGAGAAGCTCGCCCACGTGCTGAAAAAGCTCGGCTGCAGGAGGGGGTTCGTGGTGCATGGCCTGGACGGCATGGACGAGATCACGCTGGCCGGCGAGACGCGGATCGCCAAGGTGACCCCCGAAGGGGTGGAGCTGAGCCTCATCGCGCCGGAGCAGTTCGGGCTGGCGCGCGCCAGCGCGGCCGAGCTGCGCGGCGGCGATGCGCTCGAAAACGCGGTCATCGTGAAGGAGATCCTGGCGGGTTGCGACGGGCCGAAGCGGCGCATCGTGCTTTTGAATGCCGCCTTCGCCCTGATGGCTGCGGGGAAAGCCGCCGACGTCATGGACGGGATCAGGATCGCGGCCGAGACGATCGACTCCGGCCGCGCGGCAGAGCAGCTGGAAAGGCTGGTCGCGCTCACCAACGAGGCCGAATAACCCCCGGAAAAAAAGGACCCACCGCACCATGAGCCAGATGCCGGATGTGCTGAAAAAAATAGTCGATTACAAGACCGGTGAAGTGGCCGCCATGAAGGCTTCGGTGCCGCTCGACGAGATAATGGCCAGGCTTTCCGACCTGGAGGATCATCCGCGCGGCTTCGAGGCTGCCCTTATCAACTCCCTGCAATCCGGCTGGACGGCGATCATCGCCGAGGTGAAAAAGGGCTCCCCCTCCAAGGGGGTGATCCGCGAGGATTTCGATCCCCTGGAGATCGCCCGGATCTACCAGGACAACGGCGCCAGCTGCCTGTCGGTACTCACCGACGAGCACTTCTTCCTGGGGCACCTGAGCTACCTGTCGCAGATCCGCGAAGAGGTGAGCCTGCCGCTTTTGCGCAAGGATTTCATCTTCGACCCGTACCAGATCTACCAGGCCAGGGCCGCGGGAGCCGACGCCGTGCTGCTGATCGCCGCCATGCTGGAGCTTTCCCAGCTGCGCGATTTTGCCGCCCTGGCGGGCGAGCTGGCCATGGACGTGCTCCTCGAGGTGCACGACGAGCGCGAGCTGGAGACCGCCCTCAAGACCGATTGCCGCATGATCGGCATCAACAACCGCGACCTGAGGAGCTTCGTCGTCGATATCACCACGTCCGAGCGGCTTGCGGCACTCGTCCCCGAGGGGCGCATCATCGTCGCCGAGAGCGGCGTGACACGCCGGGAAGAGATCGTGCGCCTGACCGGGAAAGGGTTGCATGCCTTCCTGATCGGGGAGTCGCTGATGCGCGAGGACGATATCGGCGGGAAGCTCGGGGAGCTGCTCGGTTCCAAGTGATGTTGATATAGTGAGTTGTATGGACCTTGTCCAAAAGGAGTGGTGATGAACACGAAATTTCTGCTCGACGAGAACCGCATACCGAAACAGTGGTACAACATCATCCCCGACATGCCCGGGCCGCTTTTCCCGGTCATCAATCCCCAGACCCTTAAGCCGGTCACACCCGAGGACATGACCGCCATCTTCCCCATGGCGCTCATCGAGCAGGAGATGTCGTCGCAGCGCTGGATCGACATACCGGACGAGGTGCGCGAAATCTACAAGCTCTGGAGGCCGTCGCCGCTTTTCCGCGCCAGACGCCTGGAACAGGCGCTCCAGACGCCGGCCAAGATCTACTACAAGTACGAAGGGGTGTCTCCGGCCGGCTCCCACAAGCCCAACAGCGCCATCCCGCAGGCCTACTACAACAAGCAGGCGGGGATCCGCAGGCTCGCCACCGAGACCGGCGCCGGGCAGTGGGGGAGTTCCCTCGCGCTGGCCTGCTCCATGTTCGGCCTGGAGTGCACCATCTACATGGTGAAGGTATCCTGCACCCAGAAGCCGTACCGGAAAAGCATGATGCAGCTTTGGGGCGCGACGGTGATCCCGTCCCCCTCCGAATACACCAACGCGGGGCGCTCGATACTCGCCCACGATCCGGACAACCTGGGGAGCCTCGGCATAGCGATCTCCGAGGCGGTCGAGGACGCAGCGTCCCACGCCGACACGAACTACGCGCTGGGGAGCGTGCTGAACCACGTCTGCCTGCATCAGACCGTCATCGGTCTGGAGGCGAAGGAACAGATGGAGCTTGCCGGCGACTATCCCGACGTGGTCATCGCCTGCTGCGGGGGCGGCTCCAATTTCGCGGGCCTGAGCTTTCCCTTCATCGCGGACCGGGCGAACGGCAAGAAGGTGCGCTGCCTCGCCGTGGAACCCGCCTCCTGTCCGACCCTCACCAAGGGCGTCTACGCCTTCGATTACGGTGATACGGCGAAGCTTGCCCCCATCACCATGATGTACACGCTGGGGCACGACTTCATGCCGCCGGGCATCCATGCCGGCGGACTTCGTTACCACGGGGAGTCGGCGCTCATCTCCCAGCTCTACCACGCAGGGGAGATCGAGGCGAAGGCGTACAAGCAGAACTCCTGCTTCGAGGGGGCCCTGCTCTTTGCCCGAAGCGAAGGGATCGTTCCCGCACCCGAATCCTCGCACGCCGTGCGTGCCGCCATAGACGAGGCCGTCCTGGCCAAGGAGGAAGGAAAGGAGCGGACCATCCTGTTCGGTCTCTCCGGTCACGGCCAGCTCGACATGGCCGCCTACGACTCGTATCTCTCCGGAAGCCTCGAGGACTTCGAGTATCCCGAGGAGAAGATACGCCAGGCGCTGGAGAGGTTGCCGAAGGTGTCCCTCTAGGGAGCTGCACCCTCCCCCAGCCCCTCCCATGAAGGGAGGGGAGCAGGTCTATTACTCCCTTGGAAGGGAGGGGAGCAGGTCTCTCACTCCATTGGAAGGGAGGGGAGCAGGTCTCTCACTCCATTGGAAGGGAGGCTGGTTAAAAGTCCCCTCTCCCCTTGTGGGAGAGGGCCAGGGAGAGGGGGGCAGCGCCGCCTGACTGTGCTTGCGTAAAACTGTTGAACGATTCTAAGGGTATACATCGATGACAAAGGTGAAGATATGCGGTATAACATCGCTTGAGGATGCTCTTATGGCGGTGGAGGCCGGGGCCGATGCCCTGGGTTTCGTCTTCTTCGAAAAATCGCCGCGCTACCTCGACCCCGAGCGTGCGGCGCGGATCATCGCAGCGATTCCCCCTTTTGTGCAGGTCGTCGGACTTTTCGTCAATGCAGAGCTTGACTTTGTGAACCTTACGGCGGACAGTTGCAGACTTGATATCGTCCAACTGCACGGCGACGAGAGCCCGTCCTACTGCCAGTCGGTGCGCCGTCGGGTGATGAAGGCCTTTCGGGTGCGGGGCATGGAAAGCCTCTGCACCATGGCCGATTACCGCGTCAGCGCCTTCCTTTTGGACGCCTATTCGCCCGACTCGTATGGCGGCACCGGTGCGCGCTTTGACTGGGACTGTGCCGTAGCCGCCAAGGGGCAGGGGTCCATCGTACTTGCAGGCGGGCTCGATCCCGACAACGTTGCCACTGCGGTGGCCAAGGTTGCCCCCTATGCCGTGGACGTGTCGAGCGGCGTGGAATCGTCTCCCGGCCGCAAGGATCCCGAGAAGGTAAAGCGTTTCATACAAGAGGCCAAACGGCGTTAACCCCGTTGCGCGTTACGTGAACATGCCCAGAGGGCAGAGAACATAGAACATAGAACATAGAACATAGAACATAGAACATAGAACATAGAACATAGAACATAGAACATAGAACATAAAAAAGGAGTGGCAATGAAAATTATCGTAACCGATGAGGTGGCTCAGGAAGGACTGGCCCTTTTGCAGCGCGACCCGCGCGTGCAGCTCGACATAAGGCTGGGACTTAAGAAGGAAGAGCTCTACTCGATCATTGGTGATTACGACGTTATCATCACCAGAAGCGGCACCAACGTGGACAAGGCCCTGCTCGATGCCGGGACCAACCTGAAGATGGTGGCGCGAGCCGGCGTCGGCGTGGACAACGTAGATGTCGACTACGCAAGCGCCAAGGGTGTCATCGTAGTGAACGCACCTTTTGGCAACACGAACAGCGCCGCGGAACACGCCATGGCGCTTTTGCTCTCCTTTTGCCGCAACATCACCAAAGCGAACGCATCCCTGAAAAGCGGCGCCTGGAAGCGCGCTCCCTTTACCGGTTACGAGCTGAAGGGAAGGACCGCAGGCGTGATCGGCCTGGGCAAGGTCGGCGGCCGCGTGGCCACCCGCCTCAAAGCCTTCGAGTGCGAGGTGTTCGCCTGCGACCCGTACATCGCCGAGAAGAGGGCGCACGACCTGGGCGTCAAGCTCGTTACGCTCGATGAACTGGTCCGCGTCTGCGACATCATCACGGTCCACACGCCGCTCACGGACGAGACCCGCAACATGATCGGCAAGAAGGAATTGGCCGCCATGAAAGACGGCGTCATCATCATCAACGCGGCGCGCGGCGGGATCATCAACGAGGAGGCGATGCTGAAGGCACTGGAGTCCGGCCGGGTAGCGGGCGCCGGATTCGACGTCTGGAGCCAGGAGCCGCCCGACACCGAGACCCTCAAGAAGCTGATCGCTCACGACAAGCTGGTGGTCACCCCGCATCTGGGAGCCAACACCTTCGAGGCGCAGGTCAACGTCGCCGTCGACGTCTCCAAGGAGATCCTCCATTACCTGGACGAGCAGCCGATCGAGAACGCCATCAACATCCCGAGGTTCGATGCGGCGCTGATGGGGCAGATGCGCCCCTACCTGAACCTGATGAACGTGCTGTCCGACTTCATCATCCAGCTGGTCGACACGAACCTGAACAAGATCACCTTCTCCTACACGGGGAACATTGCGCAGCACGACTGCACGCCGATCACCGTCTGCGGCCTCGCGGCCCTTTTGAACCGGCGGGTCGAGCAGGACGTGAACATGGTGAACGCGCAGCTCGTCGCCGACAACATGGGGATCGTCGTCGAAGAGGTGAAGTCCAGCCAGTCCGAGGCCTTCTCCAACATGATCACCATCTCCATCGAAGGGCCTGGCGAGAAGCGTCTTGTTTCCGGCACCCTTTTCGAAGGCGTGCCGCGCATCGTCAAGCTGCGCGACTACCAGATGGACTTCAGGCCGGAAGAGCACATGCTGCTTTTGGCCTACGGCGACCGTCCCGGCATCATCGGCAAGATCGGCACCATCCTAGGTGAGCACGAGATAAACATCGCCTCCATGAACCTGGGGAGGCGTGAGAAGAAAGGCGAGGCGATGGTCATCCTCTCCCTTGACTCGGCAGTGACGCCGGAGGTGCTCGACCAGGTGCAGGTAGCCACCGAGGCGACCTTCATCAAGCCGCTCTACCTGGTGACAGCGAAGTAGCAGTTCGATGAAGCATCAGCAAGCCAGGCAGCAAGCGGCAGCAACTTCTCGGGGTAGGGGCGCATAAACATTTGCTCGACTTCTCAGAAACTGTCACAAACTGGAAACAAAAATGCCCCGGGGCGATTAAGCTCCGGGGCATTTTTGTGTGGTGCGTCCGGCAGGGTGCTTGGCGGACATGAGCCATCGAATCAGCAGTGGTGGCTGATTCGTGACTTGGAGGTGCAAGTCACAGAAATCCGATGAATGGGAGCGGGGTTTGTCAGATTTTGGTTAAAATCTGACGGATTTAAGCCCGACTTGTCGGATTTTTCGAAAAATCTGACGAATGAGGGGCGCACTTGTCAGATTTTGGTTAAAATCTGACGAATTTGAGCTCGGTTTGTTGGATTTTGGTTAAAATCTGATGGATTTAAGCCCGACTTGTTGGATTTTTCGAAAAATCTGACGAATGAGAGGCGCACTTGTGAGATTTCTTGAAAAATCTGACAGATCAGAAGTCCAATTTGATTTGGTGAGTGGGAGTCAGCAAAGCCTTGAGGGGGGAGTAGAGCGGGGCGTCCGGCAGGTCCCTCGGACCGGCTAGTGAGGGACCTGCCGCCGCAGGATTCTTTACATCGCCATGAGCGAGGCGTACTGGGACCACGGACCCTGACCGTTGGCACCGATGCCGCTTACCCGGAACCAGTAGACTCTTCCCGGAGTCAGCCCAGTTACCAACATTTTCGAAGCCTGTACGGCCACGGCCGCGTGTCTCCAGTTCTCCTCGACCGAGGGATCTCCCTCGCAGATCTCTATGTCGTAACTTTTCGCGCTTTTGACCGGAGAACCTTTCAAGTAGATTTCGCCATGCTTTCCTCCGTGACGTGCCTTCAAGTTCTCCAGCCTTGTCGGGGCTGTCACGGTGGAGGCCCTCTTCGGTTTGGGCGACTGGGTGATGCCGAATTTCCCCAGCAGCGTTTGATCGTGTGTCGCGGCCAGCTTTACAACCGCGACAAAGGCGGAGAACCTGCGGTCTACAAGTTGGCGCTCTGCCTGGTGCTCCAGGAGCTTTTCCTGACTTCCCCCCACAGAGGCGTTAAGGGTGACCTGATACCGTTCGTGGCACTCCTGAAGCTCCTGCTGCGTCGGGATGCACGACATCACGGCCTCGTACAGAGAAGGATCCTTCGCCAGCGCAACTACGATTGCAGCTGTTTTCGGGATAACCTCAGCGTCGCTTATTCCGTTAATCCAGTTCGCGCCTTCCATCGGTAATTACCCCCTTGGTTAGAAAAATTTTAACCATAGTAGCATTCGCTGCTGGAAAGGCAACCAATGATAACTGTTTTTAATTGAAAAATTTAAATAAAAATGAGGTAGAAGCCGCAGAAAAGAAAGCCAGCGACCCGATGCTGAAAAGGTGAGGGCTCCGGCAAAGCCAACTGCCAGCTCTCGCGTCTGGTCGGGGATTTGAAAGGACTTGTCGGCAGGTTCAGTCTGTATAGAGCCCCAGCGAACTCGGCATGACCGCGGTAGCGGTCGGCATGTCAGGTCAGGCTTTCTGAATCAGGTGTCATACGAGCCGCGCAGCGTGGGGAGCAACTTGCTGCCGGTAACGGCTGGCGCTTGAACTAAAAGTTACGCAGGATTTCAGGGGCCTCCCACCCTCAGAAGCGAGTCGTTCGCTGCCGCCTCGCCCCTCAGCTGCTGATTCGGGGTTGGCGGGAAGCAACGACCCGTTAACATAGCTGCAGCCAGCTTTTCGTGGGCAGGATGAGCAGGGCTCTGGAACTTATTAAGCTATTGGGAAATTAAAATTAATGTGATATAACAGGATCAAGTTAGAGGCTTTAGTGGGGACGCACCCACGTATCAAGCGAGATCATGGTTCCCGGCGGGATGTGGCCGTTGTTATGTAAGCATTTTTCATCCCCAGGGATTTCCTTTCCGGACTACTCCTTTTTTGACCGAGTGGTTGGCTAACATAAATGATCATCAGTTGGATCAATTTTTAAGTGAAGATTACGCGATGGTACAGCGTCACTAAAAAGCGCTCTTAGATAGTCAATCGTCGAGGCCCAACAGGCCAGTGGAGTTCACCGCCCACGAGGTTGGTGTCGGATAACCGTGTCAGGAGTTAATGAGGCTTTGAGCTATTAGCAGCCAATCATGGCGACAGGGGGATGGTATGGTAGGTCTAGCTCGCTGTATGCAATTTTTTCGCTATCTAGCCGTATGCTGCACACTGGTGCTGCTTTATTCCTGCGGAGGAGGCACCTCGACGTCATCACCCAAATCACCGCAAGCAAACACTGCATTTCAAAACCTCAGCACTGTCAGCAGCACCGAAATAGGCCGCGATTTTCTTCATGCCGAAGTTCATGGCGATGCCATTTACTATACAGATGTCTCCCTCGGTTTGAGCAGCCTGAACACGGCTGATCCTGAACGCCTGGTCGCCAAGACGAAACTGATCGACTCGTTCCATTCGATGGTGAATCTGAATGGATATGATTATCTGTATGGCTTCAAGATGGCCGGGAATGTTGCAGTAGTTCAGGTGAACGAAGCCTGCCTCGGCATGTGCATGGGAGATCGTAGAGATGTCTGGCTTTATGACATGGTACCGGATCGACCCAAGCTGCTGAGCAAGTTGGGAATAGCCGCTGACGATGTTTTTGCAGAGGGGAGCCTCTTATATGTCATCGGCAGTTCAGGCGGCACATCGACAACCAAACTGTTCATCATGGACATATCCGATCCGACGAATCCAGTAACAAAGAGTAGCTCTCCCGTCTCTGCTGCAGGATACCTCGCGAAAAAAGGGGGCATCTTGTATCTTTCACGGGTCAGGTACGACACAGGTGTGACTGGTGTTGACGATATTCAAACTGTGGATGTCTCGGATCCGGCACACCCCGTGACAAATTCAGTACCAAGTACTTCCTTCAATATAAGGTATGCCCAAATTTCAGTTGCCGGAAATGCATTGTTCATCTTCGATTCTCATGGGCTCAATATTTTCGACATAACCGGGGGCAATCCACAATTTATCAAGACAGTGTCGATACCTGAACCGAAATCTTTTGCGGTCAACAACAGCCACCTCTTTGTAGCTGCAGGTGAACTTGGGGTGCAAATATACGACATAACCCGGCCCCAGGATCCAATTTACCTCAAGTCGCTCAAGTCGAGAACCGACGCCTTATCCGTATCGGTTGCCAACGGAGTCGGGTGCTTCATATCCGACACCATCAGGCGATACGATTCCGTAGGGTACAGCACGCTGTCGGGATACTGGGTCAACCTTTTTTACGACAAGTAGGTTTGTTCGACAGCAGTTTTTTTCCGCCCTTGATGATGGAATCCCATGAGGGTATGGTTGGGACCGAGCAGGATGAGGGGACGCAAGCAGGATGAGGGGACGCAAGTAAGGCGTCCCCTCATGCCGCTCATTTGGAGAGCCTGGTGGCCGGTTCGCATAGTTTGCCTGCACCAAGGGGGACCGGGGGGAGCATTAGTGAAATAGTGAGGGGTCAAGTAACCGTGATCCGTGAATAATCCGTATTATGAAGACCGTCGTCCCGGTGATACGTATTATGGTACGATACGCGCCGTAAATGAGGTGACGATAGGTAGTCCCGAGAATATCGTTTTCCGGAATCAGCGGGCAACGCATCGGGCATTGCTCTAATGCCTCGATCTGCTCCTCCAACCGCAGAATGAAGGCTGTAGCATTCTCAGGGCTATCGTCGGCAATGTAGGTCCAGATTTCCTCAACATCCCGCTCGGCCGCAGGCGTGATCTCAACGTCATATTTTACGGGCATTCTTGAACTCGTCCAGGAAAGCGCGGGCCGGGCGGGTCTTACCGGTCGCAACCTGTGCCTCGGCCTCGGAAAGCAACCGGGCAAGGTTCATTGCTTTCAGTTGCTTTTCGTAGACCTTGGCATCTATCAGGACCGAATCTGCTCGACCGTTCACCGTCAGCACCAACGGACGGCCGGTTTCGTGAACGTGATCGAGAATTTCCCGCGTATGCCTCTTGAGATCGGTAACCGAGCGAATATCTTCGGTAAAACTGATTGGCATGAAAGCCACCTCGCTTTTTAGCATTAAATTAAGCATCATTTTAGATGCGTTTTACCTTGCCGTCAACTTGCAAATACGAGGGCTCGCCAGGAAATAGTGTCCGGTCCGAGGAAACTTCTCAAAGATCGTAAGAGAGGACGAATTTCGGACACCGGCGTAACACGGATCAAAGGTAAAGTAATCATGCGCCGGGGCGAGGTTCGGGTAAAAAGAGTGGCGGTTCATTAGGGGATGTCGTGTGCCGGCAATACGGGAGTAGGGGGGAGGGGGGCGTACTCAGTATTTCAGCACCCTGCCGAGAAAACCGCGCAGTTCAGCTGTCTGCGGCTCGCTGAAGAGCTGCTGCGCCGGCCCGGATTCCAGAATCCTTCCCGCGCCGAGAAACAGGCAGTGATCTGCCACCCTCCTGGCAAAACCCATTTCGTGGGTCACCAAAATGAGCTCCCTTTCCTGCGCGCGGAGCTCGGCGATGATGTCGAGCACCTCGGCGGTCATCTCCGGGTCGAGGGCGGAGGTCGGTTCGTCAAACAGTAGCAGACGCGGCTTAACCGCCAGGGCCCTCACGATGGCGACCCGCTGCTGCTGGCCTCCCGAGAGCTCGAATGGCCTCTTCCCCGCGTGAGCCTCGAGCTGAAACCTTCCGAAGAGTTCCATGGCGTACTCCTTTGCCGGAACCTTCCCGTAGCCGTGCGCCTGCACAAGAGGCAAGGTGACATTCTCCAACGCGGTCAGGTGGGGAAACAGGTTGAAGGACTGGAACACGACGCCTATGCCCCGCCGGTGCCGGATCAGGCTCTGCTCGCTGTATTCCAGCGGCTCGCCGTCGATCTCCACGCTCCCCTGGTCCGGCATCTCCAGTCCTGCCAGCACCCGCAACAGGGTCGATTTCCCGCCGCCGGACGGACCGATCAGCACCACCGACCGCGCATCGGACAGCTGCAGCGAGACGCCGTCCAGCGCGGTCAGGCCGTGGTATCGCTTCACCACCCCTTTGAGCCTAAGACGCATAGCGGTATCTCCTTTCCAGGTATCTGCTCAGCATGGAGATCGGCAGCGTCAGGGCGAGATAGCCTACCGCGAGCGGAAGGTAGCTCTCCATGGTGGAATAGGTGAACGCGTTCACCTCCTGGGCATTCAGGGTGAACTCGTTGACGGCGATGATGGAGAGCAGCGAAGAGTCCTTGATGAGGGAGGCGAACTGTCCCGCCAGGGGGGGGAGGATCCTGCGCATCACCTGGGGGAAGACCACGTAGCGGTAAGTCTGGCACCGGGTGAGCCCGATGGCCCGCGCGGATTCCAGCTGCGACTCGCCGACGCTCTCTATGCCCGCCCTGATGATCTCGCTGATGTAGGCGCCGGCGAAGAGCGCCAGCGTCAGGGCGCCCACCAGGTACCGGTTTCCTATGCCGAAGGCGTCGGCCACCACGTAGAAGAAGACCAGGATCTGCACCAGAAGCGGCGTGCCGCGGATCAGCTCTATGTAGATCTTGCCCAGGTAGCGAAGCGGCAGGAATGCGGACCTTTGCGACAGGGCCGCGCACAGGCCGATGACCAGGCTCGCCACCAGGGAGGCGGCCGAGATGGCGAGGGTCACCAGCCAGCCGGTCAGGAATTTCTGCCGGTAGCGGTAGACGGCAGCCCAGTCCCAGCCGTACTGCAGGCGGGAGAAGGCGAAGCTGAAGATCAGCGCGAGCAGCAGGGCCGCGACCACGATCCCGACCGCGCGGCCGTAGAGCGGCAGCTCCTCTGCATTACCCTTGCTGCGTGCAAAAAAAATCTCGGACCAGCGGGATGACATGGTACCTCGGGGGTGAACGGCGAGGGGCGAAGGCTCAAGGGTGAAAAATTTCCATTCGCCTGGCGCGGTTTCAGAGGAAAAAGGGGAAACCGAGTCGGCGAAAGGCTTCCTTCTCCTCTTTCAGGTAAAGGTCACCGAGCCTGTCGAAGCCTCCGGAGCGCCTGAAGTCGGCGAGGAAGCGGTTGATCTTCGTCTTCAGTGCGTCATTGCCCTTGCGGATACCGATGGCCCAGGACTCGGTCTGGAACGGCGTCAGGATGGCGCGCGTGGTCTGCCTGTTTCTCTGGTAGTTCTTGTAGGTGGACATCTGGTCGTAGATGAAGGCGTCCGCCTTCCCTTGCACGACTTCCAGGACCGCGGCAGCCTCCTTGTCCAGCACCAGCAGGCTCGCTTGCCTTATGTGGGCGGCGGCATAGCTGTGCCCGGTAGTCCCCTTCTTGACGGCGACGGTCCGTCCGGGCTGGTCCAGGTCGGCTATGGTGTTTATGGGAAGCGACTTGCCCACCAAAAGGCAGAGACCGGTGGTGAGGTAGGGATCGGAAAAGTCGATGGAACGCGCCCGTTCGGCGGTCGCCGTCATGGAGGAGATGATGAGGTCGATCTTCCCGGTTTTAAGCGCCGGGATCAGACCGTCAAAGGCCATGTTCATGATCCTGACCGGCCTTCCCAACGCCTTGCCGAGCTCCTTTGCCAGCTGGACGCTGACGCCGTCCGGGTTGCCGCTGGTGTCCGTCATCTCGAAGGGTGGGTAGGCGAGCTCCATCCCGACGACCAGCGGCTTTGCCGCCAGCACCGGGGAGGCCAGGAGAAACGGGAGTACCAGAAGAGCTGCGAAGAGGCTTAACCGGCCAATACCTTTGAACAAAGTGCACCCCCTTGTCGCGGAAACCGCAGAAACCTAAATACACCCTGAAATGCCGTATGTCAATGAGCCCGGGAATTGGAGACCGGTAGAGTCATTGCCGCAGCTGATTAGTACTAAACTCCCGCATAGTGCACAAACACCCCTCTCCATTGATGGGAGAGGGTGGAAAGCTCGCATAAGCCTCACCCTCCCCCAGCCCCTCCCATAAAGGGAGGGGAGAATGCCGAGCAGCCCCTCCCATAAGGGGAGAATGTCGAGCCGCCCTCCCATCAAGGGAGGGGAGAATGCCGAGCAGTCCTCCCATCAAGGGAGGGGAGAATGCCGCTCGCTGCATGCTCCGGATTTCGCCGGAAGGTTGTGGATTTTTTTGCAAACAGTTCGTTCAAATCAGAGCCGCAGTAAAAGTCCATATCAGTCCGCATCTGTGACTGTTTTTGATATTTCACCGCATGATACTGGCATGTTAAGTCTGCCGGCCTGATCCATTGTTGAGCGCAAATATAACTGTCAATAGATTTTGATAAACAGTGATAAAGGTGTGGCTATTGTATATATATAGGTATAGCATTCATTTATAGCCAGTCCGCAATTCCAAAACATCCTCTCCGATTAATGCAAGCAAGGGACGTGGTCCTAATTGTCTCCCGTGTATCCGGTACGATAGAGCAGGCCACCGGCGCAGCAAACGCCGAAAATTCAGGGGGACGAGAGAGATGAAAATTCGAACCCGTCTTCAAATCGTGGCCGCGACCTCGGCCGCCTTGGTCGTCATTTGGGCTCTTCTGTTCTACTGGGCGCAATATAGACTTGCGTCGGCAAACAAAACCAAGAATCTCGCCGATGAGATCGTCAGCAGCGTACTTGAACGCAAAGTGCTGACAAGCAGCTATCTGGAAAACGACAACCTGCGGGCCAAAGACCAATGGCTGTCAAAGCAGAAGCAGATAAGCGACCTTCTGAACAGGGCGCCACTGCATTTGATCTCGATTGGCGACGGGAAAACCTTAGACGACATACAGAAAGGCCTCGAGGGGAGTTCAACCGTATTCCAAGAGATCCTGAGCAACCGCGAGGTCGTCAGGAATGGACATCGCACCAAAGCCCAGGGGAGCGATATCGAAAACAGGCTGGTGGGACAGCTGCTGGTGAAATTCCTGGATACCATCGCCGATGCGCACAGGCTGCAGCAGTCCAGCAATGAGTTGATTGCCTCCACCCAAAGGACAGCGGCGCGGGTCTCTCTCTCTATCATGGTCTCCGTCTCGCTCTTTCTGATCATAGTAGCCTGGTCCCTCGGGCGCATCGTAAGCCAGGGTATCGAGAACCTCCAGAAGGGGGCCGCCGCCATTGGCGCGGGCAATCTCCGTTACAATATTCCGGTGGTCGGCGAGGACGAGTTCGCTTGCGTGGCAGGCGCCTTCAACATGATGTCCGGGAAACTCGCAGAGTCCCATGCCGGTCTGGAACAGGAGATCGTGGCACGAAAGGAGACCGCCGAGGAGATCGAGCAGCTGAACCGGGAACTGCACCTCACCGTCTCGCAGCTGCAGGGCGCCAATCTCGAGCTGGAGGCCTTTGCCTACTCGGTTTCCCATGACTTGCGCGCGCCGCTCAGGGCCATGGGGAGCTTTAGTGAAGCCCTGGTGGAAGATTTCGGCGACCAGTTGGATGGGGAGGCGCGTGACTACCTTGATGAAATCGTCATAGGCAGCCGACACATGGGGCAGTTGATAGACGGACTGCTCACCCTGTCGCGCAGCACCCGCGGAACATTGCAAAGCGACCGGGTGGACCTCTCGGCAATGGCTAATCGCATCCAAAGCGAACTGGCGCAGTCGGAGCCTAAGCGCCGGATGGCGTGGCAGATCGACCCCGATTTGGGCGCACTGGGGGATGCGCGTATGATCGAGGTGGTCATGAACAACCTGCTCGGCAATGCCTGGAAGTACACCGCGGGCACGGCGGAGCCGGAAATCCGAGTCTATGCCGAACGCGATGGCGACGAACGCTTCTTCTGCGTCGCGGACAATGGAGCCGGCTTCGACATGGCCCACGCGGAGAAGCTCTTTCAACCGTTCCAGCGCCTGCACCGGCAGGATGAATTCCCGGGGATAGGCATCGGCCTGGCTACCGTCCAGCGCATCGTGCGTCGCCACGGCGGCGAGATCCAAGGGACGGCGGCGCCCCATAAGGGGGCGACATTCCGCTTTTCGCTGCCGTACGGAGAAGACCCGGAGGTTGCTCCGGGGGCCGCAGTCAGACTGGAGCCGTGAGTTACCCGGAACTGCTGCAACATCCGGCCGGCAACGCCGGTTGGCGCATGCGTAACTGGAGGTGAGATCGATCACAACCCCGTAGCCCTAATGGTAGGGCGAACATTCATACCGACCGGTTTATGGCGCTCACATGCGCCGTAGCTCAGGTGACGGTAAACGATAATACTAAACCATCCGCGAGGGTGGGGCGGAAAGCCCATAGGGTCTCCAGGAGACAGCCGGGTTGCCGAAACATCAACAATTTTCGGCAACCCGGCTTTTTTGCGCCCTGTTTACGGACGTTACCGCAATCCGACAGCCGGATAAAGGGAGAAAAGATGCTCAATAACAAGTGCATACTGCTGGTGGAAGACAACCATCAGGACGAAAAGCTGATCTTGCGTGCGCTGCGCAAGGTCAATCTGGCCAACCAGGTGGATGTGGCACGCGACGGCCAGCAGGCGCTTGATTACCTGTTCAGGGCGGGCGAGTTTGCCGCTCGTGAGGGAGACGACTTGCCCACCGTTATCCTGCTCGATATAGGCCTGCCGAGGGTCAGCGGCCTGGACGTGCTGAAAAGGCTCCGCGGCGACCCGAGGACCCACCTGCTGCCGGTGGTGATCCTGACCTCCTCCGATGAGGAGCGGGACCGGCTGGCAAGCTACGATGGCGGCGCCAACAGTTTCGTGCGCAAACCCCTCGATTTCGCCCAATTCGCCGAAACCGTGGCCCGCCTCGGCATCTACTGGCTGGCGGTCAACAAACCTCCGCAGGAGTCAAAACACAATGATCGAGCCACTTGATATCCTGATTATCGAAGACCGCAATGCCGACTTCCTGATGGTGGTTCGTCACCTCAAGCACCATGGCCTGCCGGTGCGCTGTAGCCGCGTGGACAGCTTCGAGGGGCTCAAGGAGGCCGTTGTCAGGGAGAACTGGGATCTGGTGCTGTCGGATTACCATGTACCTCAGCTCAATTTCCTGAGCAGCCTGGATCTGATAGTGTCGGCGCTCCCTGAAACGCCGGTGATCATGGTCACGGGGACCGTGGGTGAAGAAAGGGCGGTGGAACTGCTGAGACTCGGGGTATGGGACTTCGTGCTCAAGGATAATCTGGCCCGTCTGGTTCCCGTCATTGAGCGAAGCCTGAAGGATGTGGCGGAACTCCGGGCCAAACGCCTCGCCAAGGAGACGTTGAGCGAGAGTAACGACCGTTTCCGCATGATCTTCGAACACAGTATCGACGCCATTTTGCTGACCCGGGTCGACGGTTCCATTCTGGCGGCAAACCCCGAGGCCTGCCGTGTTTTCGGCATGAGCGAGGCGCAGATCCGCACTGTCGGGCGCGAGGGTCTCGTGGATGCGGAGGATGCGCGGGTCCTGGAGCTTCAGGAAACGTTGCGGTGTGACGGCCGGTGCAGCGGGGAGATCACGATGATGCGAGGCGATGGCAGCCGATTCCCTGCGGATACCTCATCTGCGGAATTTACCTGCCGTGATGGTCTCCGGAAAATCAGCATGATCATACGTGACGTGACCCAGCAAAAGAAGCTTGAGGAGTTTTACCGCCAGTCCCAGAAGATGGAGGCTGTCGGCCAACTGGCCGGCGGGGTGGCCCATGATTTCAACAACATCCTGTCGATAATTTCTGGTTTCTCTCATATGATTCTGGATACAGTTCAGGAAACCGATCCGGTCAGAAATCATACCGAACAGATATTGAAGGCCTCCAGCAGGGCTGCCGTTCTTACCCAGAGTCTGCTTGCCTTCAGCAGAAAGCAGCCCGTGACGCTGGCCGTTATCGACCTCAGCGAACTAGTAACGGGATTTGACGCATTTTTCCGCAAGCTGATCAGGGAGGATATCGAGCTGACGGTAAACTGCACGGCAGAGTCGCTTAACATCCTGGCGGATCGCGGGCAAATAGAGCAGGTGATGATGAACCTCGTCACCAATGCCCGCGACGCCATGCCCGATAGCGGCAGGCTGTCCATGGAGACACTGTCGGTAACCCTGGACCAGGAATTCATCGAAGCCCACGGATATGGCAAAGTAGGCGCATATGCCTTATTCATGATTTCCGATGACGGCGCCGGCATGGACATGGATACGCAATCACGCATTTTTGAACCTTTCTTTACCACCAAGGAGCAGGGAAAGGGGACCGGGCTCGGCCTTTCGATGGCCTACGGAGTCGTCAAGAAACATGACGGCTTCATCGAAGTCTGCAGCGAGCCCGGAACAGGGACGACCTTCAAGATCTATCTGCCTCTCGTGTCGGCCGCAGCCCAGGCCGACAAAAAGCAGCCCAGGGATCCGGCCGCATTTCCGGGCGGGGCGGAAACCATCCTTGTGTGCGAGGACGATGAGGACCTGCGCAGACTAACGGTAAAGGTCCTCAACCGCTTTGGCTACCGCGTGCTCGAGGCCGTAGACGGAGAGGATGCGGTGGAAAAGTTTGCCGTACACAAGGATAAAGTGGATCTCGTCATCCTCGACGCCATCATGCCGAAAAAAAACGGCAACCTGGCAAGCCAGGAGATGAGAAGACTTCGTCCCGCCCTCAAAACGATCTTTGCCAGTGGATATGCCTGGGACGTCTTTGACAACGTCAACCCGTCTGACGAAAACACCATCTTTATCAATAAGCCCATCCTCCCGAAAGAGTTGCTGGCCAAGGTCAGGGAAATGCTGGATAAATGACGGCCGTAAGCGGAGATTTGAGACCTTGTCCGCATACCCGCGAGAGGTGGCGTGCATCCAATGAGGTAGAACTGGGACCTCCATGGGTTCAAAGGGGAAAAAACAAATGACTCCTCGCGCTGAGCTTGTCAGGGATTTCATACTAACCTGCCCACCCGATTCGTACACCGATTACTGCATTATCGCGGAGCATCTCGAACGCGGATTCAGCCCGGAGTACATCCTCGACATGCCCGAACTTGAACACTGGCCTGCTGCATATACCTGGCTCAAGGACCGGCTTAAAGTCTCAAGCCCCCTATGGTACGAACTCATCTGTTCGCGCGTCGAACTGGTCCCGCAGCTGTTGGCAACCCACAGCATCGGTTCAGACACCGACTGCTGTCGCATAGTCGCCTTTCTTGAACGTGGCTACGAGAAGGACCACATCCTCGCCATGCCGGAACTGGACCGATGGCCGGTAGCTGCCAAGTGGCTTGCAGAACGTCTGTAACCTCCACAGCTCTTTGTCCCGGGTACGGGCACACGCACGCTACTGCATAAAATTGCACGTCGCTGTTTCCACAGGTAAGGCGCTTTGGTTTGGTCGCCGTCTTCCAGACAACCGGCTTGGCGAGCATTGTTTTAAGGGGGAAATATGATCAAGGCAAAAACACCTGTGGTTGAAGAGTCGGATCGCAGCCGCAAGAAGGGAGATCATCAGGAAGCTCAGCTTGAAGCTGGCGCACAAACAAAACCCAGGGCAAGAGAAGAGGTGCGTCGGCTGCTCCATGGGCTCGAGGTCCACCAGGCCGAACTGGAGAGCCAGAACGATGCGCTCGGCAGAACCCGCGCCGAAGTGGAAACGGTGCTCGAGATGTACGCCGACTTTTACGACTATGCTCCCGTGGGCTATCTGGCCATCGACCGCGAAGGGGCTATCCGCAGCATCAACCTCACCGGTTCCAAGCTCCTGGGGCGCGAGAGTACCCATCTGAACGGTCGGCAATTCCAGCTTTTTGTCACCGAGGCGAGCCGTCCCGTCCTTGCACTCTTCCTCGACACGGTCTTTACGAGCCACAGTAAAGAGACCTGCGAGGTGAGTCTCTTAAGAGACGGGGGGGCGCAGGTCAGTGTGCAAATAGAGGCAGTCTCCGCGGCGTCTGGAAAAGAATGCCGGATGGTTTTGATTGACGTCAGCGAGCGCAAACGTGCCGAGCAGGCGCTCAAGAAGGTGGAGGAGGCAGCCGTTGAGGCGCTCGAAAAGGTGGAAGAGGCAGTAGTTGAGGCACTCCAGAAGGTTGAGGAAACCGAAGGGTTACCTCTAAGGATGGAAGAAACAACCAGGGAATCGCATAGGAGACTCGAAGAAACGGCCAAAGAGGCGCGCAGGAAGGTGGAGAGGGCAACCAATGAGGCGCGTCAGAAGGTCACGGAGGCAGCAAAGGCCGCCGAGACGCTCCAGCAAGGGGAGGGATCTGCCGACATTGCCTTTGGCAAGGTGAAGAAGTTGGCGGAGGTAGCGCGCCTTAAGGTTGAAAATGCGACAGAAGCGGCCTTTCAAAAGGTCAAGGCGACCGCCGATGTGCTTCAAAAGGAGAAAGGGGCGTCCGACCTGCTTCGGCAGGACAAGGTGCTGGCGGAGGCAGCCACTCTGGCTAAAAGCCAGTTCCTGGCAAATATGAGCCACGAACTGCGTACCCCGATGACCGGCGTCATCGGCATGCTCGACTTGGCTCTTTCCGGCAATCTTGACGCTGAGCAGCGGGAATTTATCGGTGCAGCCCATGCATCGGCACATTCCCTGGTCCGGATACTCAATGATATCCTGGACCTGACGAAAATAGAGAGAGGTAAGCTGTCTATCGAAACAAAACCGTTCTCATTGCGAGGATGCGTGGAAGATACGCTCAGCGTGCTATATCCCGTGGTTAAGATCAAGGGGATCGACCTCGATTTCACGGTGGCTGGCAATGTACCTCTGGACGTGCTAGGCGACCAGACACGGTTGAATCAGATTCTGACGAACTTGGTCGGCAATGCGGTCAAGTTCACGAAAAAAGGAAAAGTGGAGATCAGGGTCTCGGCCGGCGGCGGCATGCCCGGGGACAAGCGGGATGTCACCTTCACCGTAACCGACACCGGGATCGGTATTCCAAACGACAAAAAACACCTCCTTTTCCACTCCTTCAGCCAGGTGGACGATTCGCATTCCCGCGGCTACGGCGGCACTGGCCTGGGCCTTGCCATATGCAAGGAACTCGTTGAACTCATGGGAGGATCAATCACATTCACAAGTGAAGAGGGGGCAGGGAGTGCTTTCTCTTTTACCATCCCGTTGGCGCAGAGTATCCGGGAGAGCGGCATTCAAGCCGCGCACCAACCGGGTGAGGCGGCGCCGCCTCACCCGGAAAGGGTGCTGCGTCTGCTCCTTGCCGAAGACGATGAGACCATCCGCGGCTTCCTCGCACTGATGCTCACGATGAGGGCCGACTATCAGGTTGATTTGGCTGAAAACGGCATGATGGCGGTCGAAATGTGGGAAAAGGGTGCCTATGATCTGATACTGATGGACGTGCAGATGCCACTACTCAACGGGTTTGAGGCGACCGGAGCCATACGGGAGAAGGAGCGGGAACGGGGCGGCCGCACCCCCATCGTCGCCATGACGGCTCATGCCGCGAAAGAGGACGAGCAGCGGTGTCTCGCCGCCGGTATGGACGACTTTATCTCCAAGCCGATCGACTTCAAGAAGAGTCTGCAGGTGATACGTGACACCATCAGCAGAAACTCCGCGCTGCAGGCTGACAGGAAAGCACATTCCCGGGCAGTGTAGGTTCGAACTGCCGCCTGCAAATCATCAAGCTTCATTTGGCCTTTTTGTCTGAGTCAACGCAACAGGCATAATAGACGATCACGTAAATTCATACATGGCAATAAAATAATCTTGACTTGTTTTAGAATTTTCGAAGCAAGGTTATACTACCTGAACACGTTGAAACTGTTATCTTGGTGTCGCAGGAATACCGTTTTCATTCAACTGCATGAGGAGCGTCATCATGGTACCCGTTTCATGCGGCCGCCTTTTGTTCCTTGTCGGGGTCTTGACGATGCTGGTCTCCTGTCACAAATCGGAGCCGGTTCGCCTGGGCTTTGTGGCAGGGCTTACCGGCAGGGTGGCCGACCTGGGGGTAGCGGGCCGCAACGGTGTCCAACTGGCGGTGGAGCAGCGCAATGCCGCCGGCGGCATCAACGGCAGGCCCATCGAACTGATCGTAAAGGATGACGAGCAGAACCCTGAAACGGCAAAAAGGGTAGTGGGGGAACTCATCGGTCAGCAGGTCGAAGTTATCGTCGGCCCCATGACAAGCAGTATGGCCATGGCGGTAATGCCGCAGGTCAATGCCTCGCCCAGCATTATCCTGAGCCCGACGGTAACGACCACCGATCTCGGCGGCCTGGATGACAATTTCCTGAGGGTCATCGCCATGACGGCCGATTACGCGTCAAAAAGCGCCCGCTACCAGTTTGAAAAGCTCGGAGTGCGCACCGTTTCAGTCATTTACGACAGCAGCAACAAATCGTACACGGAAAGCTGGCTCAATGGGTTCCGCACCGCATTTTCGGCGCTCGGAGGCAGGATCACACTGATAAAGAGCTTCCACTCCGGACAGGAAACGGTCTTTGTGCCGATCGTGCAGCAACTGCTCAAAGCTAAGGCCGATTCGGTACTGATCATCAGCAACGCCGTCGATTCCGCCCTTATTTGCCAGCAACTGCGCAAGCTTTCCCCGAGCCAGCGCATCACCATGGCGGAGTGGGCCTCGACGGAACGTTTCACGGAACTGGCCGGAGCGTCCGCCGAGGGAGTAGTCGTTTCCCAGTTTCTTGACAGAAACGATACCTCCCGGCGCTATCGCGATTTCCTGGCTGCCTACCGCGCACGTTACCGCCAGGAGCCGGGGTTCGCCGGTGTCGCCGGCTACGATGCGGCGCAGGTGGCATTGAGGGCTTATGATCTTCGCAAGGAGGGGGAGAGCATCAAGAGCGCCATAATCAACGGCAGGAGTTTCCAGGGTGTGCAGCAGTCACTGCACATCGACCGCTTTGGAGACGCCGACCGCAAGACCTTTGTCACCGTAATCCGCGGCAACAAATACATCACGGTGGAGTGAACCATGCGCGTCAAGCCCTTGTGGCGGGTTCTGACACTTCAGTCCCTGCTGGCGATCATTCTGCCGTTTGGCAGTGTGGTGCTTCTCGGATCCCTCTGGCTGCTGCCGCAGATAAGAAAGGATATCGAGACGCGTCAGATCCAGCTGGCGCGGGCCGTCGGCATGCAGGTGCAGAGCCACTTCGAATCCAGCGCCTCCATTGTCAAGGCTGCAGCCTCCATGATCCGTGTCGGCCACCCGGCATACGGGCACCAGCATCAGCTTGACGCCCTGCTGAGATCCACCGAGGCGATGAGCTGCCTTTATATCGTTGGCCCCGATGCCAAGGTTTCGGAGGTGGCTCTCAAGAAAAACGAGCAGCCGCACAGAATCGACATCGTCGACCTGAGCCTTTCCGGCAATCCGATTTTACGCGACCTTGCGCGGAACAAAACGCCGCGATGGTCAAAGATGTTCCTCTCGGTGATCAACGGCGGCCTCACCGTCGGCTACGGCGTGACCGGTGACGCCATGACGGTGATAGGCGAAGTCGATCTGGCCCTCTTTACAAAATTCCTCCAGCAGATCAACACGGAAAAAGACAACCTGATACTGATCGTCGATCATAACGGGCAGGTTGTGGCGGACAGCGACGGTATCTATACGGCGCAGCAGCTCAACATCGGCAACATCCCCATGGTTCGTGTCGGGATCGATACCGATATCCCGACTACCGAAAGATTCATTTTCGCCGGAAAACCGATGACCGGCAGCATCGTTCAGATCCCTGCCGTGGACTGGCATGTCCTGGTGGCGAAAACGGACGAATCCCTCTACAGCACCTCGCGCGAAATCATCATAGTCGTTCTTTCGGGGATTTCCTTCGCACTGATCTGCGGCATGATCACCTCCATCTATCTGGCCCGCAGGCTCGCCTCCCGTTTCGGTAAGCTCACGCGTCATGCTGAGGCTGTTGCCGCAGGCGCCGAGGGAAACGAGTGGCCTTCCTCGACAATCGCCGAGTTCAGTCAATTGTCGGACAGCCTGCGCTTGATGAATGCAACCTTGCATAAGCAGGAGGCCGGCCTGCGGGAGAGCGAGGAGTCGCAGCGCCTCATCCTGAACTCCACGTTCGACGGCATTTACGGCATCGACACGCAAGGCGATTGCATCTTCGCCAACGAGGCATGTATCAGAATGCTCGGTTATGAGCGGCAGGAAGAGCTGTTGGGCCGCAACATCCACGAGCTTATCCATCACACGAGCGCAGACGGCACGGCGCTGCCGAGTGAGAAATGCCGCATCCAACTCAGCTGCCGTGACGGCGCCGGTGTGACGGCTGCGGAGGAGCTGTTCTGGCGCCGGGACGGCAGCTCGTTTCCGGTCGAGTGCTCCGCGTCTCCCATCTGGAAGCAGGGGACCATTGCCGGAGCGGTCATTTCGTGGCGTGACGTGACCGAGCGCAAGAGGGGGGCAGAAGAGAAGGATAAGCTGGAGCTCCAACTGCAGCAGGCCCAGAAAATGGAATCGGTGGGTCGACTTGCGGGCGGCATCGCGCACGACTTCAATAACCTTTTGACCGTTATCCTCTGCCATGGGCAACTCGCCCTCATGAAGGAAGACCCGTCCCATCGGTTATACGTCCACCTTACCGAGATCTGCACTGCGGCCGAGCGGTCCGCAGCCCTCACCAAGCAATTGCTGGCCTTCGCCCGCAAACAGACCGTTGCACCGCTTGTGCTCGACCTGAACGAGGTCGTGGTGAAGATGCTCGATATGCTGCAGCGGCTCATCGGCGAGAACATCCAGCTCACCTGGCAGCCGAAAGCCGGTCTGTGGCCGGTCAACGTGGATGTTTCCCAGATAGAGCAGATCCTGGCGAACCTGTGCGTCAACGCCCGGGATGCCATAGCCGACGTGGGGAGGATAACCATCGAGACGGGAAACAGCTCGTTCGACGCTGAGTATTGCGCCGCGCACCTCGATGTCTTGCCCGGGGACTACGTATGTCTCGCCGTGAGCGATAACGGCTGCGGCATGGACAGGGAGACACAAAACCACATCTTCGAACCCTTCTTCACCACCAAAGGGACCGGCAAGGGGACCGGCCTCGGGCTGGCCATGGTCTACGGCATAGTGAAGCAGAACCACGGCTTCCTAAACGTCTACAGCGAGCCGGGCTGCGGCACCTCGTTCACGATCTATCTGCCTCGACACGGGGTCGAGGCCGGGCAGCCGCATAAGGACCTCGCGCAGCCGTCGGCTCCGCGCGGTCACGAGACCATCCTGCTGGTGGAGGACGAGTCGGCAATTTTGCAGATAGCCGAGACGATGCTGGCAAAGCAGGGCTACCTTGTGCTGGCCGCCGGCACCCCGGCCGAGGCGATAAGGTTGGCCCGCGAGCGCTCCGGCGAGATTCACCTGCTGATAACCGATGTGATCATGCCCGAGATGAACGGCAAGGCCCTGGCCGATAACCTCAGATCCTTCCAGCCGCAGCTGAAAATTCTCTTCATGTCGGGCTATACGGCCGACATCATCAGCCACCACGGCGTGCTCGACGATGGCGTGCATTTCCTGCAGAAGCCGTTCTCGTTGACGAATCTGGTGACCAAGGTGCGTGAGGTGCTTGATAGCTAGAACTGCGATGTTCACGACTATCTCCTTTTGAGCCCTCCCTATCGGTGAAAGCATCAGCAATTTCGTCCCCATTCTAAAAACAGCAAACTGCATCAATCCCCTTGTCTGAATCAATGTAATAAGCATTGCAGCCGGCCAAGTTATTGATGCATGGCAATAAAATAATCATTCACTTGTTTTAGAATTTCCGGCGGTAAGCGTATACTACCCTGTCACTGGTTGAACCTATGCTCACCGCTTGGAAATAACTTAAGAGATAATTCGCGGGACCGTACTACTAGGTCCCGACGCCGTCCTGTCAGGGGTGGCGCTTGCAGAGGAAGACATGAAGAACGGCTCAAAGTTTACCTGGATCAATGCGTTTATAGTCACCATAGCGATTACTTCAGCGACCGTGCTTTTTCTCCTGCAACTTGGCACCCAGGTCGGCATCGAGGCGCAGCAGGATCAGGAACGTCGCATCAGAACCTTCTGGGCGCTGCTTCATGAAAAGGGCACCGGGTTTCACATCAGGGAGGGGAAGCTCTGGGTAGGAAATTACCGGTTAAGCGGCAACAACGAACTTCCCGACCGTATCAGGGAAATCTTCGGAGGTACCGCTACCATTTTCCTTGGCGACGAGCGAGTCGCCACCAATGTCCTCAAAGCAGACGGAAGCCGTGCTACCGGAACCAGATTGACCGGAGCCGCCTATGAAGCCGTTTTCAGGGACGGCAAGGGGTTTCGGGGCGAAGTGCTGATTCTGGGCGTTCCCTATTTTTCCGCCTACGATCCCATAAGGGACCAAGCGGGAAGGATCATCGGCGTCCTTTATGTGGGGGAGAAGAAAAGCGAGTTTTTCGCCCTGTATCACGGCATCAAGCGAAAGGTCGTTACGGGCGGAGTGTCGCTCGTAGTCTGCTTCCTTGGGCTTTCGCTGCTGGCACTGAGGGATCGCAAGCGCGCCGACCGCGCCCTGGAGTCCCGCGACCGGAAGATGAAGGCCATTCTCAACAACATCCCGGACATGGCCTGGCTCAAGGACGGCGAAGGCAGGTTCATCGCCGTGAACCTCCCCTTTGCAGGGGCCTGCTTATTAGCCCCGGAAGCTATCGTTGGCAAGACGGACCTCGACATCTGGCCGAAACAGCTGGCCGAAGGCTACCGGGCCGGCGACCGGGAGGTGATGACGAGCGGCAGGAGCAAGCAGCTTGAAGAGCAACTCGTCGGCAGCGACGGGGTGCCGGTCTGGATCGAAACCATCAAGACCCCGATCTTCAGCGCCCAGGGTGAGATTGTCGGCACCACCGGGATCGCGCGCGACATTTCCGAGCGCCGGTCTGCCGAGGAGGAACTGCGGTTTACCCGCTACACGGTGGAGCGCTCCCGCGACGGTATTTGCTGGATTGAGCGCGACGGCAGCATCACCTACGCAAATGAGAGTATCTGCCGCGCCTTCTCCGCATCACCCGAAGAGTTCCTCTGCCTGTCAATCTTCGATATCGCCCCCGACTACACCGCGCAGTCATGGGCGCGGCACTGGGCGGATTTGGAGCGGGAGGGTTCGCAGACCTTCGAGTTGTCAGCCATGACCAGAAAGGGCGGACGCATCCCCATCGAGGTAAGTGCAAACCATTTGGTCCACAACGGTAAGGGGAGGCTGTGCTCCTTTATCAGGGAAATATCAGAAAGAAAGAGCTTCGAAGAGAAAAACCTGAAGACCATGTCCATTCTGTCGGCAACCCTGGAGTCGATAGTGGACGGCATACTGGTTCTCGACCTGGATCAGCGTATCGTCATGTGGAACAGAAAATATGTGCAGATCCTCGGCATCCCGGAGCACCTGATGGCCGAAGCGGGCTACCAGGACATATTGAACTCTGTGCTGTGCGAGATGAAGGAGCCGGAGAGTTTTCGCAGCCGCCTTGCGGAACTTGTGGCCCGTCCCGAGCAGGAGAGCACGATCCTCATGGAGTTTCAGGACGGGCGTATCATAGAGCGGGTCTCCTGTCCGCATCTCATCGGGGACCGGGTGGCGGGTATGGTGCTGAACTTCCGCGACATAACCATGCAGCGCAGGGTGGAAGCACACCTGCGTAACGCCCAGAAGGTTGAGGCCCTCGGCACACTGACCGGCGGTATTGCCCACGATTTCAACAACAGGCTGACTGCCATCATCGGCTACGGCATGCTGATGCAGAACGAACTCGGGAGCCCCGAGGTGCTCCAAAGGCACCTGGAACTGCTTCTCACCTCAGCCGGGCGCGCCGCCGAGCTGACCCGCGGCCTACTTGCCTACAGCAGGAAACAGACGCTTGTTCCGGTCCCGCTCGACCTGAACCGGCTGGTGCGGGAGGTCGAGAAATTCCTGCCGCCGATCACCGGGGAAGGGATCGGCTTGCATATAGAGTATTCCAAGGAGCTGCCGAGCATCAGGGCGGACCGTGGCCAGTTGGAGCAGGTGCTTTTCAACCTGATCGGCAACGCGCGAGACGCCATGGACGGAGTCGGGCGCCTCACCATAACGACCGGCATTGCGACACTCGACGATGCCTTCGTCACGGCCCAAGGGTACGGCGAAAGCGGGGAATACGCCATTTTTTCCGTTACCGATTCCGGGGCGGGGATGGACCCCGCCACGCTGGAAAAAATTTTCGAGCCGTTCTTCACCACCAAGGAGGTCGGCAAGGGGACCGGCCTCGGCCTCTCCATCGTCTACGGCATCGTGAAGCAGCACGGCGGATTCATCAACGTCCTCAGCGAACCCGGGTGCGGGAGCTCCTTCTGGGTCTACCTGCCGCGGGTCCGTGACAAGGAACTGGAGCGCTCTGCCGTGTTGCAGGAGGAGCGGAAGGGTAAGGGCGAGACCATCCTGCTTATCGAAGATGACGCAGAGGTCAGGTCGCTGTTCCGAGAGGTTCTGGAAAGAAACGGCTATCTCGTCGTCGAGGCGGTGGATGGTGCGGACGGTGTGGCCAAGTTCCGCGAGCTGGGGGCCTCCGTGCAGCTTCTGGTGATTGACGTGATCATGCCGAGGAAAAACGGCCGGGAGGCCTTTAGTGAGATCCGCAGGCTGCGCAGCGACGTGAAAGCCCTTTTTGTCAGCGGCTACACCGATGACATCATCAACAAGGCCGGAGTGGTCGACCCCGGGCTGCATTTCATGCCCAAGCCGCTCTCGCCCGGCATGATGCTGGCCAAGATAAGGGAATTGCTGGACTGACCTGATTTGGCATCGGCCGGCTGCGGGGGGAGGGTAGCGCAAGAGCACCACCTGGCGGCCCGTTGTTGCTACCGCCCCGTTACCGCGTTGGATAGGGAAACACAAAACTTAAGCTTTTTGAACTGTGGGCCGAAGAATGCCACACATGACGATTGTTGACGATCTTTTCGGAGGGGAAAAATGCGCTTTAAATGGGGCCTCGAGCTTGAAACAGGAATCCCTGCACTTGATGATCACCATCAAGGAATTTTCAACTGTATCAACAATTTCTGCCAGAAATGTGATGAGGATGGAGGAACGGAAGAAATCATAGCAGTTCTCGATACCCTTCATACTTACACAAGGAAGCACTTTAATTATGAGGAAGGCCTGCAGAGAATCAACAACTTTTCCGGTCTAGGAGATCAGCAGGAGCAGCATGCCGTGTTTCTTGCGGAGTTGGCAGAATTGAAAGGGACCCTGGAAACAACTGGCCCGTCAAAAGAACTTGCCGTGATAACTAAAGGCAAGATGATTCGCTGGCTCAGCCACCATATCAAGACCAAGGACAAGGAGTTTGTAGACTATCTCAGTAAGAAGCAAGCCTGATTCCGCCTCAGCTAACTCAGGTAGCTGGACTCATTTGTGCAGTTGGGAGGCGAGATCAAGGAGTTAGAGGCGAACTTGTCTCGGGTCGAGGGCTGACCCCTCTGCCGCGCAAAAAAAGGGCTTACAGTCATCGCTGTAAGCCCTTTCTCTATTTTGGAGGCGGCGCCCGGATTTGAACCGGGGAATGAAGGATTTGCAGTCCTTTGCCTTACCACTTGGCCACGCCGCCCTTTGCCGCTGAAGGAAACCGATTTATAACCCGATTCGGTTTCCGTGTCAACGGGAAATTTTACTATCTGACGATCACCCTGACGAACTTGCTCAGATAGTCGACGCCGGACCAGATAGTGATCACGGTGGCGATCCAGAGGTAGAACATCCCCACGTTGTGCATGTTGACCAGCAAAAGCGGGTGGTCGATGGAAAAGAACCAGTGGTAGTCGTAGTGCAAAAGGAGCCCGATGATGGCCACCAGCTGGAAAATGGTCTTGAATTTGCCCAGGTTGCTGGCGGGGATCACGATCCCCTCGGTGGAGGCGATGCCGCGCAGGCCGGTTATGATCATCTCGCGCCCCAGTATCACCAGCACCATCCAGGCCGGCACCCGGTCGAAGGGGAGGATCATGATCAGGGCGGCCATGACGATCAGCTTGTCCGCGATCGGATCGAGGAACTTGCCGAACACGGTGACGATCCCCATGCGCCTGGCCAGGTAGCCGTCCAGCCAGTCGGTGACCGAGGCGGCCGCGAACAGGGCGGCGGCCCAGAAGCAGGGGCGGCGCTCCGGCGACAGCAGCAACAGGCAGAGCAGCGGGATGGCCGCTATCCTCGCCATGGTGATGACGTTGGGCAGGTTCCAAATTTGGGCGGGGGTGGATCTCGTCATGCTTTTTAGCCTTTGCGCTATCTGTAGTTGTTCCTGTAGCTCAGTACTTTCGCCACGTAGCTCCGGGTCTCCTGGTAGGGGGGGATGCCGCCGTATTTGGCGACGGCCCCCATGCCGGAGTTGTAGGCGGCCAGGGCCAGCGACTCGTTCCCCTTGAAGGTGTCCAGCAGAAACCTCAGGTAGCGCACGCCGCCGCGGATGTTGTCGGCGGGGTTCAGCGAGTCCGCCACCTTGAGCCCCTGTGCGGTCTTGGGCATGAGCTGCATCAGCCCCTGCGCCCCCTTGGGGGATACGGCGTTCGGGTTGTAACCGGATTCCGCATGGATCACCGCCTTGATGAGCGAGCTGTCGACGCCGTATTCGCGCGAGTAGGAGCTGATGATCGGCTCGAATTCGGCGGGGTTGCGGGCGAAGCCGGGGAGCTTGAAGGCGGTCCTCAGCTTCCGGTCCTTCTTGATGTCCCTCATGAACACCTTGAAGCGTTTGTCGGTGGGCGCATCGGTGAAGTGGAGGGTGCCGTCCGGATCCTCGTAGCGGTAGATATCGCCCGAGGCCGGCCCGGGCAGGCAGGACGCTGACGCGGTCAGTGCGAGTGTGGCAATGAAAAGAATAACGTATCGATTCAAGCGCTTGATTTTCCTTTGTTTGTCGAGGGGGGGATGCGGCTTACCAAAGAATAAAACAATAACCGCGATAATTCAAGGCCTAATGTGCCGGGCGCCGACGATAACCCGTCAAAAGTCTTGACAAAAAATCTGGGGGGGTCAATAATTTGCGCGTTTTCCAATGAAACACCCAAACCTACAAGTCTAATCGGGGGAGTCATGAAGGTGCAAAGTGATTTTCTGGTGATCGGCAGCGGCATCGCGGGTCTGTCCTTCGCGCTGCAGGCTGCGGCCCACGGCACGGTCGCCGTGGTCACCAAACGCGATATAGCCGAGACTGCGACCAACTACGCGCAAGGGGGGATCGCCTCGGTCTCCTCCGACGAGGATACCTTCGACGCCCACGTGCAGGACACGCTGGTGGCCGGCGCCGGCATCTGCCACGAGGACGTGGTCCGCATGGTGGTGGAGGAGGGGCCGCAGGTGATCGCCAACCTGATCGAGTGGGGGGTGCAGTTCACCAAGAGCGACGGCGCCTACGACCTGACCCGGGAGGGGGGGCACAGCGCCCGGCGCATCCTGCACGCGGAGGACATCACCGGCCGCGAGATCCAGCGCGCGCTGGTCCAGGCGGCGCGGGCCCACGACAACATCACCATCTACGAAAACCATATCGCCATCGACCTGGTCACCGAGTCGAAGGTGCTCAAGAAGCCGCTGGACGAGAACCGCTGCCTGGGCGCGCACGTGCTGGACATCGAGGCAGGGGTGGTGAAGACCTTCGCCTCGCGCATCACGCTGCTCGCCTCGGGCGGGGCCGGCAAGGTCTACCTGTACACCTGCAACCCGGACGTGGCGACCGGCGACGGCGTCGCCATGGCCTACCGCGCCGGCGCCACGGTCGCCAACATGGAGTTCATGCAGTTCCACCCGACCACCCTGTACCACCCGACGGCGCGCTCCTTCCTGATCTCCGAGGCGGTGCGCGGCGAGGGGGCGATCCTCAGGCGCCGCGACGGCACCGCCTTCATGGAGCGCTACCACCAGCTCAGGGACCTGGCGCCGCGCGACATCGTGGCGCGCGCCATCGACAACGAGATGAAGACCTACGGCGACGACTGCGTCTACCTGGACATCACCCACCGGGACGCCGCATACATCACCTCGCGCTTCCCCAACATCTACCAGACCTGCCTGGAATTCGGCATCGACATGACCCGGGACATGATCCCGGTGGTCCCCGCGGCGCACTACCTGTGCGGCGGCGTCGCGGTGGACGGCAACGCGGAGAGCGACCTGAGGCACCTCTACGCCATCGGCGAGGTCGCCTTCACCGGCCTGCACGGCGCGAACCGGCTGGCCAGCAATTCCCTTCTGGAGGCGGCCGTCTACGCGGGGCGCGCCTTCCAGCACGCGGTCAAGGTGCTCAAGGAGGAGCAGTTCACCTCCCCCGCCATCGCCGAGTGGGACTGCGGCACCGCCACCAACTCGGACGAGATGGTGGTGGTCTCCCAGAACTGGGACGAGATCAGGCGCTTCATGTGGAACTACGTCGGCATCGTGCGCTCCGACAAGAGGCTGGAGCGGGCCATGCACCGCATCAACCTGATCCAGGACGAGATCGAGGAGTACTACTGGAACTTCATCGTCACCTCGGACCTGATCGAGCTGCGCAACATCGCCACGGTGGCGCAGCTCATCGTCTCCTGCGCCATGCTCAGAAAGGAGTCGCGCGGCCTGAACTTCAACATCGACCATCCGGGCGTCGACGACGTCAACTGGAAGCGCGATACCTTCATCAAGAAGCAGTTCTAAAAGGGGTGCCATGAACATCGATGACATCAGGGCGAACATAGACCGGCTGGACAGCGAGCTGTTGCGCATCTTCAACGAGCGCGCCTCGCTGGCCCTTGCCATCGGCGAGATCAAGAAGGGGCTGGACCTGCCGGTGTACGACCCGGCCCGGGAGAAGCGGATCTTCGCGCGCATGACGGCGGAGAACCCGGGGCCTTTGGACGACCAGGCCATCGTGCGGCTTTTCGAGAGGGTGGTCGACGAGTCGCGCCGGCTGGAGCGCATCATGACCCACGGGGAACACTAGAGTTTCGGAGGTAATTTCAGGTGCTGATCGTAATGCGTAAGGAGGCCCAAGTCGAGGCCCAGGACACCATAAAGGCGTATCTCATAGAGCGCGGTTTCGACATCCACCAGTCGACCGGGGCGAACCGGGTCATCATCGGCGTGATCGGCGACACCGAGAGCCTAGCCCAGGCCGACATCGAGGCCTTCCCTGGCGTCCTGCAGGTGGTCCGGATCGCCAAGGAAGGGTGATGCGGCTTAACATCAACGGATATCTCTGCGACTCGCTCAAGGGGGACGGCAAGAGCTTCGAGGAAAAGCGCGGCGCCTATCTGGCCGCGGCCCGGGAGTTCCTGGAGCACTTCCGCGAGGAGCTCAAGCGCGGGCACCGGGAGGGGGAGGACGGCATCCAGGTGGTGCAGGCGATCACCGCCATGACCGACGCCCTGGTGACCCGGCTCTTCACCGCACTCTCCGACGACCTGAAGATCAGCGGGACCGGCGAGCTGGCGCTGGTCGCCATAGGGGGATACGGGCGCGGCGAGCTGAACCCGTACTCCGACCTCGACCTCATGTTCCTCTACAGCGGCAAGGACTCCAAGCGGGTGGAGGAGGTGGCCAACCGCCTGCTCTACTTCCTGTGGGACCTGCGCCTGGACGTGGGGTACTCGGTGCGCACCCTGACCGACTGCGTGGAGATGGCCGGCAACGACGTCACCGTGAAGACGGCGCTTCTGGACGCGAGGCTTCTCACCGGCAGCGAGCCGCTGTTTCGGGAGCTGAAGAAGCTCATGGTGACCCAGGTGCTCGCCAAGAGAAGCGACGCCTTCATCGCCGAGAAGCTCGAGGAGAACAAGAAGCGGCGCGAGAAGTACGGCTCCAGCGTCTACATCCTGGAGCCGAACATCAAGGAAGGCGAGGGGTGCCTGCGCGACCTGCACACGGCGCTGTGGGTCGCCAAGATCAAGTACAAGGTGGACGAGCCGCGCGAGCTGGTGATCAAGGGGGTGCTCTCCGAGGAGGAGCTGGCGCTCTATTTCAGCTCGCTCAACTACCTTTGGCGCATCAGAAACGAGCTGCACTACCTGGCCGGCAGGAAGAACGACCAACTGACCTTCGAGGCGCAGACCTCGATAGCGCGCTTCTTCGGCTACGAGGACCGGGGCAAGACCCTGGCCGTCGAGCAGTTCATGCAGGATTTCTACCTGCACGCCAACCGCGTCGAGCACTTCAGCTCGGTGATGATCGCCAAGTGCAGCCAGCGCGAGGAAGGGGCGCGCAAGATCCTGGGCTACTTCACCCGCAGGCCGGTCGGCGAGGGGTTTTACGTGATGAAGGGGGAGCTGGTGGTCCCCGACGAGGCGGTGATCGCCAAGGACCCGATACGCCTGATCCGCATCTTCGAGTACGCGCAGAAACAGGGGGTCGCCATCAGCCTGGGGGCCAAGGGGCTGATCCGCGAGAACCTGGAGCTCGTGAACGACAAGTTCCGCCGCTCCAAGGAGGCCAACGCCTCCTTCATCAAGATCCTGCAGTCCGAGAAGGGTATTTCCGAGACCCTGCAGCAGATGCACCATCTCGGCTTTCTGAACCGCTTCATGCCGGAGTTCGAGCGGATCTACTGCAAGGTGCAGCACGACGTCTACCACATCTACACGGTCGACACCCATACGCTTTTCGCGGTGGACGAGATCGCCAAGCTGTGGCGCGGCGAGCACCGCGACACCCTGCCGCTGTTAAGCCAGCTCTCCCTCGAGGTCGACAAGCGCTGGCTTTTGCTGCTCGCCGTGCTGCTGCACGACGTCGGCAAGGGGTCGGGGGGGGGGCATGCCGAGGTGGGTGCCGAGCTCTCCCGCACCGTGGCGCGCCGCATGGGGCTCAGCAAGGAGGACGGCGAGCGGCTGCAGTTCCTGGTCCGGCACCACCTGCTCCTGGCCCACATCGCCCAGCGCCGCGACCTGCACGACGAGCGCATGATCATCCAGTTCGCCCGCCAGATGGAGAAGAGCGAGAACCTGAAGATGCTCTACCTCCTGACCTACGCGGACATCAAGGCGGTGGGGCCCGAGGTCTGGACCGAGTGGAAGGCGCTTCTTTTGCAGGAGCTCTACGAGAAGGCGTTCCAGGTGCTGGAGCGCGGCGATTTCAAGCTGGAGGCCTCCGGCGACCGGGTGCGGCGCGTCAAGCGGGCCGTGTTCGAGCTGTTGCGCGAGGACTACCCGGCCCAGCTCATCAAGGACGAGCTGCAGGCGCTCACCACGCGCCACGTCCTCTCCTACACCCCGGAGGTGATCGCCGGGCATCTGAGGGTGCTCCTCTCGCTTGCCGAGAACAAGCTGGTCCTGAAGCTCTCCCACGAGACGGAGCGCGGCTACACCAACCTGACCGTCTGCACCTTCGACGTCCCGGGGCTCTTCTCCATGATCACCGGGGTCATGGCGGCCAACGGCATGAACATCCTGGGCGCCCAGATCCACACCAACACCAACGAGAAGGTGCTGGACATCCTCCAGGTCAACTCGCCCCAGGGTTTCGTGATCACCGACGAGGGGCGCTGGAGCCGGCTCGAGACCGACCTGCGCCAGGTGCTCTCGGGCGAGGTGCGGGTGGGCGCGCTGGTGGCCAAGAGACACCGCCCCAGCATCCTCACCGAGAAGGCGAAGCCGACCGTTGCGGCCCGGGTGGAGATCGACAACGAGGTCTCCTCCGACTACACGGTCATCGACATCTACGCGCACGACAAGGTGGGGCTGCTCTACAGCATCACCAGCACGCTCACCAGGCTCGGCCTCTACATCGGCGTCTCCAAGATCTCCACCAAGGTGGACCAGGTGGCCGACGTCTTCTATGTGAAGGACATCTTCGGGCAGAAGATCTCCGAGCCGGGCAAGCTGGAGGAGATCCGCAAGTCGCTGCTCACCGCCATCGACAGCGACGGCTAGTGGACCGGTATCTGGACCTGTTCCTGAATTACCTGGTGGTGGAGAAGGGGGCCGCGGCCAACACCGTTGCCGCCTACAGCCGCGACCTGAGCCGCTACCTGCAGTTCCTGGGGGAGCGGGCGCCCGGCGACATCCGCCCGGGCGACGTGGTGGGCTACCTGGCGAGGCTCAAGGGGGAGGGGATCGCGCCCAGGAGCCGGGCGCGGGCGCTCTCCGCGCTGCGCATGCTGCACCGCTTCCTTGTTGCCGAAGGGTACTGCGAGCTGAACCCGACCGCCATCATCGAGGCCCCCAAGGCTGTGGTCAGGCTCCCGGCCGTGCTTAGCGCCAGGGACGTGGAGGCGCTGCTCGCCGCGCCGCTCGACACCGGCGCCATCGAGGTCCGGGACCGGGCGATGCTGGAGTTGCTCTACGCGACGGGGCTCAGGGTATCCGAGCTGGTGGGGCTCAAGCTTTCCGAGGTGAACCTCGCCGCCGGCTACCTGATGACCGTCGGCAAGGGGGACAAGGAGAGGCTGGTCCCGATCGGGGAGAGCGCCTGCCGTTCCGTGGGGCGCTACCTGGACGGCGCGCGCGGCGAACTGCTGAAGGGGAGGGAGAGCCGGCGGCTCTTCCTGAGCCGGCTCGGCGAGGGGATGACGCGCCAGGCGTTTTGGAACATCATCAAGAAGAGGGCACTGCAGGCGGGGGTGAGGACCAGCATCTCGCCGCACACGCTGCGCCACTCGTTCGCCACCCACCTGCTGGAAAACGGCGCCGACCTGAGGAGCGTGCAGATCATGCTCGGGCACGCGGACCTCTCCTCGACCCAGATCTACACGCACGTGACCCGGGAGAGGCTGAAGCGCCTGCACGCGGAATTTCACCCCCGGGGGTGAAACCTCATTGCCCGTCATCTCCTCCAAAACCTCCCCCTCCCGCGGGGGACGGGAGATACCAAGTAGTGATCGGCAGTATTAGAAAAAAACATCGGAAAAAGGACATTTTCATGAAGTATGTGGTACTGCTTGGCGACGGCATGTCGGACCAGGCCATAGAAGCGCTGGGCGGCAAGACGCCGCTACAGGCGGCGAAAACCCCCAACATGGATTTCATGGCGCGGCGCGGCGTGCTCGGCCTGGCGCAGACGGTGCCGGCCGGCTACCCGCCGGGGAGCGACGTGGCCAACCTGGCGATGTTCGGCTACGACCCCACGAAGTGCTATACGGGGCGCTCTCCCCTGGAGGCTGCCAGCATGGGTGTGGAGCTCGGTCCCGACGACGTCGCCTTCCGCCTGAACCTGGTGCACCTGGACGCGCGCGGCGGCAGGCTGCTCATGGAGGACTACTCGGCGGGGCACATCTCCACGGCGGACGGCCGGGAACTGGTCGAGGAACTGCAGCGCCAGCTGGGCGACGACGAGTTCTCCTTCCACCCGGGGGTGAGCTACCGGCACCTGATGGTCTGGCACAACGGCCAAACCCGGATCAAGGCCACCCCGCCGCACGACATCACGGGGCAGGACATCATCGAGTTCCTGCCCGAGGGCGAAGGTGCCGACCGTCTCATCAACATCATGAACAGCTCGCAGATGATCTTCCACAACCACCCGCAGTACAAGAGGCGCAGCGCCGCGGGCGAGGCACCGGCCAACTCCATCTGGCTCTGGGGGCAGGGGAAGGCCCCGACCATGGACAGCTTCCGGTCCCGGTTCGGCCTGACCGGCGCCGTCATCTCGGCCGTCGATCTCATCAAGGGGATCGGCATCTACGCGGGGCTCGACATCATCGACGTCCCGGGCGCCACCGGCTACCTGGACACCAACTTCAGTGGCAAGGCCCAGGCTGCCCTGGATGCGCTCAAGGAGAGGGATTTCGTCTTCGTGCACGTCGAGGCGCCCGACGAGGCCTCCCATTCGGGAAAACTCGCCGACAAGATCCGGGCCATCGAGTGCTTCGACGAGCAGGTGGTCGGCCCCGTGCTGGAGGGGATCAAGCAGTTCGGCGCGTACCGGATTCTCTGCGCGCCCGACCACCCGACCCCCGTGGCGCTGATGACCCACACCTCCGACCCGGTGCCGTTCGTCCTTTACAGCGGCGAAGAGGCCGAGCGGGAAGGGGTGGCGGGCTACGACGAGGTTGCCGCTGCCGCAGCGGACAACCTGGTCCCGGAGGGGTTCCGGCTGATGGATCTGCTTTTGGGAAGATCGTGATGGTTGCCAAGGCTCAGCTGTGGCTTTTGCTGATCCTAGTGCTCGTTGCCGTCCCGGTTCGGGCGGCGCAGGTGCACCTGATGGCCGCCGCCAGCCTGAAGGAGGCGGTGGACGAGCTTTCGGCCGGCTTTGCCGGGAAGCACCCGGGCGTCAAGGTGGTGAAGAACTACGGCGGCTCCGGTTCACTGGCAAAGCAGCTGGAAAACGGTGCGCCGGTCGACATCTTCATCTCGGCCAACCTGCAGTGGGTGGACTATCTGAAGCACAAGGGGCTGCTGTCGGCTCAAAATATCACCGATTTCACCTATAACACCCTGGTGTTCGCCGGCGCTCCCCCCACGAAGGCCTCCTCGCTGGAGGACCTCTCGAAGCTGGAGAGGATTGCCATAGGCAGTCCGATGAGCGTGCCGGCCGGCGAGTATGCCAGGCAGGCCTTGAAAAATTCGCACATCGACGGGCAGCTTGCCAGAAAGCTGGTCCTCGCGAAGGATGTCCGCGAGTGCCTGATGTATGCCGAGCGGGGCGAGGTGGACGGCGCGCTGGTCTATCGCACCGACGCGCTGCAGGCCAGAAAGGCGAAGATCCTGTTCACCGTGCCGCAGCAGCTGTACGGGCGGATCACCTATCCCATCGCCTTGACCCTCCCCGGTGCCAAAAACAGGGATGCCGTGGCCTTTTACCGCTACCTGGGCGGGCCGCAGGCGAAGGGCGTGCTGGCCAAATACGGTTTCGCCTCCCGCTGAACTGCGGCTACGGCGCCCTAAACGACTTTTTCGGTTGCGGCCATCTTTACCGTTGACAACTCCTAAGGTGAGCTGATTTAATGTCCAATCTTTGACCCAGCCCCAAGCTGGCAGTCCTGCCCGCCGGGCGACATCCACACTATGTTCCAGGAGGAAATGAATGAATCCATTGGCCGCGGAATTAAACGAGTCTCTAGCCCAGCACAGCCCGCATGTCTTGGAGATGCTGTCCGATCTCGGCAAGAACCTGTTCTTCCCCAAGGGTATCCTGACCCAGTCGGCTGAAGCCAAGGAGAAAGCGCACAAATACAATGCGACCATCGGCATCGCCACGGAAAACGGCGGCCCGATGTTCCTCTCCTGCATCCAGGATAAGCTTTCCGCGTTCGATCCCAAGGATATCTACCCCTACGCCCCTCCCGCCGGCAAGCCGGAACTGCGCGCCTTGTGGAAGGAGAAGATGCTGCGCGAGAACCCGAGCCAGCAGGGGAAACATTTCAGCAACCCCATCGTCACCAACGCCCTGACCCACGGGCTCTCCATCGTCTCCGACATGTTCATCGACAAGGGCGATCACCTGGTGCTTCCGGACATGCTCTGGGGCAACTACAACCTCACCTTCGGCACCTGCAGCGGCGCCATCGTGAAGAAACACCCGACCTTCACCGTGACCGGCGGCTACGACATCGACGCCTTCAAGGCCGAGCTGCGCAACACCGCAGAGGAGAAGGGGAAGGCCGTGGTGCTGCTCAACTTCCCGAACAACCCGAGCGGCTACACGCCGACGGTGGCCGAAGGCGATGCCCTGGTCGCCGCGATACTCGAAGTCGCCGAGTCCGGCTGCAACATCGTCGCCATCACGGACGACGCCTATTTCGGTCTCTTCTACGAGGAGAGCCTGAAGGAGTCGCTGTTCGGCAAGCTCGCCAACCTGCACCCGCGCATCCTGGCGGTCAAGCTGGACGGCGCCACCAAGGAAGAGTTCGTCTGGGGCTTCCGCACCGGCTTCATCACCTTTGCCGACGGCAACGGCTACGAGAACGCCCCGGTCATGAACGCCCTCGAGAAGAAGGCCATGGGCATCATCCGCGCCCGCATCTCCAACTGCCCGCACCCCTCGCAGACCTTCGTCATCGAGGCGCTGCGCTCGCCGGAGTTCCTGACCCAGAAGGAAGAGAAGTTCCAGATCATGAAGGGGCGCGCCCTGAAGACCAAGGCGGTGCTGAACAGCGGCAAGTATGACAAGGCCTGGACTTACTACCCCTTCAACTCCGGCTACTTCATGTGCCTCAAGCTGAAGACGGTCGAGGCCGAGAAGCTGCGTCTGCACCTGCTCGACAAGTACGGCGTCGGCGCCATCTCCATAACCAAGACCGACCTGCGCATCGCCTTCTCCTGCATCGCGGAGGAGAATATCCCCGAGCTGTTCGACATCATCTACCAGGCGGTGCAGGATCTCGCTTAACCTGTAAAGGGCCGGCTCTCGCGCCGGTAGCCTGAAAATAAAGTGCCCCTGTCGAACGACTCGACAGGGGCACTTTTGCGTCTGCTCCTCCCCCCGGAGGGGGAGGGATGTTTCAGAGACGCATGCAATGCGTCTCTACCTGAGACGTATGGCAATGCGTTGAACGGTTACCAGGAGCGCGAACCGTGGCAGGAATTGGCGCAGGTCCGGTTGGTCGCGTTCCAACCGGAGGTGGCGCCCAGGTTCTTGACGCCGTTGGCGTGGGTCGCCGCGTTCACCGTCGTTGTGCTGTAGCCGGTCCCGTGGCAGGTCGCGCAGCTTGCGAAGGAGGTATGGCGCGCATGCTTGCCTGTTGACGGGGGGATCGCATGGCAGGTGCCGCAGGCCGGTGGCGCCGGCGGAGCCGTGGGGGTGGTCGCTGCGATTGCCGCGATCTCCTCGGGGGTCAGCGTGCTGAGATAGCTCATGCCGCCGGCGTCGGCGCTGATGGCTCCCTGGATGGCGCTGGCACTCTTCCCGAGTTTGGCCGTGCCGTGGCAACCGTTGCAGTTCTGGTTGTAGAGCGCGAGGCCGTCCAGGACGACCGGTGCCGAGGTGGTGGCCGATATCGCGGCGGATGCGGCGCTCTCGCCTGCGCTGTTGACCGCCGTGACGATGAAGTAGTAGGTAGCGCCGGCGGAAAGCCCGCTCTGCAGATAGGGGCTCCTGGCATTGGCGACTTTGGAGCCGTTGCCCTTGGTGACCCCGGCGCTGGTCGAATAGTAGATGTTGTACGAGGTGGCCGCCGGGACGCTGGACCAGGAAACGGTCGCCGCATTGGTGCCGCCGGACGCGGTGACGCCGGCAGGCGCGGCCGGGATCACCGCCACCGGAGCGCTGGTGCTCGTCGTCGCCTGGGCCGAGGCGGGACCTTCACCTGCGCCGTTTTGCGCCGTTACGACGTAATAGTAGGTAGTCCCGGCGGAGAGCCCCATCTGGGTGTAGGGGCTGGATGCGCCGGAGATCCTCGTCCCCGTCGCGGGCGTGACGCCCGAAGTGTTGGACCAGTAGATGTTGTACGAGCTGGCGCCGGCTACGGCAGACCAGTTGAGCGTGACCCGGTTGGCGCCGCCGCTGGCGCTCAGGCCGCTGACGGCCGCGGGTGCGGTCGGGACCGGAACGGCGGCCAGGGTGGTCGCCGCTACCTGCACCGAGGGGGCGCTCTCACCGACGCTGTTAACCGCGGTCACCACGTAGTAGTAGCTGGTGCTGTCGGAGAGACCGGCCTGGACTGCGGGGCTGGTGGCGTTGGCGAGCTTGGTCCCGTTGGCGATGGTGACGCCGGAGTTGTTGGACCAGTAGACGTTGTAGGAGGTGGCACCCGGGACGGTCGCCCAGGAGATGGTGGCCTGCTTGGTGCCGCCTGCCGCCGTTACGCCGGTCGGTGCCGCCGGCGCGGTCGGTACCGGGGTGGCGGCGCTGCACGTTGCCTGGACCTGGGCCGAGGCGGCGCTTTCCCCGGCGCTGTTCACCGCGGTGACGGTGTAGTAGTAGGTGGTGCCAGCGGCGAGGCCGGTCTGCAGGTAGCTGTTGGTCGCTGTGGCGATTCTTGTGCCGTTTGCCGTGGTGACCCCGGTGCTGGTCGCGAAATAGACGTTGTACGAAGTCGCGCTGCTGACCGGGCTCCAGGAGAGGGCGACCTGGCCGACGCCGCCCACGGCGGTCAGGGCTGCCGGGGCGGGCGGAGCCGCGGGGGCAGGCGGGATGTTGTCCGGGTAGAAGTTGCCGTTGGCGATGTCGGAGACCCGGCCGCTGTAAATGACGGCCCCGCTCTGCACGTTGATGATCGACAGCGTCCCCTCTCTCACGGTGATCTTCACGTTGTCGAACAGCTCGTCGAGTTCCAGGTGGTTGGCCACGAACTTCGAGGTGACCGGATTCCTGTGGTTCGCGCCGTAGCGCGCCAATAGCGGCTGCAGCTTGGTCAGCACCGTCTCCACCGACCTGGCGTAGTTGGCGCTCAGCTTTTGCCGGTCTTCCCGGCTCTCGTAGGCGTCAGACGCATCGTCGACCTCAGCGGCCGAGGCCACGATCACCTCGGTGAGCGGGTTGACGTTGGCCGTGCCGGTCCCTTCGGCATAGGAGTGCAGCCTGTACTGCTTCCCCTGGCTGCTCCCATTGGCCTGCAGGATGTAGGGGGCCGTCATGCCGCTTACATCGAAGCCGAACGAGCCGTCCTTGTCGATGACGGCGACCTTCTCACGGGGAGGGTTCGAGGAGTCCTTGAGGCTTACCTGCCCCGCCATTGGGTTCCCCACGGCGGCCACGCCGCTTACCACCTGGCTGGACAGTTCGCCCCCGCCGCCGCAGCCGGTCAGTGTGAAGGCCATGGCTAGCAAAGAGAGCGCGCTAACGGTGGATAGGGTCCTTTTTACCAGTTCTTTCATTCAATCTCCTTTTTCCGCGTGGTTCCTGGTGGTTGGTGCCTCACGGGCGGCGCGGGCCGGGCAAGAAAAAAGCCGGGTACCCAAATATCGTCATGATATTTCGGCAACCCGGCTATCTCCGTGAGACCCGTAGGCTTTCCGCCCCATCCTCGCGGATGGTTTAGTATTGTCGTGTATCATCGGGGCACTGCGGTGTCAGTCAAAAACACCGACCGGTGCACCGCACCCTTCAGGCGTTGCACATCTTACAGTTCCGGCATCTTCCTCGTTTTTCGGGCACAAAAAAGCCGGGGCCCAATATCGTGTGATATTTCGGCGACCCGGCTGTCTCTGTGAGACCCTTAGGCTTTCCGTCCCACCCTCGCGGGTGGTTTAGTATTGTCGTGCACCACAAACTCTTTCTCAAAACTTGGTTACCTGTTTACCAAGCCAGAAAAAATCTGTCAACAGGAAATTTTTCCAACTACCTGATTTTCCCACTGACAGGACTCGGCACGGGCGCACTGGTAATGAAGAAATGGTCTTTGTAAATTTGACATCGGACTATGCGTATCTGCCTGTATTTCGTTGGCTTCCGGGTGATCGCGATGCCTGCAGCAACCCCACTGATGACAACCTGAAACATGGAGCAAAAATAAAGTACTGTCGCCGTCCTGAAAACGTTCGTTTTCTAGTGCGCCGGACATAAAAAAACCCCTGCCGGATTTTTATTCTCCAGGCAGGGGGTCTTGCGGTGTGGTATGAAATGGTGCCGGTCGGGAGCCGAAAAACGCCCGTCGCAGCTGCGGCTCAAGGGCGCTCGGTTGCGCCCAGGGATCTAGTCGATCAGCTTGCCGATGCTCCCGAAGCGGACCCGGAACTTGTCCTTGTCCCAGGACCAGTACTTGATGAAGGCGAGACCCTTGATCTTTTCCATCGGGACGAAGCCCCAGAAGCGGCTGTCGTAGGAGCGGTCCCTGTTGTCGCCCATGACGAAGTACGAGCCGGCAGGCACGGTGACCGGATCCTTGAAATCCCTGGGGTTTGCCTCCTTGGGGATGGTTTCCGATTCCTTGTGCACCTCGTGCGGGTTGTCGTACAGCTTGCCGTTCACGTAGACCCGCTTGTTCTTCACCTCGACCGTGTCGCCGGGGGTCCCGACCACGCGCTTGATGAAGTCCTTGGAGGGGTCCTCAGGGTACTCGAAGACGATGACGTCGCCCTGGCGCGGATCGCGGATACTCAGGATCCGGCTGTCGGTGAACGGGATCTTGGAGCCGTAGATGAACTTGTTGACCAGGAGGTGGTCGCCGATGAGCAGCGTGTCCTCCATGGAACCGGAGGGGATCTTGAACGCCTGGACGATGAAGGTGCGGATCACCAATGCCAAAAGTATCGCGATCAGGATCGATTCGGCGTACTCCCTGACTATGTGCTTTGTCTTGACCTTGGCCGGCTTTGCCACGTTCTGAGCCGGCTTATCGCTTACGACGTTCTTGTAATCTTCCATGTAATAATTACCCCTTTTCATGATGGGAGGGCATCAGCCATCCGGGTTGCGGCTACCCCTCCACCTTCAGGATCGCCAGGAACGCCTCTTGCGGCAGTTCCACGTTGCCGACGTTCTTCATGCGCTTCTTCCCCTCTTTCTGCTTTTCGAGGAGCTTGCGCTTTCGTGTGATGTCGCCGCCGTAGCATTTGGCGAGCACGTCCTTGCGCATCGCCTTGACCGTCTCGCGGGCGATGACCTTGACGCCAATGGCTGCCTGTATGGCGATCTCGAACATCTGGCGGGGAATAAGCTCCTTCATCTTGGAGACCAGTTCCCGGCCGCGGTAGTACGCCTTGTCCTTGTGGATGATGAGCGATAGCGCGTCGACCACCTCGCCGTTGATCATGATGTTCAGGCGCACCAGCTCGCTTTGACGGTAGTCCAGAAGTTCGTAGTCGAGCGAGGCGTAACCCTTGGTGATGGACTTCAGGCGGTCGTAGAAGTCGAGCACCACTTCGTTGAGCGGCAGCTCGTAGACCACCATGACGCGGGTCGGCGTGAGGTACTTGATCTCGCGCTGCACGCCGCGCTTCTCCTCGCACAGGGCGAGGATGCCGCCTACGAAGTCGTTGGGGACGTGGATGGAGGCGAGGATGAACGGCTCTTCCAGGTAGGCGATCTCGCCGGCCGACGGGAGCTGGTTCGCGCTCTGGATGGTGACCATGGAGCCGTCGGGCCTGTGTACCCGGTACACGACGGTCGGGGCCGTGGTGATCAGCTCAAGGTTGAACTCGCGCTCCAGCCGCTCCTGGATGATCTCCATGTGCAACAGGCCCAGGAACCCGCAGCGAAAGCCGAAGCCCAGCGCCAGCGAGGTCTCGGGGTCGTAGGAGAAGGAGGAGTCGTTCAGTTTCAGCTTGGCGAGCGCGTCGCGCAGCTGCTCGTACTGCGAGGTGTCGATCGGGTAGAGGCCGGAGAAGACCATGGGCTTCACCTCCTTGTACCCGGGGAGCGCCGCTTCGCAGGGGTTGTGCAGCATGGTGACCGTGTCGCCGACCTTGGCGTCGGAGACGTCCCTGATGCCGGCGATGATGAAGCCGACCTCGCCTGCGGCAAGGGAGGCGACCTCGCGCATCTCGGGGGAGAAGACGCCGGCCTTGAGCACCTCGTGGGTCTTCTTGTTCGACATGAGCTGGATCTTGTCGCCCTTTTTCACGGAGCCGTCCATGATCCTGACCAGGATGATGACCCCCTGGTACTGGTCGTACCACGAGTCGAACAAAAGCGCCTTCAACGGCTTGGCCGGGTCGCCCTGGGGCGGCGGGATCTTCTTGACGATCTCTTCCAGGATCTCCTTGGTGCCGATCCCTTCCTTGGCGCTGGCGAGCACCGCGTCGTGGGTGTCGAGGCCGATGATCTCCTCGATCTCCTGCTTGACGCGCTCGGGCTCCGCGGCGGGGAGGTCGATCTTGTTCAGCACCACGAAGACCTCGAGGTTGCTGTCCAGCGCCAGGTAGACGTTGGCCAGCGTCTGCGCCTCGACCCCCTGGGAGGCATCCACCACCAAAAGCCCCCCCTCGCAGGCGGTGAGCGAGCGGGAGACCTCGTAGGTGAAGTCGACGTGTCCCGGCGTGTCGATCAGGTTCAGGATGTAATCCTTGCCGTTGTCGGCCCGGTAGTTGAGCCGCACGGTCTGCGCCTTTATGGTGATGCCGCGCTCCCGTTCCAGGTCCATCTTGTCGAGGAACTGGTCCTGCTTTTCGCGGGAGGAAACGGTGCCGGTGAACTCCAGGAGACGGTCGGCGAGGGTGGACTTGCCGTGGTCAATGTGGGCTATGATGGAAAAGTTGCGTATGTGCTCGATTACCATATTGTCCTTTATCGTGGGGAGTTTAACTAATGAATGATATAGAACTGCCCTCTTATTGTAAAGAGTTTTCTGACTGCGGGGGTGGTCGGGACGGCGGGGGGGCGCGGGGTGGGGAGGGGGCGATTTTGCGCTGATTTCAGCTGGTTGGTTCCCCACCCCCTTTGGAAAAAGGGGGTGGGAGCGTGAAGCGGTCTAGGAGCTCAGCGTACTTTTGACGGGGCATCTCTGTTTTCGATCTTGCAGCTCTTCCTGGATCACCCACCGGCAGAAGCGGCCCACGACGAAGCAGAGGTAGCCGAGCATCAGGTATTCGAATTTCATGTCGCCTCCAGGAAAGTGGTCGGAATCCGTTGCACGATCCGGCCGTACGCGGGCCGGTTCCGGTGACAAAAAGCCGCTGCCGCATCACTGCCGAAGCGGGCGTGGCGCAAGCGCTAGCCGAGCCTGAACTGCCCCACCAGGCGGTGCAGGTCCTCAGCCAGGTGGGCCAGGTCGCTCGCCGCGCCGGCGGAAACGTGCGCGCCCTGCGAGGTTTGCTGCACTACTTCGGTTATCTGCTGGATGTTGTTGGTGATCTCGCCGGTGGTGCTGGTCTGCTGCTCCGCTGCCGTGGCGATCTGGTTTATCTGCAGGGTCACGTCACTGATCTGGTTCAGGATCTCGCGCAGGGACTCGCCCGACTTGGCCGCCTCCCTGGTGCCGTTTTCCACCTCTTTCACCCCTTCTTCCATGGCACCCACCGCATGCCGGGTCTCGGACTGGATGGACTTGATCATCTCCCCGATCTCCCGGGTGGCCCTCGTGGTGCGCTCGGCCAGGGCCCGGACCTCGTCGGCGACCACCGCGAAGCCACGCCCCTGTTCACCGGCCCGCGCCGCCTCGATGGCGGCGTTCAACGCCAAAAGGTTGGTCTGGTCGGCGATGTCCTCGATGGTGCCGACGATCTCCCCGATCTGGTCGCTGCGCGCGCCAAGACCCGAGACGGTCTCCGCCGAGGATTTGACCTGCGAAGCGATGCGCCCCATGACCAGCACGGTCTGCTCCACGACAGCCACGCCGGCCAGGGCCCGGTCGTTGGCGAGCTTGCTGCCGTCGGCTGCGAAATGGCAGTTCTGGGCGATTTCGGAGGAAGTGGCGGCCATCTCCTCGCTGGCGGTCGCCACCGTGGCGGTCTGAGCCGCTACCTCCTCGGCGCCCGTCGCTATCTGCGTCGAGGTGGATTGCAGCTGGTTGGCTGCCGTTGCCAGCTGCACGCTGTTGTTCGCCACCTGGTTCATGGTGCTCATGAGTTTTTCGGCCATTTTGTTCACTTCCGTGGCCAACATACCCATCTCGTCACGGGTTTTGATGCCGGAGCGGGCGGTCAGGTCCCCCGCGGCGACCTGGGACAGGGTGTCGAATACCATACTGAGCGGCCTGCTGATGGAGTTGGCGATGAGAATACCTAAGGCTCCCATGAAGAGCGCGGCCAAAAGGGTGAGCCCGCTCATCATGTAAACCTCCAAGCGGTAGGCGTCGGAATCCTTTTTGGCCTGCTGCGCGGCGCCATCGACATTGAGGGCCACCAGGTCGCTGATCGCCTGTGCCGGTTTTTCGATGAGCGGAGCCACGGTGGCCACGGTGAACGCCACGGCCTCTCTGCGGGCCTGGGGATTGCCGATACTCTCCTTCGCCATCTGCTCGACCTTGGCTACCTGGACCTGGTAGGCCTCGAACCCTTGCCGGAATGATTCGGCAAGCTCCTTCTCCTTCGGTTCAAGGTCGTACTTCAGAAAAGCGGTGACCTCACCCTGGACGCTCTGCTTGCGCTTTGTTATGTCCTGCGCCTTCTCGGCGATTTTCGCCGCGTCGTCCATGACCAGCATATAGACGAGGTCGAGCCGGATGGTGGTCAGGTCGTTCTTGAGGTTGTTCAGCATGGCCACGTGCTTCACGGCTATGCTCATCTCCTCTCCGTTTCTCGCCATGCCGCGCATCTTGTATAAACCCGTAGACACTATCACCACCAGCGTGATCACCGCGATCCCCACCAATATCAGCGACTTCGTCTTGACTTTGAGGTTCATCCAAAAGTCCATACTGCCTCCCGGGGGTGAAAGTTCGCCCGTCCTTGCCAGGTTATAACTGCTTGCTTAATCAAGTTTATCGTCTGCTATTTCAGTTAACTTGAGAGGAATTTGCAGGAACCGTCACGCAGAACAATTAAAAATGTGTAATGGGCCGGAATGATGCTGTATTAAGCCCGCTACCGGATAGCTTCTCCTTAAGGAGAAGCGGCCGACTTGGAACGTTTGCTGTCAACTGCGCACCGGTTGTAACTGTGCGGCTGCATGCTAAAGTATCCTTCGAATATCAATGGGTATCTAAGCCAATGACCATCGCGTTTTCCGAGCGCTCAGAGCACGGGAGGAATTGTTATGCTTATCAATCCGGACATAATTCCCGGCTACATCCCGCCGGATTTCAGCCGTCTCGGGCTGGTACACGCCCAGGCGGCGCGCACCGAAGCGGCACCCAAGGACGGCGTGGTGCCCGGCAACTTCCACGCCACCTCCAACCACCCGGAGTACGTCCATCTCGGGGCGGGGGAGTGGCTCCTGGCGCCGGAAAGCCGGATGGATTCGGTTCTGATCCTGCGCGGCAGGGAGCTCGAGGTGGTCGAGCCGCGCAGGGTGAGGGAAGGAGACCCGGTGGTGATCGGCCGCACCGAGAACGGCGAGGAGGGGATCTATCTGCACGTCACCGGGTTCGAGCCGCTCACCGAGCACGTTGCCGACAAATTCTCCTTCCGAAACCGCGGCACCCGGGAAACCCCCTTTTCCCGCTGCTATGACGAGCTGTACCAGGTGCTGCGTCACGACCGCGATCACGGCTACATCGTCTGGGTGCTGGGACCGGCCGTGGCCTTCGACATGGACAGCCGAAGCGCCATGCAGGGGTTGATCGAAAACGGCTACTGCCAGGCCCTGCTGGCCGGCAACGCGATCGCCACCCACGACCTGGAGGCGGCCCGTTTCCGCACCGGCCTTGGGCAGGACATCTACACCCAGGCTTTCCGGCCGATGGGGCATTACAACCACCTGGACATCATCAACGAGGTGCGCGCCAGGGGGGGGATCCCGCGCACCATCGAGGAGTTGCAGCTGAAGGACGGCATCATCTACGCCTGCGAGAAAAAGCGCATACCGTACGTCTTGGCCGGCTCCATACGCGACGACGGCCCGCTCCCCGAGGTGATTGCCGACGCCTACCAGGCGCAGGACGCCATGCGGGTCCATGCCAGGAAGGCGACCACCGTCATCGCCATGGCGACCCAACTGCATTCCATCGCCTTCGGCAACATGGTGCCAAGCTACAAGGTCCAGCCGGACGGGAGCGTGCGGCCGGTTTTTTTCTATGTGGTGGACATGACAGAGTTCTGCGTCGACAAGCTGGCCAACCGCGGTTCGGCGCAGGCCGTGGCCATCCTCACCAATGCCCAGGATTTCATGGTGAACCTGTGGAACAACCTGAAGGGGTAGGTAAGAAGGCAGGGACGATGCTGAGAAAAATAAGGATAATCGGCGTGCCGGTGGATTTGGGACAGGCGCAGCGCGGAGTGGACCTTGGGCCGGGCGCGCTGCGCTATGCGGACATTTCCAGGCGGCTGGCGGGGCTTGGCTACGAGGTGGAGGACATCGGCAATCTGGAGGTGCCGGTGCGCGACGTACTGAACGCAGAGCGGGATCAGCACTATCTCCCCTCGATCCTGAGGATATGCGAGGCCGTCTACCAGGCGGGGCGGGCGGCCGTTACCGAAGGTTGCATCCCGCTCTTCATGGGGGGCGACCACTCGCTGGCGATAGGTTCCATCGGCGGGGTGACCCACGACCAACCAGCCGGGGTGGTCTGGATAGATGCCCACGGCGATTTCAATACCCCGGAAACCACGCAGACCGGCAATATTCACGGCATGTGTCTCGCCTCGCTTCTGGGGTTGGGCACCAATGAACTGGTGCAGGTGGGGCGGCGGGGTCCGAAGCTTCAGCCCGCGGATGTGGTGATGATCGGCATCCGGGAATTGGACCCGCAGGAGAGGATTCGGCTGCGCGGCAGCGGCATCGCCGTGTACACCATGCGCGACATAGACGAGCGCGGCATGGGGCAGGTGGCGCGCGAGGCGCTCGCCAAGCTGAGTCATCTGTCGCGGCTGCATGTGAGCCTGGACCTGGACGGGCTGGACCCGATTGAAGTTCCCGGGGTCGGCACCACCTCGCCGGGCGGTCTCACCTATCGCGAGGCGCAGCTGCTCATGGAGATCATAGCCGATACGCGGCAGGTCGCCTCGATGGACATCGTCGAGATCAACCCGATACTCGATTACCGCAACCAGACCGCGAGAGTAGCGGTGGATCTTGCCGTCTCGCTGTTCGGGAAGAGCATCATGTAAGAGTGTGAGCCGCACCTCGGGCAGCGGCTTCATCGAAAGTTCTCCCGCTTTGCTCGGGTTTGCGCGGGGGGTGAGGCGGGCGCATGATTGTGCGCCCCTGCGGACCTGGCGGCGGGAGTTCCAAATCAGATACGGCAATGCCTGGCCAGGGAGCGCCGGGACAGGCATTGTCGCGTCTACTGCATTTTCACCTTTTTCCTTTCAGCTGGAGATGCGGCCGTCCTTCACGCAGATGACATGCTGCGCCTTTTTGGCGATCTCGTTGTTGTGCGTCACCAGCACGACCGTCTTGCCGCCGGCGTGAAGCCCCTGCAGGATCTCCATGACCTCGGCCTCGGCGGCGGAATCGAGATTGCCGGTCGGCTCGTCCATCAGCAGGATGGCGGGATCGTTGGCCAGGGCACGGGCAATGGCGACCCGCTGCTGCTGCCCCCCGGAGAGCTGCGACGGCTTGGAGTCCGCCTTCTCGGCAAGCCCCACCAGGGCGAGCAGTCTGAGCGCACCCCGTGCCTGCTCCTTTTCCGGGATACCGGCCAGCATCATGGCCACTTCCACGTTTTCCCTGGCGGTGAGCCCCTGCAAAAGGTTGAAGAACTGGAACACGAAGCCTATCTTCTCGCCCCGAAGCTTTGCCAGTTGGCTGTTGTCGAGTCGGCTGATATCGGTCCCGTCCAGGATTACCGAGCCTTCCGAAGCATGGTCCAGGCCGCCGACCAGGTGCATCAGCGTACTCTTGCCGTGCCCGGACGGGCCTACGATGCAGGTGAACGACCCTCTCTTGATATCCAGGCTCACGCCCCGAAGCGCCTGCGTGGTGACGGCGCCGCTTGAATAGGACTTGGAGAGGTCCCGGGCTTTGATGATCGATTCACTCATAGCTGATGGCCTCCACCGGCGAAAGCCGCGCAGCACGCCAGGCCGGGTAGACACCGGCGACGATGGCGACGACGGCGGAAAACAGGATGGACCCGGCGATCGTCTTCGGGTCGATCAGGGCGCCGCTCCCCGAACCTTTGACGAAGGAGGTGAAGGCGTTCTGGGTGATGTAGGGTGCCGCCACGACCGAGACGAAAAGCCCGACCACGACCCCGATGACCCCGCCGATGATGCCGTAGAAACCCGACTCCAGGAGGAATATGGTGAAAATGGTGCGCTGCTTCGCCCCGAGTGCCTGCAGGATGCCGATCTCCCGCTTTCTTTCGTAGGTGGCGGTCATCATGGTGTTGATGATGCCGAAGGCCGCCGCGAGGACCGAGACCGCCGCGATCATCTGCAGCGTGATGTTGACCGTGCCGACTATGGACAGCACCCCCTTGAGCATCTGCTTGTCCGAGACCACCCCCAGGTTTACCGTCTCCTTTATCTTCTCTATGTAGCTGTCGGTGAGCGCCAGGTCATCCACCTTGACGGCCAGGTAGGAGACCTTGTCGCCCGTCTTGAAGAGCCTCTGGGCCAGCGGCATCGGTACGAACACGGTCAGGTCGTCCCTGCTGCCGGTCTCCTTGAGCACTCCTTTGACCTGCAGCTTTTCGCCGCGCACAACGAAGGTAGAGCCTGGCTGCAGCTTGAATTGATCGGCTGCGGCGAAACCGACAACGGCCGCCGCCTCGTCATCGCCCGAGAAGTAGGCACCCTGGCCGATCTGCCAATCCTTGAAGCTTTTCATCTGCGCCGTGTTGATGCCGTTCAACGAGACCGGCTTGTTGGCTATGGCGCTTTTCTCCGTCAGCACCGGTACGGCGGTCAGCCCCTTGATCCCCTGGACCTTGGCGACATCGTTCATGGAGATGTTGGCCGGCAGAAGCTCGCCGGTCAGGATGGAAACCTGCTCGTAGGCGCAGGAGCCGATGGACGTGACGACCAGGTTGGCGCCGAGCGCAGCAGATTCGCGGTTGATCTCGCTTTTCAGGCTGCCACCCATGGAGAGGAAGGTGACGAACGAGGCGATCCCGATGGTGATCCCCAGAAGGGTGAAGACGAAGCGGCCCCGGCGCCGGGTGATGTTCTTGAACACGAGCTTGGAGAGCGTCATTTAACCCCCGATCTTGTGGTTGCGTACCACCTTGATCTTCTCGGCGTTGAAGAAGTACCCCTTGGGGTCTTTCACGAAGCTCCCCGTCACCTTCACCTCGTCACCCAGGACCGGCACCTTTCCCGCGCACTTCACCGGGATGTACATCTTGTTGCAGTTGGCGCTTTTGCACTGCAGCTCCTTCAGGTCCATGACGCCGACGATGTTCTTGTCCTGCTCGGAAACGGCGCCCATGACGCCGGTGAAGGTGATGGTTCCGGTGAATGCCGAGGGATCGGGGCCGATCTCGGTCACGTTGAGGGGCTTGGCGTCCCCCTTTTGCACCATGGCAAAGGCGACTGCGGCGCCTATAACCAGGGCCACCAATACGTAGATATATTTGTTCATGTAATTTCTCCTTGGAACACGATGTTAGAGTTGATGATGTCCGCGAGCCAAGGCTCACCCCTGGCGGGTGCCCTGACTCACCTTGCCGGTGGCGGGAGCGGTCGAATCCATTCGTGGCGAAAGCTCAGACGGTTTCGGGGGGATATTCTATGGAAGGGAGGTATCCGCTTGGCTGCAGGCGCTTTGTTGAGGCGAAGCTGAGCTGTTCGTCTGCGGAGCTGCGGATCACGGTCAGCGGCGGCGCCATGACCATGCTGAGGCAGGAAAAACAGGGGCAGTCCGGGGTGGAGGAGCAGGGACCAGATTTAGGGGGATCGTCGCATCCGGAATCACAGCAGGAATGCGCCACTGTGGCCTGCATCAGCGTGGAGGCGGTAGCGGTCAGGCCGCTCAGGGTGAGCAGCATGACGACCAGCAGCAAGGAGGCTATTATCCGGAAGGGAGATCTTTTCACAGACAGCACTTTATGTGCTGCATTAATCGTTGTCAAGCCGAAACAAGGGGGCGCTCAGGCTTCGTCGGCGGCAAATACCGCGGCCCCGGTATCTTTGGGCGCCTTGCCCGGCTCGAACAGTTTCGCCGCGGCGGCGAGCTGCTCGGGAGTCCCGAGCAGAAGCACGATATCCTTATCCTCCAATACCCAGACCGGGTCGGGGTTCGGCATGACCTCGTCGCCTCTCTTTATCGCCAGGATAGTGGCTCCGGACCTGCTCCTCAGGACTCCCTCGCGCAGACTGGCCCCCTCCAGCGGCGAGCCCTTGTGCACCCGGAAATTGCCGATCTCGGCCCCGGAGAGGAATCCCGCGATCCCGACGGCGTGGCTGTGCCTCCTGCTGGCCGTGCGGAACATGTCGTAACCGTCGCGCCTGACATCGACGATGCAGCTGTCGATGACGTCCTGCGGCACCAGAAACCTCTTCAGGACCCTGGAGAGGATCTCCACCGAGGTCTCGAACTCCTCCGGGATAACCTCGTTCACCCCGAGCTTGAAGAGCGGCTCGACTTCCAGGATGTACCTGGTGCGCACGATGACGTGGATGGAGGGGTTCAACTGGCGGGCCAGGGCCGCTATGCGCCTGCTGGCCGCGGCATCGGAGATGGCAACCACCATGATGCGGGCCTTCTCGATCTGGGCATGCTCGAGGACCTCCGGCTTTGAGGCGTCCCCGAAGATGATATGCTCCCCCTTTTTCTTCTCGGACCTGACGGTGAAGGGGTTGGTCTCGATCACGACATGGGAGATCTTGAGATGTTTCAGCACCCGGGCGAGGTTCTTGCCGTTCACCCCGTAGCCGACGATGATCAGGTGGTCGGAGACGCCGACCTTCCTTTTGCTGCCGGCGAAAACGGAGGTGCCGCGGGTCCAGGCATGCGGGAGTTTGCCGATAATGTAACTGGCGACGGGGTTGGCGATCCTCATGCACAGTGGGGTCAGGCTCATGGTGGCAATGGAGGCGGCCAGGAAGATCTGGTAGGCATCGGGGGATAACAGCCCGTGCTTCAGCCCCGCCTGCGACAGCACGAAGGAAAACTCGCCGATCTGCGCCAGCGAAAGCCCGGCGATCAGGGCGATGCGCATGGGAAGCCCGAGCGCCATGGCCGATCCGGTCGTTATCACGGTCTTTATCACGACGATGCCGAGCACCAGCGACGCTATCAGCCAAGGGTAGTTGAGCAGGACGGCGGGGTTTAAAAGCATGCCGACCGAGATGAAAAACAGGCTCATGAACGCTTCGCGAAAAGGCATGATATCGCTTAGCGCCTGCTGGCTGTACTCGGATTCGGAGATGGCGAGCCCGGCGATGAAGGCGCCCAGCGCGAGCGACAGCCCGGCCTGGGCCGTGAGCCACGCCGTCCCCATGCCGATGAAGATGATCATCATGATGAAGAGCTCGCGGCTTCTGCTCTTCACCACCTGCTCGAAAATCCACGGCACCGCGAAGCGGGCGCCGTAATGGGCGGTGAGGATGACGGCGGCCGCCTTGGCGAAGATGACCGCCACCTCCTGCAACCCGTTGCCGTCGCCGGCCAGAAGCGGCGTGAACAGCATGAGCGGCACGATGCACAGGTCCTGGAAGATCAGAATCCCCAGCGCCGTTTTCCCCTGCGGCGTATCCATCTCCCCCGCGTCCATCATGAGCTTCATGATGATCGCGGTACTGGAGAGGGCGACCAGGAAGCCGAAGAAAACGGACTGGGCCACGGAAAAATGGAAAAGGGTGCCCAGGGCGGTGACGGCCGCGATGCTGCAGCAGAGCTGCAGTCCGCCCCCCAAAAGAACCAGATGCTTGATGCGCATCAGCTCTTTCAGGGAGAACTCGATGCCGATGGTGAAAAGCAGCAGCACCACGCCGTACTCGGCCATCTGCTCGACCTGGTGCGTGTTCTTGATGAAACCCAGGGCGTAGGGACCCGCCAGGATGCCGGTGACGAGAAAGCCGACTATCGACGGGAACTTGAACCGTCGCAAAAGGATGACGGTGACCAGACCCAACCCGAAGAGTATTTCGATGTCCTTTAAACCCTGATATTCCATCTCGAAAATCCCTTCTTCCTTTACCGGTGTCAGAGATGAATTCATTGCGGCGGCAGATTACGGCGGCAGCTTCTTCGCCTCATCCGGAAGGGGTGAGGCGGCAGATTGACTGTAAGTCATGCAACACATCGGATCATTTGTCAACAATGTTGAGGGGAGGTCTCTCTTCCCTGGAACTGGAGGGTGGTTTGAACGCCCTCCCCTTCAAGGGGAGGGCGGGGATGGGGTAATGACAGCAAGCGCAAAGCGAGCCTGGAGGGAGGTGACTCTAGCTTTTGGTGTGGCGGTTCAGCTCGATGAGGAGCAGATCGATGTCGACTTTATGCACCGAGGCGCCGTGCTCCAGTTGTTCGAATTCCGCAATCTGGCAATCGTAGCAGTCCAGGCCGTACTGCTCGAAAACGGGGAGAGTCTCGGGGTAGCGGCTGAGTATTTCCGTTATGGTCATGTTTTTGGTTATCACGTGAACCTCCCGAGCAGGTGCGGCTTCCGGATTAAAACGAGAAGAGGCGCTGCAGGATACAGACGCCTCTAACATTATCAGATGCTTCGGCCGCTTGCAAGACGGCCAGAACGAGTTCGCCAAACGTCGGCAGTGGCTGCCCATGTGTTAATTTCCCCTGAATTTAGCGTCCAGAGCCGCCTTGACCAGCGGGGGCACCAGTTTGTCCACCGGGCCGTTCAGCGAGCTCACCTCCTTGACGATGGAGGAGGAGAGGTAGCTGTACGGTACGGAGGTCATCATGAAGAGGGTCTCGACCTCCTTGGTGATGCTCCTGTTCATCTGGGCCAGCTGGAACTCGAATTCGAAATCCGAAACCGCCCGCAGTCCCCGGATGATCACGGTCGCCTCGCGGCTGCGCACGAAGTCGACCAGCAGCCCGTCGAAGGTGTCGACCTTCGCCTGGGGCCGGTCCGCGAGTACCTCGGAGAGCAGTTCCAGCCTCTCCTTGACGCTGAAAAGGGAGTTCTTCTCCGAGTTCCTGGCGACCGCGACGATGACGCCGTCGAAGATCTTGAGGGCGCGGTCGATGATGTCCAGGTGTCCGAAGGTGATCGGGTCGAAGGAGCCGGGATATACTGCGATCTTCAGGGGCACAGTTCACCTCTGTCTGAAATGGTTAAAAAGGAGAGGGCCGTGTCGCCGTAGACCCGGCGCTCGGTCTCCCGCAGGCTGCCGAAGCTGCGGGGGATCTCTTCTTTCGAGGAGAATTCGGCCACGATGGTGGTCCCCTGGTCGATGAGCGGGGAGCTCGAGAGGAGGTCCAGCACGCGCCCGGTGTGCCCCTCGTGGTAAGGGGGGTCGAGGAAAACCAGGTGGAACGCGGGTTCGCTGCGTGCCAGCAACTTCAGGGCCGCCGCCGCATCCTGCATCACCACCTTGGCCTTATCGCAGTAGCGCGTGATCTCCAGGTTCTTCCGGATCACCTCGGCCGACTCGCGGTGCGAGTCGACGAAGACTGCGTATGAGGCGCCCCTGCTGAGCGCCTCGATGCCGAGGTTGCCGGTGCCGGCGAAGATGTCGAGCACCCGCATGCCGGTGAACTCGCCCAGGCGGCTTAGCAGCATGCTGAAGAGCGCTTCCTTGACCCGGTCCGCAGTCGGGCGCACCCGCATGCTTTTTGGGGCCACCAGCTGCCGCCCGCGCGCATCGCCCGCGATCACCCGCATCGGGTTGGCCTTGTTTCGCTCAATTCACTCCGCATGTTTTATATCCGTCCCGGTGTCTCGGTTTCGTTTCATGTATCATGGCGCGCAGCGACACCGATCAAAACGGCAGCCGCTGCATTTTCATGGCACCCAGGCAGTATCAGGGAACATTTTTATGAGATTAAACTTGTAAACAGCTCTATTACCACGATGCCTTGATGCCGTCAATGGCAACTTTGCTGTTGACAGTATCATGCCGCAGTATATAAATAACGCTTATTTGCAAGATGACTCACCAAGGGGGAACGGATGAGAGACGGTCATACCATGGAGCGTACCGATCTGGCGGGCTATGCGGCCAGGAGCGACAGTTCCAGGGGGCGCAGGTATCAGGAGGAGTTCCGGGACAACCGCCCCGCCTTCGAGAGGGACCGCGACCGCATCATCCACTGCGCCGCTTTCCGGCGCCTCGAATACAAGACCCAGGTCTTCGTGAACCACGAGGGGGACTACTACCGGACCAGGCTCACCCACTCCCTGGAGGTGGCGCAGATAGGGAAGGGGATTGCCCGCAGGCTCGGGCTGAACGAGGAGCTCACCGAGACGCTGGCCCTGGCCCACGATCTGGGCCACACCCCCTTCGGCCACACCGGCGAGGAGGTGCTGAACCGGCTCATGGAGGGGGCGGGCGGTTTCGAGCACAACCTGCAGTCGCTTCGCGTGGTCGACGAACTGGAGGAGCGCTATCCCAATTTCAACGGCCTGAACCTCTCCTGGGAGGTGCGCGAGGGGATCGTCAAGCACTCCTCGCAGTACGACACCCCGGTCAGCATCTATGCCGAGTTCCTCCCGGGAACCGTGCCCACCATCGAGGGGCAGCTCATCAACTTCGCCGACGAGATCGCCTACAACAACCACGACATCGACGACGGGCTCAAGTCCGGTTACCTCACCCTGGCGCAGCTCAAGGGGGTGACACTGTGGGACGAGGTGCACGAGGGGATCATGCGCAAGTATCCCGGGATCGAGGTCGACAGGGCCGTCTGCCAGACGGTGAGCGCCCTGATCGGCGTGCTGATCAACGACCTGGTGCTGACCAGCGCGGCGAACCTGGAGACCCTGAAGATCGAGACCCAGGAGGACCTGAGAAGGGTGAATCTGCCGGTGGTCGCCTTCAGTCCCCTGATGGCCGAGCGCAACGCCGAGTTGAAGCGCTTCCTGTTCCAGCACCTGTACCGCCACTACAAGGTGGAGCGGATGCGGGTCAAGGCCGAGCGCTACCTGGCCGAGCTGTTCGAGGTGTACATAACGCATCCGACGCTTTTGCCCGGCAAGCACCAGGTGAAGATGGAGCGCGAGGGGAGGGAGCGGGTCATCTGCGACTATATCGCCGGGATGACCGACCGCTTCGCCCTGGACGAGTTCAAGCGGCTCTTCGAGCCGTACGAGCGGGTTTAGCGGTAACTGGCTCCCCTTCAAGGGTCGGGGCGGGGCTGGGGGTACTGACCGGTTTAGGCCGTTAGCTCCGGGACGCTAAAAAGGCGGGGGGTAGACTCACCCCCCGCCTTTTCGACCATCCAATCCGCTCTTTAGCCCGCTTGCTACTTCTTCGCCTTCGATTCCTTCGGCAATTCCAGTCTCGGTTCCTTGGCCGCCTTGTACAGCAGCAGCGTCCGGCCCAGCACCTGCGCGACCTCGGCGGCGCACCCCGCGCTCAGCTCTGCGCCCACTTCGTGGCGGTCCATGAAGCAGCTTTCCAGTATCTTCACCTTGATCAGCTCGTGGGTTGCGAGCGCCTCGGAGGTCTCCCTGATCAGCGCCTCGCTGATGTCACCCTTGCCCACCGTGACCACCGGCTTCAACGCGTGCCCGAGCGCGCGGAGAAATCTCTTCTGCTTTCCTGTCAACATCCTCGTCTTTCCTTTTGTAACCTCCGCACCGCTTCGCCAGTGGCGCCTGTGACACCGCCGGCCTTGCAGGAAGGTCTTTTAATTTTCTGAATCGGTGCGAGCTTTATAGCACTTTGCCGGTGCTATGGCAAGGCCGCAGAGTCCCGCTGCCGGCTGAGTGACTGCTGCTCTCAGCCGTGAGAGGCTTTTCCACACGCAGATGCCGTATACTATTTCAGACCCGCAACTTGGCGCTTGTCCTTTAAGTGGAAAACCTCTACCGTTGGTACGCTTGCCTGCCAAGTTTGATGAATAGGGCGGGGCTGGCACGGAACTGGCACCGACGTGGTGCGCGGGTCTGATTCGGCTGAATGAAACTTAACGTCAGCCTGCGCTTTTGGCGGCAGTTTCGCCTTGACTCTGATCGGTCCCGGTGCTAATTTGGCTGAAATTTGTCGGTTGCCTTTTAAATTAGCCCCGTGAGGTTAGCAAAGGTGAAGCATAAAGCACTCTTTATCCTATCTTGAAGAGCCTTTTCGCCTTTTGTGCGGGAGGGCTCTTTTTATTGACAAGCTCATAACGGTTGCGTGGCATCCGGTCCGAAGCGTAACATAACAAAACGTCGAGCATTTTGCTGAATATAGGAGGTTGCCATGGCTGAGAATACGGTAATTTTGGACGGCACCGGGGTGAAAAGGGCGCTTACAAGGATTGCCCACGAGGTGCTCGAGAAGAACAAGGGTGTCGAGGGACTCGTGCTGGTCGGGATCAGGACCGGCGGCGTGCACCTGGCTCACGAACTTGCGGCCCGTCTCCATGAGATCGAAGGGGTCGAGGTGCTGGTTGGGGCCGTCGACATCACCATGTACCGCGACGACATCAAGGGACATGCGGAGCACCTCCCCGTCGGCAAGACGGAGCTCCCTTTCTGCGTCGAGGGGAAGCGGGTGATCCTTGTGGACGACGTGCTCTTCACCGGGAGGACCATCCGGGCCGCCATGGACGCCATCATCGACCAGGGGCGCCCATCCTGCATCCAGCTCGCCGTCCTCGTTGACCGCGGTCACCGGGACCTGCCGATCCGCGCCGACTTCGTGGGGCGCAACGTCCCCACCAGCAGGAGCGAAAACATCGTGGTCGCCTTCGACGCCGAAGCCCGCCCGACCGAAGTGATTTTGCAGAAATAGTCTATTGAGTCATGTCTTTAACGCGTGGCGCCGCCCATGGCGGAGCGCGAAACTTGTATCAGGGGGGGTATCATGGGGTTCAGGCACAAAGACATCATCGCCCTAAAGGATCTGACCAAAGAGGAGATCGAACTGCTCCTCGATACTGCGGACAGCCTCGACGAGATCAATCGTCGCGACATCAAGAAGGTGCCGACCCTGCGCGGCAAGACCGTGGTGAACCTCTTCTACGAGGCCTCCACCAGGACCCGCACCTCCTTTGAGATCGCAGCGAAAAGGCTCTCGGCGGACACGGTGAACATCACCGCTTCCACGAGTTCCGTGACCAAGGGGGAAACCCTTTCGGATACCGCCGCCAACATCCTTGCCATGAAGCCCGACATCATCGTGATGCGCCATGCGGTTTCCGGCGCGCACGAGTACCTCTCCAAGAGGGTGACCTGCTCCGTGATCAACGCCGGCGACGGCGCCCACGAGCACCCGTCGCAGGGGCTCTTGGACATGCTCACCATGCGCCAGCGCTTTGGGACCCTGGCCGGCTTGAAGGTCGCCATTGTCGGCGACATCACCCACAGCAGGGTGGCCCGCTCCAACATCTACGGTCTCACCACCATGGGTTCCCAGGTTTTTCTCGCCGGCCCTCCCACCATGATGCCGGTCGGCATCGAGCGGATGGGCAACGTCACCGTCTGCAAGGACATGCGCGAGGCGGTGGACCAGGCGGACGTCGTGATGATGCTGAGGATCCAGCTGGAGCGCCAGGGGAAGACGCTGCTTCCCAGCATGCGCGAGTACTCCCGCTACTTCGGGCTCAACCCGGAGCTATTGATGCTTGCCAAAAAGGACGCCATGGTGATGCATCCCGGTCCGATCAACCGCGGTGTTGAGCTCTCCTCGGCGGTCGCCGACTGTTCCCAGTCCTACATACTGAAGCAGGTGGAAAACGGCGTGGCCGTCAGGATGGCGATGCTCTACCACGTCTGCGGCGGCGAGCCGGCGGAAGGGTGAGAAACTGTTCAAAGTTCAAAGTTCAAAGTTCAAAGTTCAAAGTTCAAAGTTCAAAGTTCAAAGTTCAAAGTTCAAAGTTCAAAGTATATTGCAGTTAGTTTCAACGTTGAACGTTGAACGGTTTTCTTAACCTTAACTTTCATCTGTGTTTAAGAGGTGCTTGATATGAATCTGTTGATAGCAGGCGGGCGCTTGATAGATCCCTCCCAGGGAATTGACCAAACTATGGATGTCCTCATCGCTGACGGCGTGGTCCTGGAATTGGGCCAGGGCCTTAGCGCACCGGAAGGGACGCAGACTATCGATGCTGCGGGGCTCATCGTCACCCCGGGACTTATAGACATGCACGTGCACCTGCGCGACCCGGGGCTCGAGTACAAGGAAGACATCGCCACCGGCAGCCGCGCCGCCGCAGCCGGCGGCTTCACCTCGGTCGCCTGCATGCCCAACACCTCACCGGTGATCGACAACAAGGCTGTCACCTCCTACATCCTGAACAAGGCGAGAAACGAGGCCGTGGTCAACGTCTTCCCGATCGGTGCCATCACCAAGGGGAGCAAGGGCGAGAGCCTGGCCGAGATGGGTGAACTGAAGGAGGCCGGCTGCGTCGCGGTTTCCGACGACGGCAAGCCGGTGGCAAATGCGGAGCTGATGCGCCGCGCCCTCGAGTACGCCAAGGGCGTTGGCATCACGGTGATCTCCCATTCCGAGGAGACGTCGCTGGTGGGCGAGGGGGTCATGAACGAGGGGTTCACCTCCACCGAGCTCGGTCTCAAGGGGATCCCCTGGGCTGCCGAGGATGTCGCGGTTGCCCGCGAGGTCTATCTCGCCGAGTTCACCGGCACTCCGGTCCACATCGCGCACATCTCCACCGTCGGTTCGGCGCGCATCATCCGCCACGCCAAGGAGCGCGGCGTGCAGGTCACCTGCGAGACCGCCCCGCACTACTTCACCCTTACCGATGAGGCCGTGCTGGGCTACAACACCAATGCCAAGATGAACCCCCCCTTGAGGACGGCCGCCGACGTAGCCGCCATGAAGGCCGGGCTTGCCGACGGCACCATCGACGCCATCGCCACCGACCACGCGCCGCACCATCCGGACGAGAAGGACGTCGAGTTCAACATCGCGTTGAACGGCATCGTCGGCCTGGAAACCTCGCTCCCCCTCTCGCTCAAGCTGGTCGAGGAGGGGTGTCTGGACCTTAAGGCACTGGTGTCGCTTATGTCGTGCAACCCTGCGAAAATCCTGGGTCTTGAGCGCGGCACGCTGAAGCCTGGCGCCGTGGCCGACGTCACCATCATCGACCTGCTCAAAAAGTGGCAGGTGAGCGCCGAGAGGCTGGAATCGAAGTCGAAGAACAGCCCGTTCCTGGGCTGGGAGATGCAGGGCGCCGCCGCCTACACCATCGTGAAGGGGCAGGTAGTGCACAAGGCGCAAGCGTAATTCGACCCACCCCGAACCCTCGCGACTGCGGGGTGGGGGCGGGTGGAACAGATGTTATCGGGTCGTGTCAGGATGAGCGACGCAGCAATAAAACGGATTCGGGAGAAGAAACATGAAAGCAGTACTGGCTCTGGCGGACGGCCGGATCTTCACTGGCAAGGCCTTCGGCGCATCGGGCGAAACAACGGGCGAGGTGGTGTTCAACACCGCCATGTCCGGTTACCAGGAGGTGCTGACCGACCCCTCCTACAAGGGGCAGATGGTCACCATGACCTACACCCAGATCGGCAACACCGGGATCAACCCGGAGGACGTGGAAAGCGGTCAGCTCTACCTCTCCGGTTTCATCGTCAGGGAGTATCTGGACTGCTACTCCAACTGGCGCGCGACCATGAGCCTCGACGCCTACCTGAAGGAAAACGGCATCATCGGCATCCAGGGGATCGATACGCGCGCCCTGACCCGGCACCTGCGCGACAAGGGCGCCCAAAACGGCATCATCTCCACCATCGACTTCGATCCGGAGAGCCTGGTCCGCAAGGCGCGCGGCATTCCCTCCATGAGCGGGCTCGACCTCGCCTCGGGTGTCAGCTGCACCGCCCCCTACCACTGGACCGATGGACTCTGGGACCTGCAGGACGGCTATCCCCAGGTGGACCGCAAGGACCTCAAATACAAGGTGGTGGCCTACGACTTCGGCATCAAGCTGAACATCCTGCGCTGCCTGGTCTCGGCCGGCTGCGACGTCACCGTGGTGCCCGCCACCTTCCCGGCCCAGTCCGCACTCGCCATGAACCCGGACGGCATCTTCCTCTCCAACGGCCCGGGCGATCCGGAGCCGATGAAGGAGGTCATCGCCAACATCAAGCAGTTCGTGGGCAAGAAGCCGATCTTCGGCATCTGTCTGGGGCACCAGCTGCTGGGGCTCGCCCTGGGCGGGCGCACCATGAAGCTCAAGTTCGGAAACCACGGCTCCAACCTCCCGGTCATGGACATGGGGACCGGCAAGGTGGAGATCACCGCCCAGAACCACGGCTTTTCCGTCGACATCCTGTCCCTGTCCCACGCCTGCGAGCTGGCGCACGAGAACCTGAACGACCAGACCGTCGAGGGGATGCGGCACAAGGAACTCCCCATCTTCTCGGTGCAGCATCACCCGGAGGCATCGCCTGGCCCGCACGATTCGCACTACCTGTTCGGCAGGTTCGTCGAGATGATGGAGCGGGAAAAAGGGAAATAGGGATCTAGCCCTGTAGGAGCGGCTTTCGATTTCCGCAGCTTTATCGCGGCAGGAATGCCGCTCCTACAAATGCTCCAGTTATGCGATATCTCGATCTTTACCATAGCGGAGAGCTCTCCCGGCGCATCAAGGCAGGCTTTGCCCGCCTCGCCTCCTGCGACCTCTGCCCGCATGCCTGCGGCGTGAACCGTCTGGCGGGCGAGGTCGGCATCTGCGGCGGCAGCAGGACGCCTCGCATCGCCTCTGCCAACATCCACAGGGGCGAGGAGCCGCCCATCTCCGGCAGCCAGGGCTCCGGCACGATCTTTCTCTCCGGGTGCACGCTGAACTGCCGGTTCTGTCAGAATTTTCCGATCAGCCAGCTGCGTAACGGCACGGACCTTTCGGCGGGAGAGCTGGCAGAAAAGATGCTCGGGCTGCAGCTCAAGGGCGCCCACAACATAAACTTCGTCACGCCGAGCCACTTCACGCCGCAGATCCTGGCCTCCCTATACCTGGCGATCCGCAAAGGGTTCAAGCTGCCGCTCGTGTGGAACACCAGCGGATACGAGAGGCTCGACACGCTGGCCCTTTTGGACGGTGTGGTCGACATCTACCTGCCGGACATGAAGTACGCCTCGGAAAATGAGGCGCTCACCATCTCCTCGGCGCCGGGGTATCCCGGGATCAACCGGCTCGCGGTGGCCGAGATGCTGCGCCAGGTCGGGCATCTGGAGTGCGATGGGGATGGCATAGGCCAAAAAGGTGTGATCATCCGGCACCTGGTCCTGCCGCAGGGGAGGGCGGGCAGCGCCGAGACGCTGGCCTGGATCGCCGATAACCTCGGCACCGAGACGCACATAGCGTTGATGAGCCAGTACTTCCCGGCGCACCAGGCGGCAGAGACCCCCGGCATGGAGCGAAGGGTGACGGCTGAGGAGTACGGCGCGGCGCTGGAGGCACTGGAACGGTGCGACCTGGAAAACGGCTGGGTGCAGGATGAGCCGGTGGATTAAATTGTTTTTTTAAGTGGCGGTCACCGCCCTACAGAAGGAGATAGTTTCAATGCCTAAACGTACAGACATCAAGAAGATCCTCATCATCGGCGCGGGACCGATCGTCATCGGACAGGCGTGCGAGTTCGATTACTCGGGAACCCAGGCCTGCAAGGCGCTCAAGGAAGAGGGGTACGAGGTGGTGCTCCTGAACAGCAACCCGGCGACCATCATGACGGACCCGGATTTCGCCGACTTCACCTATATCGAACCGGTCACCCCGGAAATCCTCGCCGCCATCATCGAGAAGGAGCGCCCCGACGCGGTGCTGCCGACCTTGGGCGGACAGACCGCCCTCAACACGGCGGTCGCCGTGGCCGAGAACGGCACCCTGGAGAAGTTCGGGGTGGAGCTGATCGGTGCGAAGCTCCCCGCCATCAAGATGGCCGAGGACCGCACCCTGTTCAAGGAGGCGATGCAGCGTATCGACCTCGCCGTTCCGAGATCCGGGCTGGCGCACAACTACACCGAGTCGATGGAGGTCATCAAGAA
>Ga0209317_1000134_pt1 | contig 98150 bp, 83 predicted proteins | sample RifGroB2_FD_183994 | JGI IMG/M metagenome (GOLD analysis project Ga0209317, IMG submission 183994) | Soil microbial communities from Rifle, Colorado, USA - Groundwater B2 (SPAdes) (version 2) | ecosystem: Environmental > Terrestrial > Soil > Unclassified | place: Rifle, Colorado | collected... | reverse complement strand
GCAGGTGGTCTCGTCCATGACGACCAGACCGCCGGAGCCCATCATGGCGCCCGCCTTGATGAGCGAGTCGTAGTCGACCGGGGTGTCGAGCACCTCGGCGGGGATGCAGCCGCCGGAGGGGCCGCCCGCCTGGACCGCCTTGAACTTCCTGTTGTTGGCGATGCCGCCGCACACCTTGTAGATAACGTCCCGCACGCTCATGCCGGCCGGAACTTCCACAAGGCCCGTATGCTTCACCTTGCCGGTAACGGCGAAGATCTTGGTCCCCTTGGTGGTGTCGGTGCCGAGCGAGGCGTACCAGTCGGCGCCCTTGTTGATGATGTGGCGGACGTTTGCGAAGGTCTCCACGTTGTTGATGTTGGTCGGGAATCCCCAGAGCCCCTTGACCGCCGGGAAAGGCGGACGGGGACGGGGCATGCCGCGCTCCCCCTCGATGGAGGCCATCAGCGCGGTTTCCTCGCCGCAGACGAAGGCTCCGGCGCCCTTCTTGATCCTGAGATCGAAGTCGAGGCCCCACCCCTGGATGTTCTTTCCGAGGTAATTCTTTTCGTAGCAGACGTCGAGCGCCTTCTGCAGGCGCTCGATGGCGAGCGGGTACTCGGCACGCACGTATACGTAGCCGCCGGTGGCGCCGATCGCGTAGGCCGCGATCATCATCCCCTCGATGATGCAGTAGGGGTCCCCCTCCAGGATGGAGCGGTCCATGAACGCGCCCGGGTCACCCTCGTCGGCGTTGCAGATCAGGTATTTGTGATGGCCCGGCGAGGCGGCGCAGAAGGACCACTTCATGCCGGTGGGGAATCCGCCCCCCCCGCGGCCGCGCAGACCCGACTTCTTCACCTCGTCGATCACCTCAGCGGGCTTCATATTCTTCACGCAGGTTTCGATCGCCTTGAAGCCGTCCTCTTCGAGGTAGGCGGAGAGAAGCTCCGGGTCGATCTGGCCGCAGCCGGTCATGACCACGCGCATCTGCTGATCGACGAAGGTGTTGTAGTACGCCTTCGCCTTCTTCTTCTCGATCACCTCGTTGGCCACGATGTGCTGGTCCAGGATCGCGGCGACGTCCTCCGGCACCACGAAGTCGTAGGTGACCCGCCCAAGGGCAGGGGTGATGATGTCGACCAGCACGTCGTTCGCGCAAAGACCCCGGCAACCGGTCTTCACGACGTCGCAACGCTTGCCGATCTGGGCGACGATCCCTTTTTCCTCTATCAGCCTGGTAAACTCGGCCTCAACCTGCTTGGCGCCGGCGGAGATGCCGCCGGTCCCCTGACAGATAAGAATCTTTACTGCTGCGTTTTCGCTCATGACAAATGGTCCCCTGCTGGAAAATTGACGTTTCGGCTACTTCATCGGCCTCTGGTTGTAGGTTTCCACGATCTCGTCCACCTTCTGGACCGTCATCTTGCCGAAGGTGTCGTCATTGACCATCGCCAGAGGTGCCATGCCGCAGGCGCCCAGGCAGGCGACCTTCTCGAAGGTGTAGCGCAGATCCTCGGAGGTCTCCGCGTGCCCGATGCCGAGCCTGCCGAAGAAGGTGTCCACGATCCGCTCGGCCCCCTGCACGTGGCAGGCGGTTCCCACGCAGACCCTGATGATGTAGCGGCCGCGCGGCTTCATGTGGAACTGCGAGTAGAAGGTCAACACCCCGTAGATCTGGCTCGGGTAGACGTTCAGTCGCTCGGCGACCAGCCCGATGGTCGGCTTGGGCACGAAGCCGTAGCTGTCCTGGATCCCCTGCAGCACCGGCATCAGGTTGCCCGGCAGCGTCAGATACTTGTCGATTATGTGATTGGCTTCCGAAAGGTCGATCTCTTCGGCCGGAATTTCTTCGGCAGGAGCGTTAGACATGTACCCCATCTCCTTTTATTGACGCTTGAATTATCTGTCGATTTCGCCAAGCACGATATCGAGTGTGCCGATGATCGCTACCAGGTCGGCAAGCATGGAGCCCTTGGCCATCTTCTCGATCGCCTGCAGGTTGACAAAAGATGGCGGACGGATCCTCATCCGGTACGGCATGGTGCCGCCGTCGGAGACGATGTAGTAGCCAAGCTCGCCCTTGGGCGCCTCGATCCCCTGGTAGACCTCACCTTCGGGAACAGGGAAACCTTCGGAGGCGATCTTGAAGTGATGGATCAGCCCTTCGATGGAGTTGTAGACGCTCTCCTTGGGCGGATAGCAGACCTGCGGCGCATCGGCCAGGATCGGGCCGGGCTTCAGCCTCTTCATGGCCTGGTCGATGATGCTGATCGACTCGCGCATCTCCACAAAGCGGACCTTGTAGCGGTCGAAGGTGTCGCAGTTTTCGCCCACCGGCACCTTGAACTGGTAGTTCTCGTAGCCGGAGTAAGGGTTGTCGCGCCGCAGATCCCAGTCAACGCCGGAGCCCCTGAGAGCCGGGCCGGTGATGCCGTAATCGATGGCGTCGGCGGCGGAGATCACGCCGTTGCCGACCGTCCTTTGCAGCCAGATGGTGTTCTTGGTAAGGAGCCCCTCGTAGGTGTCGAGGTGAGCGGGGAAGGTGTCGATCACCTCCTGCACGGCCTTTTCGAACCCTTCCGGCAGTTCGCGGGAGAGTCCGCCGATCCGGTAGTAGTTGCTGGTCATCCTGGCGCCCGAGATCATCTCGTAGAGGTCCATGATCTTCTCGCGCTCGCGGAAGGCGTAGATGAAGACGGTCATGGCGCCGATATCGAGCGCGTGGCAGGCGAGCCAGACCAGATGGCTCTTTAGACGGGTCATCTCGTTCATGATGACGCGCACCGTCTGGGCACGCTCCGGGATCTCGATGTCCAGGAGCTTCTCGACTGCCAGCACGTAACCCAGGTTGTTGCTCATCGGCGCCAGGTAATCGAGGCGGTCGGTAAGCGGCAGGGTCTGGTGGTAGGTGCGGTGCTCGGAGAGCTTCTCGACGCCTCTGTGCAGAAAGCCGATGTGGGGGGTGATCTTCTGTATCACCTCGCCGTCCAGCTCTACTACGAGCCGCAAAACGCCGTGGGTACTGGGGTGCTGGGGCCCCATATTCAGTGTCATTATCTCGGTGCTAGCCATTGATCGCCTCTATTATTAGATGGATATCGTCCCTGGTTAAGACTACGACAGACGCCCCTTGTACGGTTCGCGGTCCGGTCCCTGCAGCGGGTAGTCCTTCCTGAGCGGATGCCCTACCCAGTCGTCGGTCATGAGGATGCGGACCAGGTTCGGGTGGTTCTTGAAGTTGATCCCCATCAGGTCGTACGCCTCGCGCTCCAGCCAGTTCGCCGTGTTCCAAAGCGCAGTGGCGGAGTCTATCGAGCAGTCGGCCTCGCTTACCGGCGCCTTCACCCTGATCCGGTCCTTGCTCGGGATGGAGTAGAGGTGATAGACCACCATGAAGCGGGTGTCCTGACCCAGATAGTCGACCGCCGTGAGGTCGGTCAGGAAGTTGTAGCGCAAGTCGTCCCTCAGGCACTTGAGGACCTCGAGGATCCTCTCCTTCTTCACGGTCACCGTCACCTCGCCGCGAAACTCCTTGCAGTCGAGGACGGAATCAGCGAAACGCTCCTTCAGCTTCACTACAGCGCGATTGTTTTCAGCCATGTCAGCCTTACCTTTCCCTTTGGTCGTTGTAGATTACGCGGCCGGTTCGAGTCTCTCGCCCAGGCCGATGGAAGAGCCGAAGGAGTTGCGCTCCTTGCTGATCTTGTCCTGCAGCTTCAAAAGGCCGAAGAGCAGCGCCTCTGGACGCGGCGGGCAGCCAGGGATGTAGACGTCGACCGGAAGCGCCTCGTCGATCCCCTGCACGACACTGTAGGTGTCGAAGATGCCGCCGGAGCAGGCGCAGGCGCCCATGGCGACCACCCATTTCGGCTCGGGCATCTGCTCGTACACGGTCTTTATGACCGGGAGCATCTTCTTGGTCACGGTGCCGGCGATGATGATGCAGTCGGCCTGGCGGGGCGAGGCGCGAAAGATGATGCCGAAGCGGTCCAGGTCATGCTTGGCCGCGCCGGTCGCCATCATCTCGATTGCGCAGCAGGCAAGACCGAAGGTCATAGGCCAGATGGAGGACTTCCGGGCCCAGTTAACCAGGCTGTCCAGCGAAGTCGTGATGACGTTTTCGCCAAGCGGCATATCTACTCCCATTCCAGTGCTCCTTTTTTCCAAACGTATACGTATCCGACGAAAAGAATGACAATAAAGACCCCCATCTCAATCAGGCCGAACATGCCGAGCCTCTTGAAGACCACCGACCAGGGGTACAGAAAGACCGCCTCGATATCGAAGAGGATGAAGAGCATCGCGATCAGGTAGAACTTGATCGAGAAGCGCTCACGCGCACTGCCGACCGGCTCGCAACCGCACTCGTAAGGGGCAAGCTTTACAAGAGACGGCTTCTTCGGGCCGATGAGCGATGAGAAGATCACCGAGCCCAAGCCGAACAACACCGCTATGACAACCAGCACCAAGATTGGCAGATAAGCACCAAGCATCCCCATCCTCCCGTACTTCAACGTTTATGTTATTTGTTGCAAGCGCACCAAAATGCCGTATACTGCGCACTTCTCTCCCTTCCCGACCCGATCAGTGCTTCGTTAATTGCGATAGGGTCCGGCGTAAAAAAGTATACTGTATACAACATTGCGTCAGAAAATTATTTCATTTCGCCCACTTTGTCAAGAAAAAAATCTTCTAATGCTTCCAGTTTGTCAGAAATAATGGCTACCGCCGAGCGCACCGCCTCATTTATCGCCCCAACTCGCTCCCCGCCTGCCTGTGCAGCGGCGCCCGGCGCTGCTTTATTTCTTGACAGAAAAGCCGCGGCTATGCTACCAAACATCCCATAACCCAATAATTTACAGCGAGTTAGGAGTAACTACCCATGAAAAACAGCCGCTCGAACCAACTTTTCAGCCAGGCGCTCAAGTCGATACCGGGGGGCGTAAACAGCCCGGTGCGCGCCTTCAGGTCGGTGGGCTCCGACCCGCTTTTCATCAAAAAGGCTGCCGGATCCAGGATTTTCGACGAGGACGGCAACTCCTTCATCGATTTTGTCGGTTCCTGGGGCCCGATGATCCTCGGCCACTGCCACCCGAGGGTCGCCGCCGCCGTCAAGGCCGCGGTCGACAACGGCTGCAGCTTCGGGGCTCCTACCGAGCTGGAGATCACCCTGGCCGAAATGGTGATTGCCGCGGTCCCCTCCATCGAGATGGTGCGCATGGTGAGTTCCGGCACCGAGGCGACCATGAGCGCCATTCGCCTGGCCCGCGGCTACACCGGCCGTGACAACATCCTGAAGTTTTCCGGCTGCTACCACGGCCACTCCGATTCCCTGCTGGTAAAGGCAGGCTCCGGCGCCGCCACCTTCGGCGTACCCGACTCACCCGGTGTGCCGGCCGATTTCGCCAAGCACACGCTGACCGCGACCTATAACGACCTCGATTCGGTCAGGGCGCTGGTCGCCGCCAACGCCGGCACCATCTCCTGCATCATCGTGGAGCCGGTGGCCGGGAACATGGGGACCGTGCCCCCCGGGGAGGGATTCCTGGAAGGGCTGAGAAGCATCTGCACCGAAGAGGGAATCGTGCTGATCTTTGACGAGGTGATGTCCGGCTTCCGGGTCGCCTACGGCGGGGCACAGGAGCTGTACGGGATCAAGCCTGACCTGACCACCCTCGGCAAGATCATCGGCGGCGGACTGCCGGTGGGCGCCTTCGGCGGCAAGAAGGAGATCATGGGGCTCCTCTCGCCGGCGGGCGGGGTCTATCAGGCCGGCACCCTCTCCGGCAATCCGCTGGCCATGACGGCTGGGATCGAGACCCTGAAGCTGTTGCAGGAGGACGGCTTCTATCAAAGGCTCGAGGAGAAGAGCGCCTTTGTGGCTAACGGCATCGCCAAGGCTGCCAGGGACGCGGGCTTTCCGCTCTATTCCACCCGGGTAGGCTCCATGTTCTGCGCCTTCTTCTCCAAGCAGCCGGTCTACGACTGGGACAGCGCGGCCCTCTGCGACACCCAGGCCTTCGCCAAATACTTCCGCGGCATGCTGGAGGAGGGGATCTACCTGGCCCCCTCGCAGTACGAGACAGCCTTCGTAGGTATCTCACACAGCGAGCAGGACCTGGAGCGGACCATAGCCGCTGCGGCCAAATGCTTCAAGACGCTATAGACCGCAACTAAAGCAGCCTCGGCAGGCAGACAGGAGAGAGCATAAGGGAATACCTAGCGCGCTTCAAAATGCTCTTGGTTATTCGTACAACTGGCCGTGCTTTTTCAGACCCGACCCGTGTGAGCGGTTTTGCAGGAAAAAAGCGGCCCCCGGTTTTCAGGGCGCCGCTTTTGCTTTCTGAAGCCCTGGACCGGGGCAGACCGTGGCGGCTGCCAGGCAGCCTCGGCGGCCTCGCTAGCGGCGTTACAATCCTCCTTTGACAAGAAGGGCCTTTTCTGTTGAAATCAGAAAATGGGACCGCCAAAAGGGAAATCTACATCTATATCTGGTCCAAATTCCGAAATCGTTTGACATTCGCACCGCTACCATGCTACTTAGCCAAGGTTTCTTCCGTAGAGGTATACGCGGACCAAGAGGACAACCCACATGGACGAGGAGAAGAAAAGCCTGCTGAGAACCCTGGGTATGATTTCCACCATGGGGATCTCGGTGGCGGTGGCAATTGCCATCGGCGTCTTCCTCGGCCTGCAGCTGGACGCCTGGCTGGGCACCAAGCCCTGGTTTTTCTTTATTTTTCTTTTCTTCGGCATTGCGGCCGGTTTCCGCAACATCTTCGTAATAGCCGGAAAAGAACTGCGCGATGACGGGCCGGACAAGAATAAACGAAGATAACATCTTCCTCTGGCTGGTGGCGGGAAGCCTGCTTTTGAGTGCCGTGCTGGGAGCGGCCTCGGCCCTTTTGCTCTCGCCCGGGTTCGGACTCTCGCTTTTTGCCGGCGGTCTGCTGGCAACCGCTAATTTTCTCTGGCTCAGACGGGGTCTCGAGACTGCCTTGCAGCTCCACCCGGCAAACGCCACCCGCTTTGCGATATTTCGTTACCTTTTAAGGCTCGCCATCATGGCGCTCCTTTTGTACCTGCTGATCGTCCGCCTGGGCGCCGACATCTTCGGCCTGCTGCTCGGTCTGTCGGTCCTCGTGGTAAACATAACAGCTTTATCAATATACCTGTCCACCCGTAAAGGAGGCTAGCTGCAATGGTTCATCCCTATCTGTTTCTGCATTTTTTCCGCGAGTTGCTCGCACCGCTTGGCATCTCAGAGGCCGGCGCGGATGCCGTCGTCTATACCTGGCTCATCATGATCGGCCTGGTGCTCCTTTCGCTGGCCGCCACCAAGAGGCTGCAGGCGGTCCCCTCCGGCATTCAGAACTTCATGGAAGTGGTGATCGGCGGCATCGAGAACATGCTGGTGGAGACAATGGGCGAGAAGGGAAAGCCCTTTTTCCCGCTGATCGCAACGCTGGCCGTTTTCATCCTGGTCTCCAACCTGATCGGGCTGGTTCCCGGCTTCTTCCCGCCCACCGCCAACATCAACACCACCGCAGCCTGCGCGGTAGTGGTCTTCGTCGCCACCCACGTGGTCGGCTTGAAGGAACACGGTGCCGGCTACATCAAGCACTTCATGGGACCGATCATCTGGCTCGCCCCGATGATGTTCTTCATCGAAGTGATCGGCCACTTCAGCCGGGTGATCTCGCTTACACTGCGTCTTTTCGGTAACATGAACGGCCACGAGCTGGTGCTGATCATCTTCTTCGGCCTGGCCCCCTTCCTGGTGCCGCTGCCGATGATGCTGATGGGGGTGCTGGTCTCCTTCATCCAGGCCTTCGTTTTCATGCTGCTCGCCATGATCTACATCCAGGGCTCGCTGGAGCATGCGCATTAGAAATCCGGCCTGAGCGCCTCTTCACCACCCTCAGGCCTTCGGTTTAACTATTTTTCATTCCTATACTATTTAGGAAATACTAGGCAGCAAAGGAGAAACAAATGGAATTTTTTACTATGTGTGTACTGGCATCCGGCATCGGCATGGCACTGGGAACCCTCGGAACTGGCATCGGCCAGGGCCTGGCAGTCAAAAGCGCCGTGGAAGGCGTTTCCCGTAACCCCGGCGCATCCGGCAAAATCCTGACCACCATGATGATCGGTCTGGCCATGATCGAGTCCCTCGCCATCTACGCCCTGGTTATCTGCCTGATCATCCTGTTCGCTAACCCGTACAAGGACATCGCGCTGGACCTGGCCAAGACCGTTGGGGCCGTTATTAAGTAATCAGCCTTTTTCGAAAGCAGAAAAGGGGGCGTGCCGCAAGGCGCGCCCTTTTTTTATCTGCCAGCAGTCCAATCGAAGCCATACCGGCTGGTGCCAGCCTGGCTCCACCTCCCCCCTTTGCAAAGGGGGGGTCGGGGGGATTTGCTCCGCATGGCCGCACAATCGCAGCTGACAACCGCATCAGATCATCTCCCGAGCGCGCCCTGCTCCAGAGCGCCAAGCCCCCGCCCCCGGCGCCTTGACATTTTCCGGCCGCTATGAAATAGTCCAAGGCATGAAAATTATAGCCGATCTGCACACCCATACGCTCGCCTCCGGTCACGCCTACTCGACCATCAACGAACTCGCCCTGGCCGCCTCCCAAATCGGGCTGCAGGCGCTGGCCGTCACGGACCACGGTCCGGCACTTCCGGGAGGGCCGCACCGCTACCACTTTTGCGCCATGCGCTTCATCCCCAGGATGATCGCGGGGGTAAGGATCTTTCGCGGGGTGGAGGCGAACATCCTGGACGCGAAGGGGACACTCGATCTGGATCAGCCGGTGCTGGAGGAGCTCGACTTCGTCATGGCTGGGCTGCATGAGAACTGCGGCTTTTGCGGCAGCGACATCGACCGAAATACGCAGGCGCTGCTGGCCGCCATGGATAACCCGCGGGTCAAATGCATCTCCCACCCCGGAAACCCCCTTTTCGCTTCACATTACAGGGAGATTGTGCAGGGAGCCCTGGCAACAGGCACCGCACTGGAGATCAACAACTCCTCGCTCTCGCTGAGCCGCAAGGGGAGTAACGGCAACTGCGCCCGGATCGCGGCCCTGTGCGCCGAACTTGGCGCTCCTGTCATGATCGGCTCCGACGCGCACATCTCCCAGGGGGTCGGTGTCTTCGACGATGCGCTCAAACTGGTGGCGGAGGCGGGAATTAAGGAGGGGCAGGTGATGAACGCCTCGCTGGAGAGGCTTTTGGGTTTTCTGGGGATTGCGGACTAGCACCATGGAGCAAAGTATTGACAATCGGGATCGGGGGCCGAGGGGGGATCCCCCCCTCGGCCCCTTTTTCAAGTAGGGAGAGTTGGTAGCCGTGCGGGGAAAGGTCGGGGTTACCGCTCTGGCTGAATCAGCTGCTCCGGTCGCATCTCTGCTTGGACCGGAGCTGGCGCTGCGTGCTAGCTGTGCTCACGGGTCGCGTGGAAGGTGAGCTCCTTCCAGTTGTCCATGGTGTTGTCCAGCCGCCACTGGCTCCCCGCCAGGTAGGCAAGGTTTCCTTCCCCGTCCAGATAGAGGCTCATTGCCTCTTTTTTCTGGAACTCGTCCAGCACCTTCCGGTCGCCGGTCACCCAGCGCGCAGTCACGTAGGAAACCGGCTCGTAAACCGACTGCACTCGGTATTCGTGCTCCAGGCGGTGCATGACGACGTCGAACTGGAGCAAACCGACTGCACCCACGATCCAGTCGGCTCCCATCAGCGGCCGGAAGACCTGGGTGGTCCCCTCTTCGGCCAACTGCACGAGCCCCTTCTCCAGCGCCTTCGACTTCAGCGGGTTCAAGATCCTCACCTTGCGGAAGTGCTCCGGGGCAAAGTTCGGTATGCCGGTGTACTTTATATCCTCCCCCTGGGTGAAGGTGTCGCCGATCTTTATGGTGCCATGGTTGTGAATGCCTATGATGTCGCCGGCATAGGCCTCGTCCACGTTGGTCCTGTCCTGGGCCATGAAGATGGTGGCGTTGGCGATCTGCACCTCGCGGCCAAGCCTCAGGTGCTTCACCTTCATGCCGCGCACGAACTTTCCGGAGCAGATCCTGAAGAAGGCGATCCGGTCCCGGTGCGCCGGGTCCATGTTCGCCTGTATCTTGAAGGTGAAGCCGGTGAAGGGCTCCTCATAGGGGGAAACGGTACGGGTGGCGGACTCGCGCGGCAGCGGCGAGGGCGCGTGCTCCACGAAGGAGTCGAGCAGCTGCTGCACGCCGAAGGTGTTGATGGCGCTGCCGAAGAAAACGGGCGTCTGCCGCCCGGCGAGATACGCCTCGTGGTCGAAGGGGTGGGCCGCTCCCTCCAGCAGTTCAATGTCGGCGCGCAGCTCGGCCACCTGGCTTCCCAGGAGCTCGTCCAGCCTCGGATCGTCCAGCCCCTTGACGGTAACCACCTCGCCCACGCCGCGGTCCGCCTGCGGGTCGTAGAAGGTGATCTCCTTGCTGTAGAGGTGGTAGGTGCCGCGAAAGCGCTTCCCCATGCCGATCGGCCAGGTCATCGGTGCACACTGGATGTTCAGGGTGCTCTCGATGTCGTCCAGCAGGTCGATCGGCTCGCGCCCCTCGCGGTCCAGCTTGTTTATAAAGGTCATGATCGGGGTGTGGCGCAGGCGGCAGACCTCGAGGAGCTTCTTCGTCTGGCTTTCCACCCCTTTCACCGAGTCGATAACCATCAGCACGGAGTCGACCGCGGTGAGGGTCCGGTAGGTATCCTCTGAAAAGTCGTTGTGACCCGGGGTGTCCAGCAGGTTGATCTCGAAATCCCGGTAGCTGAACTTCATGACCGAGGAGGTGACGGAAATACCACGCTGCTTTTCCATCTCCATCCAGTCGCTGGTCGCATGACGCGCCGATTTGCGCGCCCGCACCTCACCCGCCTGCTGGATCGCCCCGCCGAAGAGGAGCAGCTTCTCGGTTATGGTGGTCTTGCCGGCATCCGGGTGGCTGATGATGGCGAAGGTGCGTCTTTTCTCTATCTCCTGCTCGTGGTACCGCATCAGACAAAAACTCCCTGGAAAAATCACTGGACAAAAGAAAGGCGAAGAGGGTATCTTCGCCGGACAGATTTAAGTTATTATATTTGCACGCCCAATCCAAAAGGGCAATAAAATTTTTTCGGGTGCCTATATGAATGATATATACCAGAGGATACAGCTCGCCGGGGAAAAGCAGGACAGCGCGCAGATCGTCGCCACCCTCACTGCGATCAAGGAAGGGCGGCTCAAAAACGACCTGAAGCTGCTCAATTTCTACAGAGAGATCCCGGTAAGCTACGGGGCCACGCTGGAATCGGTCGAGGATGATTTCGCCGAACTGAGCGTACATCAGATACAGGCCGTCGTCATCTCCTTTGAAAAGGTGACTGTCCTGAAGAGCAGGCACTTTCCGAAAGATGTCATTGCCAATGTCAATTATGTGAACGTGGAAAAATCAAAGATCGTGCTCTCCAGCTTCTGCTATGCGCTGGTGCGCGCCGACCGCAGGATGTCGGTTCGGGTCGAGCTGAGTGAGCCGATCTATGCATCTTTCACCTCGGCTGGCGTCTCCGCCAGCGGCAGGCTGGTAGACATGTCGCTGACCGGCCTCTCCATAGACGCAGCTTCAGACCCGGGGATCCAGGTGAGTGAAAAAGGGGAGCTGGTGGTAACCCTTCCCACCGGCACCATTGCGGTGCCCGCGTCGCTCTTGAAGAGCATCGCCGGTGCCGACGGCGACGGCTGTCGCCTGGTGTTCGAGATCGAGCCCACCCGGGCCACCGAAAACAGCATCTCCCAATACATCTTCCAGCGCCAGGTGGAGATCATCAAGGAACTGAAGGACCACCCCGGCATCGCCTAACCGATGTTTTTCGACAGCCACTGCCACCTGGATCACCCCCGGCTCCTCCCCCGACTTCCAGCCCTTTTCGCCGCGGCCGAAGCGGCAGGGGTCACCCGCTTCCTGGTTCCCGCCGTCGCCCCCGGCGGCTGGCAGGGGATCGCCGACCTCTCCCGTACGTTCCCCCAAGTAGCACCTGCCTTCGGGGTGCACCCGATGCACGCCGACCTCCTAACCCCCGCCCTGCTGTCAGAACTTGGCAAGCTGAGCCGGCAGGCTACGGCGATTGGCGAAATCGGCCTCGATTACACCCTTACTACCCCCCGCGAACTGCAGAAATCGGTCTTTCGCACCCAGCTGGCCCTGGCGGTGGAGAAAGGCCTGCCGGTGCTCATCCATTGCCGCCGCGCCTTTGCCGATCTGCTCGCCATCCTCGAAGAGGAGACGGTCGAGCGGGTGGGCGGAGTGATGCACGCCTTTTCCGGCAGCCCGGAGACTGCACGCGACTGCGTCCGGCTCGGGATGCATGTCTCTCTGGCCGGCAGCGTCACCTATCAGAACGCGCTGCGTCCAGTTGCGGTGGCGGCGTCGGTACCGCTCGCGCGGCTGCTTTTGGAGACCGACGCGCCCTTCCTCGCGCCTGAGCCCAACCGGGGGGAGGTGAACCTGCCGGCCTACCTCCTGGCAACCGCCGCCCGGGTGGCAGCCATCAGAGGGCTCCCGCTGGAAGAGCTGGCCCGGGCGACTACGGAAAACGCGCTGAGACTATTCCGGCTGGAGGCGCGCCTTCAGTAGCCGGCTCACCTGCAGACCGCCCCCTTCCCGCCGCTCTTCTACCACCGATTGACCTTCCCCGGCGCTTCGATATACTCTTCAGGAGTCCCCCATCCAGCCGCACGGAGGTGCAACCATGGGCAAAGAGTACACTCTGCAGGAGGCGTTGAAGCTGGCCATCAGAACGGAAAAAGAGAGCATGGACTTCTACCAGAAGGCGGCATCCCTAACGGCGGACCAGAGGTCAAAACAGGTGTTCGGGCTTTTGGCGAACGAAGAGATCGGGCATCTGAAGGCCTTTTTCGATCACTACCAGGGTGGCGATCTGGGCGACCTGGCGAGCTACCTCAACAGGCCACCCGACAAGCTGTCGGCCACCCACCTGGCCCTGGAGCAGGCCCTGGCGGAAGACGTCCACGAGCAAAAGGCCCTGGAGATCGCCCTGCAGGAGGAAAAATCGTGCGTCGAACTGTACACGATCCTCGTGAAGGACATTGTCGACCCGCTGGTACGGCGCGTTTTCGAGAAGGTCATCAAGGAGACCCAGGGGCACCACGACATGATCGAGGATGAGTACATGCGGGTCATGACCATGGTGCACCGCTCGGACCAGGACATCTACGTAAGGGAATAGGGGCGCAGGCCAACACCGGCCAAGGTTAGAAAACAGAAAGCCTCCGGACCTGTTAAAGGGCGGAGGCTTTTTCATGTGTGGTGAAGACTTTCAAGCTGCTCGCCGGCGGTTCAGGTGAGCCCGGCCGGTGCTGGCAGCCGGTGCACAGTGAACTCAACTTAGCCTACATACTGGGCGTAGTACCCCTTCACCTTGCCGAGGTAGGCCCTGGTCTCCCGGGGAAGGTTATCGCTACCGTGCCGGTCCAGGTTCCCCGGCCCCCAGTTGTAGGCCGCCAGCGCCTCATCGAGGTTCCCGTCATAGCGGCGCAGCATGTCCTTCAAAAACCTGGTCCCGGCCATCACGTTTTGCTCGGGGTCGAAGGAGTCGCTCACCCCGAGTCCCCTGGCGGTTGCCGGCATGAGCTGCATGAGACCCTGGGCGCCGGCCGAGGAAACGGCACGCGGATTGAAATTGCTCTCCGCCTTGATGATCGCCCTGATCAGGCTGCCGTCCACGCCATAACGCCTGGAGGCCTTCTCTATGATCGCCTCGGTGGGAAGCTGTTCGGCAGGCAGACCGGCTACGGCGCCGGCAAGCGGGGCGACAGCGCCTGCGGCCGTGCTGCCTTGCTGTTGAGCTGCGCCATCCAAAGCGGCGGCGAAGGAGCCGGGCTGCTGCTCAAGAAAACGGTCCAAAAGTCCCTGCACCCCGTTTGACGAGCCGGCAGCACCCCTCTCGGCATCCTCGGAAAGGCTCATCGCCGAACTCAGCATCTGCAGGCGCAGTATCTCTGCCGCAGTCGTGGCGGAAACTGTTTCGGGGGAGGCGGGCCTGGCAAGGAACCCTCCGAAGGGGACCGCAGGAGCTGCCGGGGAGCCACCCCCCCTTTTTGCTGTCACCAAGCTCTGTGCTGTCGCTACCGGATTAATGGACATGTCGGGTTACCTTTCTCTTAGGCGACGTTCGGACTATCCCCGTACACCAGTTTCTTTTTTTTCAGCTTTTCTATCAGCGTGGTCCGCTTCAGGTTCAAGAGTTCGGCCGCCTCCTTCTTGTTACCGCCGCTTTTCTGCAGGGCCTGAAGTATCAGCCTGTTTTCGAACTCCTCCACGGCGCTGTTCAGGCAGAAGCCGTTCTCCGGGAGCGTCATCTGCTCGCCGCGCACCGCGGCCGTCCTGCCGCCGCGGTACTTTTCCGGGAGGTCATGAATAGTGAGCACGCCGCTCCCCTTGATGATCACCAGACGCTCAACCAGGTTCTCCAGCTCACGGACGTTGCCGGGCCACTCGTAGTTGCCGAGGATCTCCATCACCTGCTTGTCAAAGCCCTGCACGTGGCGCTGCTTGCTGATGTTGAACTTCTCCAGAAAGCTGTTCAGGAGCAGCGCGATGTCGCTGTCACGCTCGCGAAGAGGCGGCAGCATGATCGGTATCACGGAGAGCCGGTAGTAGAGGTCCTCCCTGAAGGCCTTGGAAATCACCATCTGGTCCAGGTTCTGGTTGGTCGCAGCGATGATGCGGACGTCCACCTTCTTGGACCGGGTGGCGCCGACCGGCTCCAGCTCGCGGCTTTGCAGCACCCGCAAGAGCTTCACCTGCAAGTTCGCCTTCATGTCGCCGATCTCGTCCAGGAACAGGGTGCCCTTGTCAGCCATCTCGAACCTGCCGATGCGAGTGGCAACCGCCCCGGTGAAGGATCCCTTCACATGCCCGAACAGTTCACTCTCCAAAAGCTCATCGGGTATCGCCGCGCAGTTGAGCGCCACGAAATTCCTCTCGGAGCGGTTGGAAAGGTCGTGAATGGCACGGGCGATCAGTTCCTTGCCGGTGCCGGACTCTCCCTGGATGAGGACGGTGGAGTCCGAGGTGGCGACCTTCTCCACCATCTCGAAAAGCGAAAGCATCTTTTCGCTCTCGCCGATGATGTTGTTCAGCAGCGCCCTGTTCTTTATGCACGGTCTGGACCTGAAACTCTTGCTCTGCAACGCCTGGTGCTCAAGCCCCCTTTTCACGTGGGCTTCCAGCTCTTCGAGGTTGAAAGGTTTCTCCAGGTAGAAAAAGGCACCTGCCTTCAGAAGGTTGGCCGTCATTTCAAAGTTTGCAAAGGCGCTGTAGGCTATGGTGACGATCTCCGGACGGATCGACTTCAGCTGTTTTATGAACTCCAGCCCGTTCACCCTGGGCATCATGATGTCGGTGATAACCATCTGCACGTCGTGGTGCTCTATTTTCTGCAAGGCATCCTGCCCGTCAAAGGCCTGAAATACCTGATATCCCTTGTAGCTCAGAAAGGCGGCCACGAAGTCACGCGTCTTTTTATCATCGTCCGCAATCATTATTCTGGGTGATTCCATTGTTTCCCCGATTTCGATTAAAGTTGCTGAGGATAAAGCCGATACGTAACATGTGCAGTTGGGGGATAATAGCGGTATACGCCGCCAATGTCAATAAAATGACTGCCTTGACACCCGATTTGTCAATTATTTGTTCCCAACGATCGCCGCTTGCCCCGAAAATCGTCGGATTGCCCCGCTGGCGCAGCTTTCCAGCCCGGCAACGCCCCCGATTGCCGGCCTGGGAAAAAAATCCTTCAACCTTTATTCGGGACAGCCGAATAGGAAAAAACAGGGCGCTCGCCGGGCGGCGTCCCTCTAGTTCACCGCATACGGAGGATCCATGCAGACCGCACTTAAAGTGAAGGGCGAGGAGTACGGGGGCGAGCTGATCCAGCTGGTCAGCTTCAACCTCGAAAAGGAAGAATACGGCATCAACGTGCTGATGGTGCGGGAGATCATCCGGATGCTGAACATCACGCGCGTGCCGAACACCCCGCATTACGTGGAAGGTGTGATCAACCTGCGCGGCAAGGTGATCCCGATCATCTCCCTGCGGAGGAAGTTCGACTTGCCGGAGGCGGAATACGACAAGCGGACCCGCATCATGGTGATGGAGGTGGTCGGCGAACTGATGGGTTTCATCGTGGACGAGGTCTCCGAGGTGATCCGCATCTCCGAAAAGGAGATCCAGCCGCCGCCGCCCGTGGTGGCGAGCGGGATCGAACAGGAGTGCATGGCAGGGGTGATCAACCAGGCCGACCGCCTGCTGGTCCTCCTTGACCTTGAGAGGATGTTCTCCGCCGACGAGCGACGCATTTTCAGCAGCGTAGCCTAAGCACCAACGAGTGAGCCTTCCCCCGATTCCCGGAGCAGAAAAATGTCAATAGATTGCGAGGACCAGGAGCTTCTGGAAGGCTTCCTGGCCGAGACCACCGAGCTTCTGGAGAAACTGGACGACGACCTGGTCAGCCTGGAGAAGACCCCGGACGACTCAGAGCTGATGAACCGTATCTTTCGCTCCATCCACACGGTGAAGGGCGCCTCAAGTTTCCTCGGCTTCGACCAGCTGGTCAAGGTGACCCACAAGACCGAGGATGTGCTGAACCGCCTGAGGAAAGGGGAGCTTACCCTCAACCCGGAGATCATGGACGTGGTCCTGGAGGCGGTAGACCTGGTGAAGACGCTGGTCTCCGACATCAAGGCAGGCGAGATCGTCGAGCGCGAGATGGAAAGCACCATCTGTAAGCTGATCCCTTTTCTCTCGGAAAGCGCGACGGAGGCGACCGTGCTCGCCCCGGTGTTCGTCCCGCGCCGGGAAGAGAGCGAGCCGCAGCCCGCCGCACCGCCGCAGCCCGAGCCGGCAGGGATGCCGGCCGAGATCGCCCCGGCGCCCAAGCTGAAGGCGCTCCCCGTCACCGACCCGGCCCGAAAGCAGCCGGCCAAGGGTGAGGACCTGGCCGACAACTCGACCGTGCGGGTCGACGTGAAGCGGTTGGACGACCTGATGAACCAGGTCGGCGAACTGGTGCTCGAACGGAACCGGATGATCCAGTTGCACAGCGACTACCAGTCTGGGCTCGACCCGGCGAGCTTTGGCGACGACTTCGGCAAGCTCTCCAAGAGGCTCAACTTCGTCACCTCCGAGCTGCAGATGCAGGTGCTGAAGATGCGCATGCTCCCGGTCGAGAAGGTGTTCAAGAAATTCCCCCGCATAGTCAGAAATCTGGCGCGCGACCTCGGCAAGGAGGTCGACCTGCAGATCATCGGGGAGGAGACCGAGCTGGACCGCTCCGTGGTCGACGAAATCGGGGATCCGCTTATCCACTTGATCAGAAACGCCCTGGACCACGGCCTGGAGACCCCGGACGAGCGCCTGGCCTCCGGCAAGGACCGCACCGGCACCGTAGTGCTGTCCGCCGCCCACGAGGGAAACCAGATCGTCATCAGCATCAAGGACGACGGCCGGGGCATCGACCCGGAGAGAATCTCTCGAAAGGCGCTCGAGAAGGGGCTGATCACCGAGGAGCAGCTGCTCTCCATGGGGAGTCGGGAAATCCTCGACCTGCTCTTTCTGCCCGGCTTCTCCACCAAGGAGCAGGCGACCGACCTCTCCGGCCGGGGCGTCGGCATGGACGTGGTGCGCACCAACATCAGAAAGCTGAACGGGATCATAGAGATCAAGAACGAGATCGGCAAAGGTTCCGAATTTATCCTGAAACTGCCGCTCACCCTGGCCATCATCCAGTCGCTGCTGGTCGAGGTGGAGCGCGAGGTGTACTCGATACCGCTTGCCTCGGTGATCGAGACCATGCGGGTGAACAAGAGCGACTTCCACATGGTGGGAGGGCAGGAGGTGCTGAAACTGCGGGATTACGTGCTGCCGCTTTTGAGGCTGCAGCGATCCTTCGGCTGCGAGGAAACGACGGCGGACCGGAGCACCTGCTACGTGGTCATCGTGGGGGTGGCCGAGAAGCGGATCGGCCTGGTGGTGACCAGGCTACTCGGGCAGCAGGAGGTCGCCATCAAGTCGCTCGGCAAGTTCCTCGCCAACCTGCCGGGGATCGGAGGATCAACCATCATGGGAGACGGCAGAGTGGCACTGATTGTGGACCCGATGGGGCTCATCGGCGGCGCCGACGCCACCGGGGTCAGGAAATCGGTCTGAGGGGAAGATAATGGCATTTGAAACAAAACCGATCGATCTGCGCAGCAGCTCGCTGAAGATCTCCGACAAGGACTTCGAGACTCTTCGGGACTACATATATACCGTTTGCGGCATATTTTTCCACAGCAGCAAGAAGTACTTCCTGGAGAGCCGGCTGGCCCGCCGGATGGAGTCTACCGGCTGCAGGACCCATGCGGATTACTACCAGTTCGTGCGCGCCGGCGCCACCGGATCCGGGGAGCTGAAGAAGCTGCTGGACGAGATCACCACCAACGAGACCTGCTTCTTTCGCAACCTGCCGCAGCTTACCGCGCTGGAGAACAAGCTGCTGCCGGAGATCGTCGCCACCAAGGGGAAGATCGGCTTCAAGAAGATCCGCATCTGGAGTGCAGGCTCTTCCTCCGGGGAGGAGGCCTACACGATGGCCATGCTCTTACTGGAAAAGCGCGGCTCGCTCCTGAAGGACTGGATCATCGAGATCGTCGGCACCGACATCAACGAGACGGTGATCGCCCAGGCCAAGGAGGGGGTGTACAACAGCTACTCGGTCCGCAACACGCCTGACTTTTATCTGAAGAAGTACTTCAAGGAGGAGTCGCCCGGCAGGTTCCTGCTCTCGCCCGAGGTGAAGAAGCTGGCGACCTTCAGCACGCTTAACCTCTACGACGACAACAAGATGCTTTTCATGAAAAGCTTTGACTTCATCTTCTGCGCCAACGTGCTGATCTATTTCGACACCTCCTCCAAAAGCAAGGTGGTCCAGCATTTCTACAACAACCTGCAGCCGTACGGATACTTCTTCGTCGGGCAGTCCGAATCGCTGCACGGGGTAAACGACAAATTCAAGACCGTACACTTCCCAGGCGGATTCACCTACAACAAGTGAGGATGATGGTATGGATAAAGCAGCCATGATGCAGACGGCTCAGGAGATGGTGGCAAGCTTCGTTGATCTCCCCACCATCCCGCAGGTGGCCACCAGGGTCATCGAGCTTCTGGACCGGCCGGGTGTGGAACTCGACGAGGTGGCCGACATCATTCTGGCCGACCAGGTCCTGGCCGCCAGGGTCATCAAGATGGTCAACTCACCGCTCTACAAGCCTGCCCACGAGATCAAGTCCGTGAAGAGGGCTCTCATCTACCTCGGCTTTCGTCACATCCGCGAACTCGCCTTCACCTGCTCCTTCGTCGACGTCTTCGAGGGAAGGGACGGCATCATCGACATCAAGAGCTTCTGGGAACACTCCTTCGGCGTCGGCGTGGTCGCCAAGATCATCGCGCAGCGGGTGCGCTACCCGGACACCGAAAAGGCCTATCTGGTCGGCATCGTCCATGATATTGGCGAGGTGTTCCTGAGCTACTACCGCCAGGACAGCTTCCGGGCCATGCTCGAGTCGGTCAAGGGGACCCCTTTCCGGATGGCGGACAAGGAGGCCGAGTTCCTCGGCACCTCGCACAGCGAGGTGGGGCTTTGCATCGCGCGCAAATGGAACTTCCCCGCCGACTACTGCGAGGTGATCGCCCTGCATCACGCGCCCGCCGAGGCGGCCATCGATCCCACCCTTTGCGCCATCGTGAACCTGGCCGACCTGTTCTGTTCCGTCTGCCAGCTCGATTACGGCGGCCACTCCTGGGTCTCCTTCAACCTGGCCGAGGAGAAGGCCTGGTCGATACTGAAGGCGTACGCTCCCCACCTGGAAGATCTCGACGTGGAGCGCTTCTGCTACGAGCTTGAAGACCGTGTCCCGGAGATCCAGGACATGGTGAAATCCATTTTTCAGGGCATAGGAGCGTAAACAAAGCCATGTATGCCGCTAAGGAAAGCAAATTAAGGGTGCTGATCGTCGACGATTCCTCCTTCATGCGGATGGCGATCAGGGGGATCCTCTCCCGCGCGCCGAACATCGAGGTGGTCGGCATCGCGGCCGACGGGATGGAGGCCGTGGAAAAGGCGATGCAGCTCAAACCCGACCTGATCACCATGGACATCGAGATGCCTCGCATGGACGGCATAGCCGCCCTGAAGCAGATCATGGCGAAGCAGCCGACCCGCGTGCTGATGGTGTCGACCCTTACCTGCGAGGGAGCGCGTGCGACCTTCGAGGCGCTGGAGGCGGGGGCGATCGATTACGTTCCCAAAAACGTGGCGGACAGCAAGGACGCCCAGCAGGCCTTCCAGCAGGCGCTGCTCGCCAAGGTGGTGGAGGCTTCCCAGTCGGCCGTGCAGAGAAAGGTGATCGGGGTCGAGCGGCCGCGGCTCTTAACCCCGCAGCAGGTTCGCCCCTCGCAGTTCGCCCACAGAAGGATCAGCTACGTCGGGATAGGCGCCTCGACCGGCGGTCCGGTCGCCCTGCAGGAGGTGCTTTCCAGGATTCCGGTCAATTTCCCGCACGGCATCGTGGTTGCCATCCACATGCCGAAGGCTTTCACCGGCCCCTATGCCGACCGTCTCAATGCCAAATGCTCGCTCGCCATCCGGGAGGCGGCTGACGGCGACCTGCTGAAAGGGGGAGAGGTGCTGATAGCCCCCGGAGGGCGCCATACCACCATAGTGAAGCAGGGGAACAACCTGGTGGTGAGGACCGCGCCCATAACCGATTTCCCGCAGTACATCTACGTCCCCTCGGTAGACCAGATGTTGACCACCCTTTGCGACGCGAGCGGCGGCGCTATGCTGGGAGTGATCCTGACCGGCATGGGGAACGACGGATTCAAAGGGATGACGCATCTGAAGGGAAAGGGGGGGGTGACGCTTGTGCAAAACGAGGAGACCTCCACCATCTACGGCATGCCTCGCGCCTGCATCGAGGGGAAGGTGGCCGATGTGGTGCTGCCGCTTGATCAGATAGGCTACGAGATCGGCAAGATCGGCGGCTGACGGCCGAACGGCATGCGAAGTTAACCCGGGGCAGCTTGCTTCCCCGGTTAGCGCCTTCCCTGCAGGTAGAGTCCCTCGGGCAAGGCCTGTACGCTACAGCTGGAGAATCCCTCCCGTTTCAGCCTGAAAAGCAGAGCTGGCGCGGCAATGGCCAGGCAGCCGGGAAAGAGGAGCCGCAGCTCTCCCCGGCTGTCCAGAAAACGGTCCATGCCGCCCCGGATCTGCCGGGGCGCACAGCGCATCACCTCACCCGGCGGCAGCTCGGCTCTGTCAACGCGGGCTCGGCGCGGCTGGGGAAGCAGCGCATAAAGCACCAGCTGCAGCGTGCCGCAGATCTGTTTCAAAAGACTTCTCATCTCTCTCCCCCCTCCCGCGGGTGCGTCGAACCGTTTCGCCGGCGTCCCCGGCAGGCTCTGTCACCACCATCGATTCGTTCATCCCTTGCGAACCAGGTCCGGATCCTTTCTCTCTCGCTATTCTCCAGATCAAAACCGAGCGCTCCCTTCCCGCACCTCAAAACCAGCGGATCAACTCGTGCTCCATGTCGATCTGGTAGCGGTGACTGCCGAGGAAGTCCATGCCCAAAAGGCCGTCATGCCTCGCCGCGCCACCATGGAAGGGGATGAATTGAAGCTCCGCGGACGCCAGGGCGTGCGGTCCGACCAGCAGGACGTCGACTACGGCGAGACGCGAGACGATCAGCCTCCCGTCGGCTAGCTCTGCCTGGGAAGACCTGGCCTCGTGCAGGTCGATCGGGAGCCTGCTCTTTATCCTGTCGTGGAGAGCCGTCCGGGTAGCACCGGTGTCCAGTAGCAGCTCGAGTCTCACGCTTTGCCCTTGGTTTTCAATGGTGACCGGGACCAGCACCTGATTGTTTACGATGCGAACCCTGGTCGTTTGTTCCCCCTGGGAGTTAAGCTGCCCGCTCGGGGAAAGGGGCGGCTCCGCCTGGCGGGAGCCGGCCTCCGACGGCTGCCGGCCCCCGCCCTCCCCTGCGTAAGCGGGCGGGGAAGAAACGGCGACAGGCGCAGGGGTGGCCGCTGAAGAGGCAGGTGCCACTGCCGGCGCTGCAGCTATCAAAGGCGCCTGCAGGCGGCGATCTGGCCCTTTTAACGAGGCGAGACAGAGGGCGAGGGCCGCAAGCGCGCTTAAGCCGGCCAACCAGGCGCGCCTCTGCCCGCGGGCCGGCGGTGGGGGGTGCGGGCTCGACTTTGCCAGCAACTCCTGCGCATATACGGAGAGCGCTTTCTTGAGCTGGGGGTCGAGGCATCCCTCCCTCAGCTCGCTAAGCACAGCCACGCCGCGCCGCTCAGGGACCGCTCCCCTGATGAGCCGGATGGCAAGAAAGCTGATCAGCTCAAGCACCGCCCCCTGCCCTTGCCGGTACTGCGGCGACTTCCCGGGTGACCCGAGGGCGACAAGCACCGACCGGCTCATCTCGTAGAACGCGGCGATCAGGATCTCGCCCTCTGCGCGCGGGTCGCTCACCTGCTGCAGATCCGCGGCGACCCTCTCCTTCAGCCGGGCACACAGATGATGGATGTCCAAGACTCACCTCCAGCGGCAGGTTGCCTGCACTGGCTGCTAACTTGCGGGAACAGGCTCGGCAGGTTGAAGGCAGGGCCCGCGGCTACGCCAGTTCTATGCTAGCGCATAAACTCCCCTGCGTCCAAGCCGCTCTCCCGACTGCTACGGCTTAACCTTCCGCCAGGGCGCTGGAATGAATAACCGGAAGCTCGCAGCACCGCCTGCGCCCGCAGTCTTACTCGCTGACCGCCTCCTCGGCCGTCAGCAATCTGACAGTACGGCCGACGTATAAAATAGCCACCAGGGCGGCGAACCAGGTGACCACCAGTATACCCCACCAGATCCCGGCCAGCCCCCAGTCAAGGACCAGTGCGAACAGGTAGAAAACCGGCAGCGGCAGGACAATCTGACGCAAAAGCCCGATGGCCAGCGGGAAGACAGGTCTCTTCAGCCCCTGCAGGACCGAGACGCAGGTGTACAGGATGACATAGGCGATCAGCACGAACGCCTCTATCCTCAGATAGGAAACCCCGATCTCGATCACGGCCGGGTCTTCGGTGAAGAGCCCCATGAGCGGACGGGCAAAGACGAAGACGGCGGCAGTGCCTGCACCCATCAGGGTGGCGCCTGCCCTGAGGGCAGTCCAGATGGTCTCTATCACCCGCTCCAGCCTGCGTGCCCCGTGGTTCTGGGCCACCAGCGCGAGGGTGGCGATGTTTATCCCCATGACCGGCAAAAGCACGATCTGCTCGATGCGGGTGGCGATGCCGTAGGCCGCCACCGCGTCCCTGCCGAAGCGCGCCACGAACCAGGTGATCACGAAGATGCCGGTGGCAACCGTCATCATGTTCAGGCTGGAGGGAAATCCCTGCTTGGCGAGTTCCCAATAGGCGCGCCGGTCCGGTCTCAAATCCCGCAAGCTGAAGCCGCTCAGGATCCCAGCCCGCTTCACCCTCAGCAGCAGATAGCAGTTACCGACAGCCTGCACGAAAACCGTCGCCCAGGCGATGCCGGCCACACCGAGGGGAGGGAGTCCGAAACCTCCGTAGAGAAACCAGGGATCCAGCGCCAGGTTCAGGAAGAACCCTGCCACCAGGTAGTTCCTGAAACTGCGGCTGTCTCCGGTCGCTTGCAGCATGGAGTTGAGTACGTAGTTCACCAGGAAGAAGATGCTGCCGGTGAAGATGGCGTTCATGTATCGAAGAGCCAGTGACAGGACCTCCCCGGAGGCGCCCAGCAGCAGGAACAGCCTCGGTGCCAGCAGCAGCCCGGCCATGGTGAGCAAGGCGCCATGCAAAAGGCCGAAGGAGATGGTCTGGCAGGCCAGGTGGCGCGCCTCGCGGCCGTGGCCGGCACCCAGGGCGTGGCCGATCAGGGCCGTGGCCCCGGTGGAGATACCGGCGCCTACCGCGATGATGAGGAAAAAAATGGGAAAGGAGAGGGACAGGGCCGCCAGGGCCTCGGTGGAGACCCTGCCGCCGTAAAAGGTATCCACCACGTTGAACATGGTATTGAAGAAGAAGCCGACACTGGTTGGCACGGCGAGCTTCCTGATCAGGGCCGGGATCGGCTCGTTCAGCAGATCATAATAGTTGCGCATGGCGCACCTCTTAAAATTGTCGCAGCCTGACAAGATACCACCATGTGCTCGCTGCGGACAGAGCTCCGGTCGATCTACTTTAAGAGACGTGCTGAGGGGAGGCAGAAGAATTCATCGGCAGCAAAAAAAAAGAGCGGACAAGTCCGCTCTTTCTGGATGCTTCATATGGTCGATCGTTACCGCCTGGTCGCCTTGCCGGCCACCTGGACACGGACCAGAGCGCGCTCGAGTGCCGCCTCCTGGAAGCGGAAATCATGATCCTCGGCGCTGAGCGATTTGAGCTCGGTCTCTGCGCGACCGAGAGCCGCCTTGGCGCGCTCCAGATCGATCTCGTCCGCCCTTTCCGCCGTCTCGACCAGCACCGTAACCGTGTCGTTCTCGACTTCGAAGTAGCCCCAGTTGAGGGCGAGATGGTAGGTAACGCCATCCTTCTTGTAGGCGAGCTCGCCGATCTTCAGCGACGTGAGGAAGGGGGCATGGCCCGGCAGCACGCCGAATTCGCCGAGCGCACCAGTTGCGGTGATCTCGTCGACCTCTTCGGAGAGGACCTTCTTGTAGGGAGTTACCAGTTCAACCTTCAGTTTTTCAGCCATATAAACCTCTTGAGGCTAGGGCCTGGATGCCGAAAGAGACGGGGAGTTCCCTGCCGCCTTCGGCATCCGGCCTGGTGCCGTAAGCCTTTTTATTAAACCGCCAGCTTGGTCGCCTTCTCGATAGCTTCCTCGATGGTGCCGACCATGTAGAAGGCCTGCTCCGGAAGGCTGTCGTGCTTGCCGGCAATGATCTCGGTGAACCCCTTGATGGTGTCCTTCAGCTCGACGTATTTCCCCGGGGAACCGGTGAAGGCCTCTGCCACGAAGAACGGCTGAGAGAGGAACTTCTGGATCTTCCTGGCGCGGGCAACCACCAGTTTATCCTCCTCAGAGAGCTCGTCCATGCCGAGGATGGCGATGATGTCCTGGAGATCCTTGTACTTCTGCAGCACGTACTGCACCTGGCGGGCAATGGCGTAGTGCTCGTCGCCGATGACCTGCGGATCGAGGATCCTGGAGGTGGAGTCGAGCGGATCAACCGCCGGGTAGATGCCGAGCTCGGCGATCTGACGGGATAAAACGGTGGTTGCGTCCAGGTGGGCGAAGGCGGTAGCCGGCGCCGGGTCGGTCAGGTCGTCGGCGGGAACGTAGATCGCCTGGACCGAGGTGATGGAACCCTTGTTGGTCGAGGTGATCCGCTCCTGCAGCTCGCCCATCTCGGTTGCCAGCGTGGGCTGGTAGCCGACGGCGGAAGGGATACGGCCGAGCAGCGCCGAAACCTCGGAACCCGCCTGGGTGAAACGGAAGATGTTGTCAACGAAGAGCAGCACGTCCTGCCCTTCCTCGTCGCGGAAGTACTCGGCGATGGAGAGCGCGGAAAGCGCCACGCGGGCACGCGCCCCCGGAGGCTCGTTCATCTGGCCGTAGACCAGGGCCGCCTTGTCGAGAACGCCGGACTCCTTCATCTCCATCCAGAGGTCGTTCCCTTCACGGGTACGCTCGCCGACGCCTGCGAAAACGGAGAAGCCGCCGTGCTGCTTGGCGATGTTGTTGATCAGCTCCATGATGAGAACGGTCTTGCCGACGCCGGCGCCGCCGAAGAGGCCGATCTTGCCGCCCCTGGCGTACGGTGCGAGCAGGTCGACGACCTTGATCCCGGTGGTGAACGCCTCGACCTTGGTCGACTGGTTCACGAAGAGCGGAGCCTCGCGATGGATGCCGTACTCTTTTTCGTTGCCGATCGGGCCGAGCTCGTCAATCGGCTCGCCGATCACGTTCAGGATGCGGCCCAGGGTCTTCTTGCCGACCGGTACCGAGATCTGCTTGCCCATGTCGAGGACTTTCTGGCCACGGATCAGACCGTCGGTGGAGTCCATGGCGATGGTCCTGACCGCGTTCTCGCCCAGGTGCTGTGCGACTTCCAGAACCAGGTTGTACTCCTGATCGTCGATCGCCGGGTTGGTTACCCTAAGAGCGGTGTAGATCGGGGGGAGCATGCCCGGCTCGAATTCGACGTCGATAACTGCGCCGATGACCTGCGATATTTTTCCGAAGTTCTGACTCATGTAACCTCTTCCTCCTGCGGCCTTAAGCAGGCCACTATGTTTATAAGTATTAACCTTTTATCGATTCCGAGCCGGAGATGATTTCCATCAGCTCCGTGGTGATGGCGGCCTGGCGCGCCCTGTTGTAGATCAGGGTCAGCTTGCCGATCATCTCGGTGGCGTTCTTCGAGGCGCTGTCCATCGCGGTCATCCTGGCGCCGTGCTCGGAGGCGAGCGACTCGAGAAGCGATTTGAACACCTGCACCTCGATGTGCTTGGGGAGCAGTTCGTCCAAAAGCGCAGCCTTGGAGGGCTCGTAGATGTACTGGGTGGTCTGCTCCTCGGCCTCGCCGGCCTTGGGCGTTACCGGCAGCAACTGCTCCAGGGTGATGTCCTGGGTCATCACGCTCTTGAAGGCGTTGTAGATGACGTAGACCTCGTCGTACTCCTCAGCCAGGTACCCCTCGACGATCTCCGCCGCAATGAGGGCGGCGGTCTGGTAGGAGAGCGTGGAGAAGATGTTTCCGTGGTGCTTTCTGACCGTGTGGCGGTTGCGCAGGAATTCGTATCCCTTGCGGCCGATGGTCATCAGGGAGAGTTCCTTGAACTCGCCCGAGCGCTCCTTGATGAAGCGCTCCGCAGCCTTGGAGAGGTTGGCGTTGAAGCCGCCGCAAAGGCCCCTGTCCGAGGTAACCACGACCAGCAGCGCCCGGCCGGTGTCGCGCTTCACCATGAGCGGACTTGCGTCCGACTCCTGGCTCTGCGCCAGCCGCTCGAGCACCTCCGCGAGTTTCCCCGCGTAGGGGCGCGCTGCCACCACGTTTTCCTGGGCGCGGCGCAGTTTGGCGGCCGAGACCATTTTCATGGCCGCGGTGATCTGCCTGGTATTTTTTACGGATACGATCCGCTTCTTGATGCTCTTGAGGTTCGCCATACGCTATCCGTCCTTGGTTTAGGCAGTAAATTCCTTTTTGAACTCTTCCAGCGAAGCGACAATCTGACCCTTCATGGTGTCGTCAATCGCCTTCTTGTCGCGAAGTTCTGCCAGGAGAGTAGCCTTCCTGGAATCGAAGAACGCGTAGAGTTCGGTCTCGTAGCGCAGCAGCGAGCCGACCGGGTACTCGTCGACGAAGCCGTTGTTGGCTGCGAAGATGATCAGAACCTGCTTCTCGTTCGGGATCGGCCGGTACTGCGGCTGCTTCAGGATCTCGACCAGGCGGGCGCCACGGGCAAGCTGCATCTGGGTAGCCTTGTCCAGATCGCTTCCGAACTGGGCGAAGGCCGCCATCTCGCGGTACTGGGCAAGTGCCAGACGCAGTGTGCCTGCGACCTGCTTCATCGCCTTCACCTGGGCAGAGCCGCCGACGCGGGAAACCGAGAGGCCGACGTTGATGGCGGGACGTACGCCGGAGTAGAACAGGTCGCTCTCCAGGTAGATCTGGCCGTCGGTGATGGAAATCACGTTGGTCGGGATGTAGGCGGAAACGTCACCGGCCTGGGTCTCGATGATCGGGAGCGCGGTAAGCGAACCGGCGCCGCACTCGTCGGAGACCTTGCAGGCGCGCTCCAGCAGACGGCTGTGCAGGTAGAAAACGTCGCCCGGGTAAGCTTCGCGTCCAGGAGGTCGACGCAAGAGAAGCGAGAGCTGACGGTAGGCCACGGCCTGCTTGGAGAGGTCATCGTAGATGATCAGGGCGTGCTTGCCTGAATCGCGGAAGAACTCGCCCATGGTGACGCCGGTGTAGGGGGCGATGAACTGCAGCGGAGCCGGCTCGGAAGCGGTGGCCGCAACGACGATGGTGTAATCCATGGCGCCGTGCTCTTTCAGCTTACCGACAACCTGGGCGACCGTGGAGCGCTTCTGGCCGATGGCGACGTAGATGCAGACCACGTCCCCGCCCTTCTGGTTGATGATGGTGTCGATGGCGACGGCGGTCTTGCCGGTCTGCCGGTCGCCGATGATCAGCTCGCGCTGACCGCGCCCGATCGGAACCATGGCATCGATAGCTTTCAGGCCGGTCTGCATCGGCTGATGCACAGACTTACGCTTGACGATGCCGGGGGCCTTGACTTCCACCTTGCCGAACTGGGTGGTGTTGACGGGACCGAGGCCGTCGATCGGCTCGCCGATCGCGTTCACCACGCGGCCGATCAGCGCCTCGCCGACCGGTACCTCGACGATCTTGCCGGTAAGCTTGACCGTGTCGCCTTCCTTGATCTCGCTGAACTCGCCGAGGATCGCCGCGCCGACGTTGTCTTCCTCCAGGTTCAGGACCATGCCGGAGATGCCGCCCGGGAACTCCAGGAGCTCCCCTGCCATCGCGTTGTCAAGACCGTGGATACGGGCAATACCGTCACCGATGGAGATAATGGTCCCTGTTTCGGCGACCGCTACCTCTTTGCCGTACTCCTTGATCTGCTTCCTGATAATCTCGCTGATTTCTTCCGCTTTGATTTCCATAGAACCGTCTCACCCCTTCTGTAATATATCTTGAATTCTAGCTAACTGTGTTCTTACACTTCCATCGAAAACCTTGCCGCCGATCTTCGTGACAACACCGCCGATCAGCGACGGATCCACTTCAACTTTGAGTTCAACTTTTTTGCCGGTCGACTTGGCGAGCGCGCTCCTGATCTCTTCGATCTGGCCCGCATCCAGGGGAAGCCCCGAGGAAAGGGTGGGCCGGATGACACCGGAGAGCTCATCGGCGAAGGCGCCGTAGCTCTCGGAGATCTGCGGCAGCACCGAGAGGCGGCCACGCTCGAGGAGCATCATCAGGAGGTTTGAGACCATCGGGGAGATCTGGAGACGGGTCACCAGGTCCTTCAGGATCTCGCGCTTCGAGCCGATGCCGTAGGCGGGATTGCTGAATACGGCAGAGAGTTCGCTGCTTTGCGTGATGAGCGTGCTGAAGCGGGCCAACTCCCCGTTAAAGCCGTCCACCGTCCCTGCTTCCGAGCCAATCTGCACGAGTGCCTTGGCGTAACGTTTGGCTATAGCGTTCGTACTCAATGTAGAGTCACCACCTTGGAAATATAGTCGCCCACCAGCTTGTCCTGGTCGCCTTTTGTTATGTTCTTCACGATCTTCTGCTCGGCAATCTCTACGGCGAGCCTGGCCGCCTCTGCGCGGAGCTCGCTTTTGGCCTTCAGCACCTCCTGGGCCGCGGCGCTTTCCGCCTGTGCCTTGATCCTTTCGGCAGCCAGGTGGGCTTCGGCGATGATGCGCTCTTTCTCGAGCTCGCCTTCGCGCTTCATGTTGAGGGAGATACTTTCGATTTCCTTGTTGGCCTGGTCGAGGCGCACCGAGTACTCCTGGAACTTCTTCTCGGCCTGCTCTTTGGCTTCCACAGCTTCCTTCAGGGTGCGCTCGATGCCGGCCCTGCGGGCGGCGAGGCTCCCCTTGACGTCTGCCTTCTTGAGCGCCCAGAAAGCGATGGCGGCCAGTACGGCAAAGTCGAGACAGCGCCAGGCGAAGTCCTTCATCTGGGCGCCGGTGTCGACGTGGTGCGCGCCTTCTTCAGCGGCGAATCCTACTGCTGCCAGACCCAGTACCATGATGCAAAGGGAGAGGAGGGAAACGGCGGCAGCCGTTATGCGTGAGGTGCGGTTCTTTTGCATGCTACAGACTCCTCCCGAGAACTTTCTCGCAGATATCGGCGGACAGGGTCTCGGCGCTCTCCTTGAGGAGCCGCCTTGCTTCCTGGGCCTCCTGGGCCACTTTTGCCTTGATCGAGGCGAGCGTCTGGGACGACTCGACCCGGGCCTTCTCGAGGATGGCGGCCTCCTGCGCTTGCGCCTCCTTCTTCAGGACGCCCCGCTCGTCGGCGGCACCGGCGCGAATCTCCCGCATGCGGGCCTCGTAGCTGGCGAGCTTCTCCTGAACTTCCTTATCGACAGCGGCGCTTTTCAGCTTCGCCCCGCTAATCAGAGCGCTCCGGTCGGCAAGCTGCTTTCTGATCGGCTTGAACAGAAAGATGTTCAGCAGCAGCACCAGGACCAGGAAGTTCACCAGCTGGATTACAAATGCGATGTCTAAATTGATCACCAAACCACCTCTTGTCGAACATTTTTAAACCATCTGTCCTGCGGGGCTTGCTCCCCCCACGCAAAACAGGTGATAGCTAACACATAAAACCTTTTTTTGTCAACCCTTTTATCTGTCCCGGATAACTAAGTGCGTACAGCCTGCAGGGCGAACTGCGCCCCCGCCCGCTTAAAGGTTGAGAATATCTACGATCCGGGCAAACTCCTTCAGGTCCGAAAAGCTGATTTCCAGTTTGCCGCCCCGGCCACTGCGGCGCAAGGCCACCTTGGCCCCGAAGTGGCGCTGGATGCGCTCCAGCAGGTCCCTCTGATCGGCGTCCTCGGGCTCTTTTTTCGCCTTCGGCTCGACGCCGGTTTTCTTACGCCTGACCAGCGCCTCCGCCTCGCGCACCGAAAGCCGCCCCTTGACGATCTCGTCCCGGGCGCTTCTCTGCTCCTCGGGATCCTCAAGGGTCAAAAGCGCCCTCGCATGCCCCATGGAGAGCCTTTCTTCGGCCAGATCCCTCTTGATTTCGGCGGGAAGCCGCAAGAGCCGCAGCGCATTGGCGACCGTCGAGCGCTCCTTGCCGACCCGCTTGGCAAGCTCCTCCTGGGAGAGCGAGAAACGCTCCAGGAGCGCGTGGTAGGCCTCGGCCTCTTCGACCGCGTTCAGGTCCTCGCGCTGTATGTTCTCGATGAGCGCCATCTCCAGCGCCGTGTCGTCCGAGACGTCCTGGATCACCACCGGCACTTCGCGCAGGCCCGCCTTTTGCGCGGCGCGCCAGCGGCGCTCGCCCGCGATGATCTCGTAATGCCCTTCCCGGCGCAGCACCACCAGCGGCTGGATGATCCCCTTCTCCCTGATCGAGGCGGCCAGCTCCTCCAGCTTCTCGTTCACGAAAGTCTTTCTCGGCTGTTCCTTGTTCGGCCTGATCTCCTCGATCGGGCAGGAAAAATACTTCTTGCCGTGGTCTTCGACCATCGGCAGCAGCGCCCGCATCCCCTTGCCAAGCCCCATCTTCTTAACCATGTGCAGCCTCCCGCCCGATAATCTCCTTCGCCAGATCCATGTAACTCGCAGCCCCCCTGGAGGTGATGTCGTACAGCACGATCGGCTTGCCGTGGGAAGGCGCCTCGGACAGCCGGACGTTCCTGGGAATCACCGTCTGGAAGGTCTCCCGGGCGAAGTGGGTGCGGATCTCCTCTCCCACCTGGCGCGACAGGTTGTTTCTCGCGTCGAACATGGTGAGCAGGATCCCCTCTATGCTGAGCGCGCTGTTCAGCCCCTGCTGGATGAGGGCGATGGTCTTCAGTATCTGGGAAAGCCCCTCCATCGCATAGAACTCGCACTGCAGCGGGATCAGCACCGAATTTGCCGCGGTCATCGCGTTTATGGTGAGCAGGTTCAAGGAGGGGGGGCAATCGATGAATATGTAGTCGTAGGAATCGCTCAGGTCGGCCAGGATCTTTTTCAGCTTCCTCTCCCGCTCCGGGAGGCTGACCAGCTCCAGCTCGGCCCCGGCCAGATCGGCAGTAGCCGGCAGCAGATGCAGAAAGGGGAGTGCGGTGGGCTGGACGATGGCCGCCGGAGGGGCGTCGTTGATGAGCGCATCGTAGATGCTCGCCTGCAGGAGATCCCTGTCCGCGCCGACTCCGCTCCCCGCGTTTCCCTGGGGGTCCATGTCCACCAGGAGCACCCGGCGTTCGGCGACCGCCAGCGAAGCCGAGAGATTTACCGCCGTCGTGGTTTTGCCGACACCACCCTTTTGATTCGCCACACAGATGATCTTTGCCATGTTTTTTCCGATATGCAGTGGACCTGTTGAGTGTAAAGGCGTAATTAAAGCACCAAAAACTAACATACTGACAGAGGTATGGAAAGAGTTTTTCTTCCACTGCAACCCCCTCTTTTGACTTTGATAAGGGCGCAAACGGCTCAGACTGTCGCCATGCCGCGACTAAAGGGCGAAATAACCTGCGGCCTGCCGGCCTGTTCGCGCTGGCGGTCGACCCGCCCTCCTTCGCATGCAACACCCAGGTAAAACCTCAGAATTGCCGACAGAAATTTTTTGCCGCGGTCCATAACGTCGCGTTTCTCTTGCTTAACTACCTCCTTCCGGTATACTCCCGCTTAAAAGCCAGACAGGGAGGGCGCATGCCCCGTATCAGCGACTTGCCCATACGCATCAAGTTCTTCGGCATCATGTCCCTGCTGCTGTTTATCCTGCTCCTTGTCGCGGGCCTCTTCACCTACCAAAGACAACAGAGCTTCATCCTCAGGTCCGCGGTCGACAACGCGCGCAGCTTTGCCAGACAGCTGATCGAAACGCGCGACTACATGTCGTCGGTGGTAAAGGGCGAGCCGGAGCAGAATTACAACCTGGTGCCACAGGTGGTTGCCACCCAGGTGGCCAAGAGAGTGACCGGTAACACCAAATATTACCTGCGCCAGGTTTCCCTGCGCTACCGGAATCCGGAAAACCGCCCCGATGCCTACGAGACCGCCCAGCTCCAGGCCTTCGCCAAAGATCCCGGGCGCGAGGTATACGGCGTGGTGAAAAGCGGCGACAGCCGCGTCTTTCGCTACCTGCAGCCGATGCTGGCCACCGCCTCCTGCCTGGAGTGCCACGGCAGCTATCAAACAGCCCCACGCTTCGTCCAGCAGCGCTTCCCCCCCGGGCACTATTCCTACAATTACCGGGTCGGCGAGGTGATCGGCGCCGTTTCGGTATCGATTCCGATGAAGGACCTCTACGCCCAGCTGGGAGCCAACCTGAAGCTCGACCTGCTCGGCCGGGGCATGGTATTCCTGATCGTCATCGTCGTGATGAGCGCCATCCTGAACCGCCAGATCATCCGTCCGGTGAAGATGCTCTCCGAGGGGATCACCCGCGTGACCAGGACCGGCAACTTCCACGAGAAACTGCCGCAGACCTCGCAGGACGAGATCGGCAGTCTGATCGGCGCCTTCAACGAGATGATGGACGAACTCTCCCACCGGACGCTGCAGTCACGGGAGGCCGACGAAAGGTACCGCCGGTTCATCGAGCTCTCCGGCTCCGCCGTGGTAACCTTCCTGAAGGACGGCAAGATTGTCATCGCCAACGAGCTGGCGGAATCGCTCTTCGGCCGCCCCAGGCAGTCGCTTCTGGGCGAATCGATCTTCTCTTTCCTGGAGGAAGGGGACGCTCTCAGGGAAAAACTGGCACCGATTACGGAGGCAACAGAGGAAAGCTCCCGACAGAGGGTGCGCGGGGCTGGCGGCAGGATCACCGAGGTGGATATGGTGATCTCCTCCTCCAGGACCGACCGCGAGCCGATGTTCACCGCCATCATGCGGGAACGCCTCGATCCCTCCGGCCGGGTACTGTAGCCGGAAACCTTTGCCGCCCGCACCCTTCTTGTGCTAGAGTGTCCGGATCATCTCTAATGAACGTGGCGATGCTAACGGCAATCATCCATTAATTTGCGATTCAGATGTCATATGCACCAAGGAGAAAGGAACCATGAGTAAACCGGGTAAAGAACTATATGTCGGCAGCCTGTCCTTCGATGTAACAGAGTACGACCTCGAGAAACTGTTTTCTGTATCGGGGACCGTCACCTCCCTTCACCTGATATGCGACAACAAGACCGGAGAGTTCAAGGGTTGCGGTTACGTGAGGATGTTAACCGAAGCCGAGGCAAGGGACGCCATCGCCTCGCTGGACGGCGCCATGCTGATCGACCGCAGGATCACCGTTTCCATCGCAAACCTGCAAAAGGCGAAGGCGCCCGGCGGCTACAAGGGGAAATCGGCTGGCGCAGCGAAGGCCGAGACGAGCCCTGCCCGCACCTCCTCCGGCAGCAAGCCCGCCAGGCCCGCCGCGGCAAAACCGGCCGCGAAGCCCGGTTTTGCCAGGGCAGATTCGCCTAGGCCGGGTTCCCGGGCAGATTCGCCAAAACCCGCTTTCTCCAAAGCGGATTCGCCCAGACCGAGCTTCTCCAAGGCCGATGCCACCAAGCCGGGATCCGCCAGGCCTGGCGCGGCCAAGGCCGGTTTTCCCAAGCCCGGCACGGCCAAGGCCGGTTTCTCCAAGCCTGGCGCGGCCAAAGCAGGATTCTCCAAACCGGGCGCGGCGAAGACCGGATTCAGCAAAGCTGGCGCTGACAAGTCCGGCACAAGATCCGGGAAACGATAGTGCTGGAGCGGGATGCTTAACGGCATCCCGGCAGCTTCTTCCTGAAAAAGGCAAATCCCCCCCGACCCCCCTTTTACAAAGGGGGGAGATCCCGTAGCGCCGCCGTCTCCTTCAAAGCACCCTTTTTCAAGGTCCACAGCGACACCGTCTCTGTTAGTAGGGGGTCGGGCCCGGCAGAATCCACTGACCTCCGCCCCAGCCCTCCGGGCGACAGGTAAGCTTTATCCCTTCTCCCGCCGGGAGAAGGTGCCCCGAAGAGGCGGATGAGGGTTGCTGCCACGTAGTGCAGCAACCAAACCGGCCCGAAAGACATGCAAGCTGCCCTCCCCCTCCCCTTTTCACAAGTGCCCAGACTAATCTCCGCCGAATACTCCTGGAATCGGCCCCCCTCATCCCGGCAAGCGCCTGCTTCCCTTCTTAAACGCTTCCGACTATACTAGCGCGCATGATAGCTCTGGCCATGGTCGACAACTTCCCCTCTTCTCCCGGCATCTACCTCATGAAAGGGGTGGACGGCAACGTCATCTATGTCGGCAAGGCGCGTAACCTGAAGAAACGGGTGCGCTCTTACGTGACCGGCTCGGGTGACGCACGCCTGCACATCCGCTTCATGGTGCAACTGGTCGCCTCGGTCGAGTACATCGTGACCGATACGGAAAAAGAGGCGCTGATCCTCGAAAACACCCTGATCAAGCAGCACCACCCGAAGTACAATATCAACCTGCGCGACGACAAGACCTATTTCTCGCTGCGCATGGACATGAAGGAGCCGTTCCCGCGCCTCTCCATCGTCCGCAGGGTCCCCGCGGACGGCGCCAGGTACTTCGGGCCCTATTCATCGGCTACCGCCGCCAAGGACGTGCTGAAGCAACTCTACAAGGTGTTCCCGCTTCGCCACTACCCGCTTGCCACCTGTCTGAGCCGCAAGCGCCCCTGCCTCTACTACCAGATCAAGCAGTGTTCGGCACCCTGCTGCGGCCTGATCTCGGCCGCAGACTATGCGGCACTCGCCGAAGGGGCAGCACTCTTTCTGGAGGGGAAAGACACCGAGATAGCCAGGCTGTACCGCTCCAGGATGAGCCTCGCCTCCTCCCAGATGCGCTACGAGGACGCAGCCCGCTACCGGGACCTGCTGGCCGCCATCAAGGTGACCGTCGAGCGCCAGAAGGTGGTGGCGCGCGGCGGGGACAGCGACGTCTTCGGTGTGCACCGTGACGGGGAACAGCTGCAGATCGCCCTGCTCCATATCCGCGGCGGCGCCCTGACCGGCAGCCGCGGCTTCCTGTTCGACTGGCTGATGGAGACCGAGGAGGGGCTGGCCTCCCTCCTGAACGAGTACTACGACCTGGATGCCCCGATCCCGCCGCAGATCCTGATCCCTTTGCCGATACCGGAGCCTGCCGCCCTGGAGGAGCTCCTCTCGGAGAAATCGGGCAGAAAGGTCACTATCAGCTCGCCCAAGCGAGGCCCCAAGCTGGAGATGGTGAAGCTCGCCCAGAAGAACGCGCAGACCGCGGCGCAGGAGCGCCTGGCCAGGGAGAGCTCCTCGGCCACGCTCCTGAGCGAACTGGCAGAAAGGCTGAACCTCCCCGCGCCGCCGAAGAGGATCGAGTGCTACGACATCTCCAACATCCAGGGGGAGATGGCGGTCGGCAGCCGGGTTGTCTTCATCGACGGCAAGGCGGACCGCTCGCTGTACCGGCGCTACCGGATCAAGGGGGTGCTGCAGTCGGACGACTTCGCCATGATGCGCGAGGTGCTCTCGCGCCGTTTCCGGCCTGACAGCGACGAGGCCAGGCCTGACCTGATCGTGGTGGATGGCGGCATCGGCCAGTTGAACGTCTTGAGCGCCGTGCTACAGGAGCTTTCGGTACAGGGGGTGGAGGCGGCCGGGCTCGCCAAGAGCCGGGTGGCGCGGGAGATGGAGAGCGCAGAGCTGACCAGGAGCGACGAGCGGGTATTCAGGCCGGGGCGCAAGAACCCGATCTCGCTCAGGCAGAACTCGGCGCCGCTTCTCCTTTTGGTACGCATCCGCGACGAGGCCCACCGCTTCGCGGTAACCTACCATAAGCAGGTGCGCAGCAAAAAACTGACCGCTTCGGAGCTGGATCTGGTGCCCGGGATCGGCGGCAAGAGGAAAAAGGCGCTTTTGGCCCGGTTCGGAAGTCTGAAGGGGGTAAGGGAGGCGACGCTGGAGGAACTCTGCGCTACGCAGGGGATAACCGTGAGCGCAGCCCAGGCGCTCAGGGAACATCTGCAGGAAAGATCGGCACCTGCCACGGAGAGACAGAGGCCGAAAGAGCGGTAATCAGAGGGGAATGGAAACTAGCGACCCTTCTTCAGGTCAAAAAGGATCAGCTTGGCGATCGCCTTCAGCGTCTCGAAAACTCCTTCCCCGGTGGTGGCGCAGGCCTCGAAGTCGGGGACGTTGGTCGGATTCAGCTCGCGGCGAAGCTCATCGACCGTCATGATGTTCGGCAGGTCGCGTTTGTTGTACTGGACCACGTAGGGGATCTTGTCCAGGTCGTACCCCTGCTCGGCCAGATTGAACCGGAGGTTCTCGACGCTTTCGCAGTTGGCGTCCATCCGCTCCTCCTGGGAGTCGGCCACGAAGACTACACCGTCCACCCCTTTCAGGATCAGCTTTCGCGAGGCATCGTAGAAGACCTGGCCCGGCACCGTGTACAGGTGGAAGCGCGTCTTGAAGCCGCGGATCTCACCCAGGGCCAGGGGGAGGAAATCGAAGAACAGCGTGCGTTCCGTCTCAGTGGCAAGACTTATCATCTTTCCCTTCGCTTCCGGGGCGGTCTTCTGGTAAACAAACTGCAGGTTGGTCGTCTTTCCGCACAGGCCAGGGCCGTAGTAGACGATCTTGCAGTTGATTTCGCGGGAAGCGTAGTTGATGAAGGACATCCGGCATTACCTCGTGTAGTTGACTTAGCTGAACAGGTTGTCGATATCGTCGTCTGTTATCTCCGCAAAAGGAAATTCGCTCTCGCCGCTCTTCTGCTTCTCCTCGCTCTTCTGCAGCAGGCTACCGAAGATTGCCCCCAGCTCGTCGGAGGCTTTCTTCACCCGCAGCCGGACCAGCCCCAATGACGAGCGGCTGTCGAAGAGCACCACCAAGATCACCCGGCCGGCCACGATCGAGATGTGCAGGTTGTCCTTCTCCCCTTCATGAAAGAGGATGGAGAACTCCTTCTCGCCGATCAGTTTGGCCAGGCCGCCGGTCGCCGCGATGTTGCCGGCAGTCAGGGAGGCGAGCGAGGTCGTGTCGAAGCGCTCCGTCTCGCCGCAGCCGGTGATCAACTGACCGTTCTTGTCCACCAGAAAAATCACCTTCGAGTTGGCTTCCCTGAGGAGCTTCTCGATAACGGCATTTATCTGCTTGAATTCCTCATCGTACATAACCAGCTGAGGATTCGCCATGGGTGACTCCTTGGGGGGTGCTGAATTTTAATGCAGATCATATTCTATAACAGAAGCATTGCGCCATTTCAATGTTTTTGCCGGCCGACAGCCAGCTGCTTTACACGCCGGCGATCCCCCGCGCGGCCTTCAAAAGCTGCTCCACCCGGGCCGGGTCGCCCGCCTCGCTGTACAGCCTGAGCACCGGCTCGGTGCCCGAGGGGCGGATCAGCAGCCAGGAGCCGTCCCCGAAGATATACTTGTAGCCGTCGCTGAAATTCTGCTGCACCACCTCGAAACCGGCTATCTCGGAAATCCCGCCGGCGGCCAGCTCCATCATGAGCCGCTGTTTGGCGGCATTTTCGATCGGCAGATCGATACGGGCGTACTGGAAGTGCCCGATCTCGTCCATGGTCTCTTCCAGAAGCGCCCGCAGCCCCTTGCCGCTCATCGCCATCGCCTCAAGCAGCAAAAGAGCCATCAGGATGCCGTCGCGCTCGGGGATATGCCCCTTCACGCCGAGGCCGCCGGACTCCTCGCCCCCCATCAGGATGTCGTGCTCCAGCATCATTTCGCAGATATGCTTGAAGCCGATCGGGGTCTCGAAGAGCTGCAGCTGGTACTTCTCCGCCAGAAGATCGATCATTCGCGTGGTGGAGACGGTCTTCACCACGCCGCCGCGCACCCCCTTGCGCTCGTACAGGTGGCGCAGCAGCACGGTGAAGATGCGGTGAGAAGAGAAAAATTCGCCCCGCTCGTCCACGGCGCCGATGCGGTCGGCGTCCCCGTCCAGGGCAAGACCTACCTGAAAGGCTCCCCCGGCGATCAGGCTGGACAGTTCGCACAGGTGGTCGGCGATCGGCTCCGGCGGGTGGCCGCCGAAAGAGGGGTTTTCGGTACCGTGAATCTCGGTGATCCCCGGCAGCAGCAGCGGCAGGAACCCGCAGCCGGCACCAAACATCGGGTCTACCACAGCCTTGATGCCGGAGGCGCGGATCAGTTCCAGGTCCACATACCTGCCAAGCTGGCTCAGGTAGGGGGCGGCGGCGTCGAACAGCTGCACCGCTCCCGAGGCCAGCCCCTCGGCAAAGCTCACGGCCTGTACCGGCCGGGAGGCCGCGATATTGTCGGCGACCATCCCCTCCAGGATCTTGGTGGTAGCCGGTCTCGCCGAGCCGCCGAAACTCTCCTTCACCTTGAAACCGTTGTAGCGGGGGGGATTGTGACTGGCGGTGATCATGATACCGGCGCCGGCACCCCGCTCGCGGACCGCCCAGGAGACGGCAGGCGTGGGGGCGTAGCGGTTGGAAAGCCAGGTCCTGATGCCGTTACCGGCCGCGATACCCGCCACATGCTCGGCAAACTCGCGGGAAAGAAAGCGCCGGTCGTAGCCGATCACCACCCCCTTCTCGGCCAGTCCTTCCCTGTGCATATAATCCATGGTCGCCTGGGCAACCAGAGAGAGGTTTTCAAAGGTGAAGGTATCGGCGATCACGCCGCGCCAGCCATCCGTACCGAATTGTATCTGCAAGTTAGCCTTACCTCCGTAGCTTGAGAGTCCCGGCATTTTCCACGGCGGCAGCTGATCTGTCAACCTTTTGTTGCCGGGCAGACGCCTGCAGGGTTGACCGGGAAGCGCTATTGGTTTATAAATGACCGACAAAACAATTTAACAGGAGGATTCTAACATGTTGAAAAGATTTGCCTGCGCACTGTTTTTAGGGCTCTGTCTGGCGGGAAGCGCTTTTGCAGCAGAGACCAAAAATCCGACCTTGGTCATCGAGACAAGCCTTGGCAAGGTGAAGGTCGAGCTGTTCCAGAAGGAGGCCCCGGTCTCGGTGCAGAACTTCCTCGATTACGCGAAGAGCGGCTTTTACGACGGGACCATCTTTCACCGCGTCATCCCCGGTTTCATGATCCAGGGGGGCGGCTTGACCGCCAGCCTGATCCCGAAAGAGACCAAGGCCCCGATCAAGAACGAAGCCGCCAACGGCCTCACCAATGAGCGCGGCACCCTCGCCATGGCACGTTCCGGCATGGTCGATTCCGCCACCTCCCAGTTCTTCATCAACGTGGCGAACAACACCTTCCTGAACCACAAAGAAGGCGGCCCCGCTGTTTTCGGTTATGCCGTGTTCGGAAAAGTGGTGGACGGAATGGAGGTGGTGGACAAGATCGCAGCAACACAGACCGGAAGGCAGAACGGGTTCTCCGACGTGCCGGTGACCCCTGTGGTGGTAAAAAGCGTAAAGGTAGTCAAGTAACCCAGAGGGGCGCCGCCAGGCGCCCTTTTTTCATCTCACCCTTCGCTGGGCAAGCAGCATCAGGTTTCCCGCCGTGAAGAGCAGCGCCCCCAGTAGCGCCGGTATGGCCCCCGGCTCCCGATGGATCTCCAGAAGCGCCACCGGCACCGGTTGCAGCGCCACATCCTTGATATATATGCCATACCCCTTGTAAAAGAGCGGCCGGTTGGGGTGCACGAGGCTGGGTTCTCCGCCTGCGACCCGCATCTGCGCGCCGAAAGCGCTCATCATCCCCATGGGACCCGTCTTTGCCGTGATGCTCTCCACCCGGACCCGCTCCCCGTCGGGAAAGCCTATGGAGCCGCCTTGCGCCACCTCGATCTGCTGCTTTGAGCCGCCCCAGGCGGAAAAAAGGTGCGCAAGGACCACCAGCAGAAATCCCGCGTGCATCAGGTGGGGCGCCAGGTTCCTCCCTTTCCGCCTGAGCGCCTCTATGCTGCAGAGGACCGCGTTCAGGCAGAGCAGCGCGACAAGCGCCACCGAGAGCCAGAGCCACCAGGAGAAGGAAAGGGGCGCCAACTGCAGCCAGAGCACAAGCGGCATATCGTTCAGCCCGGCAGTCTCAGAGCTGCCGCGGGAGAAGGAGCCGACCGCCAGGGCGAGCATCACCCCGGACATGAGCCAGAGGCCGAGGTTCAGGGAGCAAAGGCGGTTGTAGATATTTTTCAGCACGTGGAAACACTCCAAGAAAAGTCAAAATCCGCACACGGATTAAACGGATTGGACGGATAAAATCAGATAAAACAAACCCTCTAAAGGTAGGTACTTTGGGACTGCTTTATGTCATTGGTAAAAATGATTCTTTTGAAATCAGGTTTTTTACCAAAGTTCAAAAGCAACCCGACTTCTATATCGGTGGCTTTCAGGTAGTTGGTAAGCTGGGCATAATGTTCGGTTTTGAGGGCTTCTGCCGTCTTCAGCTCCAGAATTATCGAGTCATTGACAATTTTGTCCGCGAAATAATCTCCCACCATCTGGCCTTGGTAATAGACCGGAATCCCCTTCTGATGACCGACTTTCAGCCCCATCTTTAGCAATTCTATGCCCAAGGCGTTTTCGTAAACCTTTTCAAGAAAACCAAAACCCAAAACTTTGTAGACCCGATAAAACCCCTTGAGAATCAGATCCGTGGTTTCCTGGTAGATCATTCAACCCCCTCTACATTTAAGGTTAACGACGATTCTACCTTCAAGTTCTTCCGGGTTCCAGGTTTATCTGTCTTTATCCGTTCAATCTGTTAAATCCGTGTGCGAGCCTTTGACTTAAAAGCTGTGCGAGCTGCGCATGAGCATGCTGACACCGAGGTAGGTGAAGAGCGTCACCAGAAAGCCGCAGATGCCGAGCCAGGCAAAGGCGCGGTCCCACCCCTGCCCCTTCACCCTCAGGTGCAGGTACAGCGAATAGAAAAGCCACAGGATCGAGGTCCAGAGCTCCTTGGGAGTCCAGAGCCAGTAGGTCCCCCAGGCGTAATAACCCCAGATGCCGCCGGAAACCATGGAGAGGGAGAAGAAGCTGTAGCCGACAAGCGCGGCCCGGTACTGCAGATCGAGAAAGACCCTCTCTCCCCTGGCAAGGAAAGCGACTCCCAAAAGCGCCGCTACCCCGAAAAGCGCATAGGCGAAAAAAGCGAGTGCCACGTGCAATTCGAACCAGTAGGTGTCCAGGATGGGAGGAAGCGGCATGTTCAGAGTGGGAAAGCGCAGGGAGATAAGGGCGAAGAACCCGGAAAGCGCGCCGCAGCTCCAGAAGAACCCTCTTTTACCGGCCAGCTCGGCGGAGTAGATGAAGGGGAGCGACATGAGTCCGATGGAGCAGGAGAAGAAGGCGAGCGTGTCCCCGGGGCCGATGAGCGGCAGCCTGCCGAGGCTCAGGCCCCGGGAGCCCAAGTAGCAGAGTTCCAGCAGCAGGGCCGCCGCAAAGATCAATCGCCTGAACGATACGAAGTAGAGCGCAGCCGATGCGATCATTAGCCATTTCATGAATTCAGGACACCTTTGCCTTGATGCTTATTTGCAGCAGCAAACCTTCAGTCGCACATGAAGGAAACGGATAAGGGCAGATCAAGGCAGAAACTTTGGCTGGAAACGAAGCTTCAAGCCTTTGACTGGCCTCAACCCGTTTATCGCCTTATCTGATTTTATCCGTGCCTTTCCGTTCAATCCGTGTGCGAGTTTTTGACTCTAGCGGCTACTTGAAGCTCTTGCGCCGGAAAAGCCCGGTCTTAAGGGAGGTTATCCGGTCCAGGAACAGCATGCCATCCAGATGGTCGAGCTCGTGCTGGATGGCGACCGCCTCGAAACCCGAGGCCGCGATCTCGCGCAGAGAGCCGTCCGGCGTCGTGTAGCGCAGCGTCACCTCGGTGGCACGCTCCACGTCGCCTGTGTAGTCCGGGACACTCATGCACCCCTCCCGCATGACGGAGTTCCCGCTGCGGGCGACGATTGACGGGTTCACCATCAGCAGCAGACCGTGGTTGTTGTCCTTGCCGTGGCGGTTGCTGGAGACATCGATGACGCAGACCCTGAGGCCTTCGCCGATCTGGGGTGCGGCGACCCCGACCGAACCGGGTCCGGCGTGCATGGTGTCCACCAGGTCGTCGATCAGCTGCAAAACGGCTCCATCGATGCGGTCAACCGGCTGGGCCGGCGTCTTCAGGACAGGGTTCGGATAGATAACGATAGGTTTTACTGCCATATCAGAGCGAAACCGGCGTGATGAGGCGCACCGAGATCTCTACGCTCAGCTCCTTTTTCAGGTTTTCCAGCAGGCCCGCTGCGTCATCGACCGACATCCCGTTCGGGAGCGCCGCCTCCAGCATCAGGACGTAGACCGGCTCGTTCGGGCTCCCGATCAGCTTGGTGTTCAGGTCGGTGATGTTCACCTGGCGCTCGGCTAGCTCGTGGGTAATGCGGTAGACGATCCCCGGCTTGTCGCAGCCGTAGACCGATACCAGGCAGAGTTCCCCCTCCGGCTCCCGGTAGCAGACCTCGTCGTCCTTCAGGGTCCGGATGAAGGCGGAAAGGCCGTTGCCCATGCTCTTCTCGGCGAAGCCGGCCTCCAGCTTCTTCTTTGAAAAAGGCTTGTCGTGGGAGACGATCAGTATCATGGCGAACTCCCCGCCCAGCATGGTGCAGCTGGAATCCTCGATGTTGCAGCCCAGCTTAAATAACACCTCTGCGGTATCCGCCACGATGCCCGGCCGATCCTTGCCGATGATGGTCACGGCAAAATGCGCCAGATTGTCCTTGCGACAGTCGTTCATGAAGCCCCCTTGGTAAAGTCAGAATCCGGGGACGGATCTGACGGATGACACGGATAAAGGCAGAGAGGCAAAGCGGGTCAAACCCGGACACGGATTTGACGGATTATACGGATAAAGACAGATCAGGCAAGATCGTTGGGGTAAACCTCTCAAGCTTTTATCGTTTTTGCAGCTCCCGTTTGATCTGCCTTTATCCGTTCAATCCGTTCAATCCGTGTCCGGGTTTGACCTTTCGCTTATCCGTCTGCGAGCCTTCGACCTTGTCTACCTCTTGTCGATAAAAACTTCCCTCGGTCTGCTGGTGCCGTCGGAGGGGCCGACCACCCCTTCCTGTTCCATCCGCTCGATGATGCGCGCCGCCCGGTTGTAACCGATCCGCAGACGCCGCTGGATCATGGAGATGGAGGCCTGGCGCGCCTCGGCCACCAGCGCCAGTGCGTCGTCGTAGCGCTCGTCCATCTCCTCTTCGTCGCCGCCCCCCTTCTCGTCGGAGGCCTTCATCTCCAGAATCGACTTCTCGTAGACCGGCTTTCCCTGCTTCTTCAGGAATTCCACCACGCGCTGCACCTCGGCGTCGGAAACGAAGGCGCCGTGGGAGCGCTGCATTTTGGAGGTTCCCGGCGGCAGGAACAGCATGTCGCCTGCACCCAAAAGCGACTCGGCGCCGTTGCCGTCCAGGATGGTGCGGGAATCGATCTTGGAGGAGACCTGAAAGGAGATGCGGGCCGGGAAGTTCGCCTTGATGAGACCGGTGATGACGTCGACCGAGGGGCGCTGGGTGGCGAGAATCAGGTGGATGCCGGCGGCACGCGCCATCTGTGCGAGCCTGGCGATCGACTCCTCGATCTCGCGCCCGGCGACCATCATCAGGTCGGCAAGCTCGTCGACAATGACCACGATATAGGGAAGGTGCCCGTGTTCCAGCGCCTCTTCCTTTTCCAGGAACTCCTGGATGGCGGCCTCGCGCTCCTCCATGTCGTCATGGTCCTCATGCTCCTCGATCTCCTCGACGACCACCGTGCCGCGCGCCTTGTTCTCGGCCACCTCTTTTTCGCTTCTCTCCAGCTCCTTGTTGTAGGAGTCGATGTTCCTGACCCCCTTGTCGGACATCAGCCGGTAGCGCCGCCCCATCTCCTCGACCGCCCACTTGAGCGCGAGCGCCGCCTTCTTCGGGTTGGTCACCACCGGCAAAAGCAGGTGCGGGATCCCCTCGTAGACGGAGAGCTCCAGCATCTTCGGGTCGACCATGATGATCCGCACGTCGTTGGGGGTCGAGGTGTACAAAAGCGAGAGGATCATGGTGTTGATGGCGACGGACTTGCCGGAGCCGGTGGCGCCCGCCACCAGCAGGTGCGGCATCTTGGCGAGATCGGTGACCAGGGGGTTTCCGGCGATGTCCTTGCCAAGGGCAAGGGGAAGCTTCAGCTTCCCCTTGTGGAACTCCTCCGAGTTGAAGATCTCCTTCAGCGACACCATCTCACGGTCCCGGTTGGGGAGCTCGATGCCGACCACCCCCTTGCCGGGAATGGGCGCCACGATACGGATGGAGTGCGCCTGCAGCGCCATGGAGAGGTCGTCGGAGAGCCCGGCGATCCGGCTCACCTTGATGCCGGGTCCCGGAGAAAATTCGTACATGGTGATCACCGGCCCCGGGCAGATTTCCACCACCTCGCCCTCGACGCCGAAGTCCTTCAGCTTTTTCTCCATGAGACGCGCGTTCATGGTGAGGGTTTCCCGGTCCTGGCGCTTGCCCGCCTCGGGAACCGGATCGAGCAGGGAGAGCGGCGGCGTGCGGTAGTTGCCGTGGGCCTTTATGAACTCGAAGGCCTCCTGGACCGGCGCACCCTTCTTCTCGTCGAGCTTTTTCTCCTTGCGAGCGAGCGGAGCGCTGACCGGAGGCGCCACCGCTGCCGGCTTGATGACCGGCTGCGCGTGCGCTTTCGGCTTGATGACCGGCTGCGCGTGCGCTTTCGGCTTGTCCACCGTCTTGTCCAGCTCCTGGTTCAGCGAGCGGCGCTGCCAGTAGCGGCTCCATTTCTCGCCGACCGCCGTCACCCACCAGTTGGCAAAGAGGATGAAGGAGAAACGGGAAAGGAGCATGGCGCTGGCCGCCAGCATCGGGAGCAGGATGAGCAGCGCCCCCACCTTGCCGAAGGCGCGCTTGAAGATGGCGGCGCACTGAAAGCCTAAGAAACCGCCGGTCGGCACCCGTTGCCCCAGGAACTCGGTGAACTGCAGGTTGAAGGCAAAAAGCCCGGCCAGCGAGACGATCAGCAGAGAGAAACCGACCATCTTGTAGGGGCGCCACCGGACCGCGTCCGAGCTGAAGGCACGGTAGGCGAGGTAGATGAGGGTGCCGGGGATCAGGTAGGAGGCGAGGCCGAAGAGCTGCAGAAAGACGTCCGCTAACTGGGCGCCGAAGCGGCCCCCCAGGTTGTGCGTCTCAAGCGCTGTGGAGACGCTGTTGAAGGAGAGGTCCTCCGCGTTGAAGGAGGCAAGGGCAACGCCCAGGAAGATGCCGGCGGCGGCGAGAGCCATCCCCTTCATCTCCTTGGTCACCTTCTCTTTTTTTTCAATGTTCTCATCTATCGTTGTCATGGGTTACCTGATGTAAGTCTCATTCTCGGCCTGTCTAATTTGCTTCTGGCATCGCACCGCGCCTACTGCATTTTCACCAGGGCTGCAATGCGCAGGTCGCAGCGCTTGATCCAATCTTGCCCCGGCGCGTGGAGCCAGGCAACGGCGTAAAAGGAGCTGCGCAGTGCCCGGTAGGCGATCAGCGCGCGCGCAATGTCGCCGCTTTGCTCCGTCATCTGGCCGATTTCCCAAAGCCGCTGCGCGCTCCTGTCGACTGTCGGGCTGCCCGGGGTGTACATGTGGATGGCCGATTCGTAGCCTGCCACGGCGGCGGGGAAATCGCCGGCCTTGAGCCCCTTTTCTCCCTTGTCGAACTGGACGTGCTGCCGGTAGAGGGTGTTCCCCCAGATGAGAACAACGCTCACCAGCGCCATCACCGCTATATTTACCGCTATGCTCTTCAGCTTTTCCATGTGCCTTTTTTCCTGTCTGTCCTACATGCCCTTGCTTTACCCCTGGAAAAAGCCCGGGACGGCAATCAGCAGCGCACCCAAAAGGGCCAACACCACGCCGATCAGGGCGGCCAGCGCACCCAAAAGGTCAAACGGGCTTTTCAACCGGTGGGCGGCCGGCAGCCCCCAGCAAATCAGGGCCATCCCGCAAAGCGCCAGCGCCACGTTAACTATCAGCATCTAGTGAACCTCCAGCCCTGCGGCAACCGCCTCACGCACCAGGCCCATCAGTTCCGCCTCCGAGACCCCCGCCGTCGAAACAGGCGCGGCGAAGCTGACGCTGATGGTCCCCGGGTTCAGTTCCAGGCGGTTACGGGGGTTTATCTCTCTACTGCCGTTGATGGTGAAGGGAACGACCGGCACTCCCGCCTTGGCTGCCAAAAGGAAGGCGCCACGCTTGAAGGGGAGCAGGGAGCCGTCCAGGGTCCGCGTCCCCTCCGGGAAGATCACCACGCTGGTCCCCGCGGCTATTCGCTCGGCGGCGATCCGCATGCTCTTCAACGCTTTTCTGCCGTCGCTGCGGTCCAGCGGGATGTACCCCGCGCGTCTCATGGCGCCTCCAAAGAGAGGTATCCGGAACAGCTCCTCCTTGGCGATCCAGGAGAAGCGGCGCGGGATCGCCCTGCAGAGGGCGTGGATGTCGAAATTCCCCTGGTGGTTCCCCATGTAGATGACCGGCCCCTCGGTCGGCACCTGGTCCAGGCCGCTCACGGCAAGCCGGATGCTGGCTACGCGCAGAGACCAGAGACTCCAGAACCTGGCCAAGGCGTGCCCCGACCGGCCGCTCCTGTCGAAGAGCCCGGCCGTTACCGCGCAAAGACTGCAAAGAAGGGTAAAAGGGACCAGGAAAAGGAGGTACAGACGTGATCGCAATATGCATACCCCCGGGCAAGATAATCCCGGTTACGTTACTTTTTTTTCCCTACGGAGTCAAACCAATTATCTCCGGCCATGGCGCGGCTTCTCTGCATCTGCAGGCAATGTCCGCCCCGCACCCTCCCTGGCCACCACGAATTCAGCGGGCAGACCTAGGACAGGAAGAGCAGGAATACGACACCGGCGGCGATCCGGTAGATGCCGAAGGGGATGAAGGTGTGGCTGGTGATGAACTTGAGGAGCGCTTTGATGCCGATGACGGCGAAGACGAAGGATGTTATGAAGCCGACCAGGATGTTCTGCCAGTCCCCCAGGTTGAAGACCGCATGGTTCTTGTAGATGTCGAAGGCCGTCGCCGCCAGCATGGTGGGGAGCGCCAGCAGGAAGGAGAACTCGGCCGCGTCCTTCCTGTTCACGCCGACCAGCAGTCCTCCCATGATGGTGGCACCGGAGCGGGAGACGCCGGGGATCATGGAGAGGCTCTGCAACAGGCCGATGCTGAAGGCCTGCCGGTAGGAAATCTCCTCAAGGCTCCCGGTAGCGGCCGGGCGGCCCTTGATCCAGCGCTCGATGACGATGAAGGCGATGCCGCCCGCGATCAGCATGTAACTCACCAGCGAGGGCTGGAAGAACGACTTGACCAGCTTGTAGAGCAGATAGCCGATGACTCCGGTGGGGAGGAAGGCGAAGCAGATCTTCTTGAGCAGGATCGAGCTGGAGGCGAGCTGGCGGCGGTAGATATAGACCACTGCCAGCATGGCGCCCGATTGAATGGTGACTTCGAACACCTTGTGGGCGTCGGTCTGCTCAAGCTTCAGCAGGGCCGAGGCCAGGATCAGGTGCCCGGTGGAGGAGATGGGGAGGAACTCGCTCAGTCCCTCCACCATGCCAAGGATAATTGCTTCGATAATGGTCACTGCAAACCCCCGACAGCAATTTTGCTGCGGGAGAGAAAATACCCCGTAACCTCCCTGATGTAAAGGGGGGAGCGCAGGTGAAATTCAAGGCAGGCGACTTCCTGCACGTTTCCGACGGCCAAAACCAGTCTATCTACTGGCCCCGCTAATTTACTTTGAACAGGAGTCAAACCAGCGGAAACCGGTCATGGCTTTCTCCTGGCCTGGCTGCGGGTGCGGTAGAGGCGCTCGGTAAAGCCCCCTTCCTTTTCAAAGGCTGCCGCCTGAGCGGCAAGCTGGCGGTCGAGCAGGTAGCAGGCAACTGCGATCAGCGTCAGGGCGGCGTTTGCGGCTAGCTCCGGGTAGGTGGACGATGTGGACTGTCCATTGAGTCCATTAGGTCCACAAAGTCCATCACCTCCCTTCCTGGTTTCCACCACCCAGGCCGCCACCTGATCAGCGGTGGTGCAACGCCGGGCAACCAACCCCTTCCTGCGCGGGTCTTCCCGGTCCCACAGCGGCAACCCCCGCTGCCGCAAGAAGTCCTCGTAATCCAGGCGCAGCTCTTCCAGACTGGCGCGGGCGACATTGGTCAGCTTCAGCTCGGTCTTTTTGGAGGTTCCGGAAGCCTGGCTCCCCTCCGCGATATTCTGCACCCCACTGCGCGCCGCCTGCACCATCTGATCACGCGTCCGGCTGAAGCGGTCGATGTAGCGGTCGCAAAAACGTACGGTGACGTCGTAGCTAAGCTGGGCGATCTGAAAGCTCTTCAGATGGCGATAGCCGCCATGCTTCGGTATCAACTCTTCCCCGTCAGCCATGGAAATGCCCTCCTCATCAAATCAGATAATTTCCAGCATGTCGTAATGCCTGAAGTCTACCCTCCCCGGCTGTCCGTGAAAAGTGCGCAGAAACGCCATTGCCGCACGGACAAACTAGAATTTCTGTTGCGTCTGGTGAGCCCTTCGTGGTATGGCTAACGTCGATAATTACCCGGCTTTTGCAGCTGACAACCTATATAACCGCGGAGTAAGTCCGCTAAAATTCTAGCAATTCACAAAAAAAGGAGAACACATCCATGGCAAGTCTCAACAAGGTGATGCTCATAGGAAACCTGGGCAAAGACCCCGAGGTGCGCTACACCGCCGGCGGCACCGCCGTCGCCTCCTTCTCCATCGCCACCACCGAAAAGTTCAAGGGCAAAAGCGGCGATTGGGAAGAGAAAACGGAATGGCACAACATCACTCTCTGGGCAAGGCTTGCCGAGATTGCCGGCGAGTACCTCTCCAAAGGGAAGACCGTATACATCGAAGGTCGCCTGCAGACCCGTAAGTGGCAGGACAAGGAAGGCAAAGACCGCTACACAACGGAGATCGTCGGCGAAAAGATGCAGATGCTTTCAGGTAAAGGTGAAGGGGGCGGCGGAGCACGGCCGGCCGCCAAACCGTCCCAGCAGGAGCACAGCCAGGGAAACAGCTATCAGGAGCCGGTATTCAATCCGGATGACGAGATTCCGTTCTGAAAAGATGAGTTTTAAAGTTATAAACAAAACCCCTTCAGCCCCCGCGCTGACGGGGTTTTGTTGTTTTTGAACCCTGCAGACTCTCCCACTTTTTTTTACACCAGCCTCGGGGCGCGATCCCTCAATATTGCACCCCTCAATATTGCACCCCTCAATATTGCACCCCTCAATATTGCACCCCTCAATATTGCACCCCTCAGTGCTGCGCACCCAGCCTCCCATGTTTTTTCCCTATGCTGCTCTTCCCCATGAGAAGACCGACCCGGGCGACTTTTGTGCAAGCCACATCGGCCGGCAGACCGGCGCGGCGAATCGAGAAATTAATGTGATCTGCCTCTTGCAATCATTAGAAAGCTTGTTATACATGATCTCTAATCTATCGAGAGATTCTTCCACGTTGGTCTGGGTAGTTACAAAAAAGGCCCCGGTCTTATCCCGAAAGCCGGCCCCCAATGGAGTTTTTTGGCGCCCGGCTTTTTTTGTTTTTCAAGGACGCCGTCCTCCACTTGGGGAGGGCGGCCAGGTTCTGGCGTGAACGAACAGACAAAGGAGGTGGCGGTTATGAAAAGGCTGTATGCGACGGCAATCGGGGTTTTCCTGGGGATTTTTCTGGTCTCGGCGGTGAGCGCTGGTCCGGTCAAGACTTCGGTCAATCCGAAGCAGCCAACCGGATTGCAAAATGCCAAGAAGGCTATGCAGGCCAGGTTGGAGTGGGACAAGAAAATGAGTGAGGTAAGGAAAAGAGCTCATGCGCAGAGGGCACAGGCACTGGGCAGGAAATGATCGGTATGATTTGAAGACCGCAATCTATGAAAGCAGCAGGTTTCCATTAAAAAGGAGGAGCTATGAATAGGCTGAAATTTGTCATCGTCACCTGCATGGCAGTGCTGGTATCCGCCCTGTGGGGGATTGGCCCGCCTCTGGCCCAGGCCGTAGATGAAACGAAGATCCCCCACTACTACGGACCTTTCCCGAACTGGGCACTCAGCCAGTTGCCGGTGATCACCCCCGGCGCCTGCTCAGTTACCACGACAACCGCCTGTACCACCGATACCGGCTGCCCGAGCAGCGAGACCTGCCTCGGCGTGACCGTTTCCGGCGGCATCAAGAAGTTCCAGGACGGGCTGCCGGGCCTGTGCGACCCAACTATTGCTGGCAGTTGCGAGGCGGCTAAGAACAACCTGGGGCAGTACCTCCCGCTCGCGGTTCCCGACACCACGACCTTCACCAAGGCCGCCGGGTTCGCCGACGACGCCGACTACTACGTCATCGCGCTCGTCCAGCACCGGGAGCGGATGAGTTCCTCCCTGCATCCATCCCCCGGCCCCGGAGTGGGGACTCTGCTCCGCGAGTACGTGCAGCTCCAGACCCCGGCCAACGCTGCCGCTTCCTGGAACAAGCACATCGCTCTTAAAAATGACATGCCTGACGGCACGTCCGTGCCGGTCCTGATGCCCGACGGTACGCCGGCGGTCGCGGTGGACGACCCCCACTACCTGGGGCCGGTCATTGCGGCGACCAAGGACAAGCCGGTCAGAATCGTCTTCTATAACCTCCTGCCTAAGGACTCCGGCGGCAACCTGTTCCTCCCCGTCGACTCCACTCTTATGGGCTCCGGCATGGGCCCCATGAGCATGATGGATCCGATGAACATGAGCACCGTTGACGACATGGTGCGCAACCCCGCCTGCACCGACGCCACCAAGGGCAACGACCCCAGCTGCTTCAAGGACAACCGTGCTACCATCCACCTCCACGGCGGTATCAGCCCGTGGATCAGCGACGGTACCCCTCACCAATGGATTACGCCGGCCAATGAGACCACACCCTGGCCGGAGGGCGTAAGCGTAAGATCTGTGCCCGACATGCTCAACGTTCCCGGCGTGCCCAACTGCTCTGCGGCAAACGACGGCTGCATGAGCTTCTACTACACGAACCAGCAGAGCGCCCGGATGATGTTCTACCACGACCACTCGTGGGGGATCACCCGCCTGAACGTCTACGCGGGGGAGGCGGCGGGCTACCTTATCACCGACGACACCGACAAGAAGCTTGTCAGCAGCGGACTCATCCCCGGTGCCGCCGACACTATTCCCCTCGTAATCCAGGACCGTACCTTCGTACCCGCCCCTGCCCAGGTGGCTGCACTTGATCCCACCTGGGACTACAGCCGGTGGGGCAAGGAAGGCGATCTCTGGTACCACCATGTCTACATGCCGGCGCAGAACCCGGGCGACCTGAGCGGCATGAGCGGCTACGGGCGCTGGATGTTCGGGCCGTGGTTCTGGCCGCCTGCCACGCCGCTCTTCGGACCAATCGCCAACCCGTATTACAATATGGACCCAAATGGACCAGACGAAATACGCGGCAATCAGGACGACTGGACGACGCAGCTGGCGGTCCCCTGCGACATGGACGACCCGGCCAGCTGGCAGTATCAGACCGACCCGTTCTGCGAGCCGGCGCTCATCCCCGGCACACCGAACATCTCGGTCGGCATGGAGCAATTTAACGACACGCCGATCGTGAACGGGACGGCGTACCCCACCAAAACCGTGGAACCCAAGACCTACCGGCTGCGGATCCTGAACGCGGCCAACGACCGCTTCTTCAACCTGCAGTGGTACGTGGCCGATGCCACCGGGACCGAAGTCGCTCTCAAGGCATCAGAATTGGCAGCTGCCCAACTCGACCCGGTCGTATTTCCTACGCCGGACACCAGCTTAAGCCCTGTTGGACCCAGCTGGATTCAAATAGGCTCCGAAGGCGGGTTCCTCCCGGCCCCGGCCGTGATTCCGAACCAGCCGATCACCTGGATCACCGACCCGACCCGCTTTGACGTCGGCAACGTGGACCAGCACTCGCTGCTGCTCGCTCCTGCTGAGAGGGCCGACGTCATCGTCGACTTTTCCCAGTTCGCAGGCAAGACGCTGATCCTCTACAATGACGCACCAGCGGCCTTCCCGGCCAGAGTCCCCAGTTACGACTACTACACGGGCGCTCCCGACCTGAGTCCCGTCGGCGCGCCCTCGGTTCTGCCTGGCTACGGGCCCAATACCCGGACCGTGATGCAGATCAAAGTCTCCCCCGCCGGCCCGACGCCGGCCACCGCATTCAACCTGGAGGCGCTTCAGGCAGCATTCGCGCACCAGAGCGACGGCTCTGGCGTTTTCGAGTCCGGCCAGCACCCGATCATCGTGGGGCAAGCCGCCTACAATTCGGCCTATGGCTTGAACTTCGCCGGGAGCAGCTGGTGCAACACACCCGGTGTCGATGTACCCAGGTGCGACGGGTTCGCCCGCATCTTCGACCAGGGCGGCGAGCTGTTCGGCTTCAACACCCTGCTCACCCCGACTGCCAAGCTCCAGATACCGATCGAACCGAAGGCGATCCACGACGAAATGAATGCAGTGGCCTTCGACGAGTTCGGCAGAATGACGGCCAATCTCGGCGTGGAAGTGGCCCCGGCTACCCCCGCAACGCAGAACGTGGTCCTCTACCCGTTCGTTAACCCGGCGACAGAGCTCATCAACGGCAGCAACCTGCCGACCAACCTCAACGTCAGCCCCATCGCCACCCAGGACGGCAGCCAGATCTGGAAGATCACCCATAACGGCGTCGACACCCATCCGATCCATTTCCACCTGTACGACGTGCAGCTGCTGAACCGGGTGACCTGGGACAATATCGTGCTGCCGCCCGACGCCAGCGAGCTCGGCTGGAAGGACACCGTCCGGATCAGCCCGCTGGAGGACACCATCGTGGCCCTGAGGCCCGTCATCCCGACGTTCCCCTTCGAGCTGCCGAACAGCATCCGGCCGCAGAACCCGATGACGCCGATGGGCTCGACCATGGGCTTTAACAACACCGACATCCGTGGAAACCCGACCGCGGCGGTTACCAATCAGCTGGTAAACTTCGGCGCGGAGTACATGTATCACTGCCACATCCTGAGCCATGAGGAAATGGACATGATGCGGCCGGTGTCGGTGGCGCTCCCGCCAAAACCTCCCACCGGCCTCCTGCCCTCGATCACCGGGAACGGGAACAACCGCAGGGTGGCGCTGGCCTGGAACGATAATTCCATCAGCGAGACCGCCTTCCTGGTGCAGAAGACCCTGGACGGCACCACCTGGACCGACGTGGGGACCACCCCGTCGCCCCTGGCGGACCCCAACACCACAGGGACGCGCAGCTTCACCGATCCTGCAACCTACAACGTTAACACCGCGATCCTGTACAAGGTGTTGGCTCAGAACAAGATCGGCTACGGGGGAGAGTTCCCGAGCATGACCGTCAGCTCGGCCTCCAATACGGCGCCCGTCGGTAACCCGCCTGCCGCGCCGACCGCCCTGACGGCGACGCTCCAGGCTGGACCGCAGGTCAGGCTTACCTTCACCGACAACGCCATTAACGAGTTCATGTTCATAGTAGAGCGAGCCGTCAACGGCGGCGCGTTCGTCCAGATCGCCACGGCGCCGGCCCGCAACAACACCGGCAGCGTAACCTACCTCGACACCACGGTAGCCGCGACCACAGCGAACACCACCTACAGCTACCGTGTGGCGGCGATGAACGCCGTCGGAGTGTCGGCCTATGCAGTGTCAGCGCCCGTGCTGCTACCCGCGATGCCGGCCGCTCCTGGCAATTTCCAAGCGGCAGCCGGCCCGAATGGCACAGGCAATAGCCGGAGCGTGATCCTCACTTGGCAGGATCTCTCCAGCAACGAGACCGGCTTCACGATCCAGAGGGCGACCAACGCCACCTTCACAAGCGGCCTCAACACCACGATGGTCGGCGCCGGGGTGACCACTCGCACCCAGACCGGCCTAGCCAGAAACACCCAGTATTGGTACCGCATCCGGGCCAACAACGGCACGATCGTCACCTCCGCCTGGGTTAACGCGACACCCGCACCTATACGCACTGCTCCGTAAGTCATCACAGAACTTGGGGGAGGGAGCAATCCCTCCCCAGATCAGCGCGCCTGCAGGCTAGTGAACACCCTCAGCGCAACGGCACCACTGACTTAATCTGAAACTGGACCTGCAGAGCAACCCACCAGCTGACAAAGGAGAAGGGACATGAGGAGTACAAAAACCACGCTGCTGGCAGGAACATTTTTACTAATGGCCAGCATGGCCGCCCCGGCTGCCGCTCTCTCGCCAATCGAGACCTTAGGAAGCAACCTTTTTTTCGACGCAAGTCTGTCGGCAAATGGCACCCAGTCATGCGCCACTTGCCATGCGCCGGAGGCCGGCTTCATAGGCCCGGATTCAGCAGTTAACGCGGGTGGGACAGTTTACGAGGGAGCACTCCCCAACCATTTCGGAAACCGGAAACCGCCCACTTCTGCCTATGCCGGCAACAGTCCCCCCCTCTATCAGGATGCCTCGGGCAACTGGTTCGGCGGCATGTTCTGGGATGGACGGGCAACGGGGACCCTGCTGGGTGACCCGTTGGCCGAGCAGGCCCAGGGGCCCTACCTCAATCCCCTCGAGCAGGCTCTCGCCAATCCCCGGATTCTCTGCGCCAAGGTCAAGAAATCTGCCTACTCCGGCCTCTTCGAGGAGGTCTGGGGCCCCGACTCACTCGATTGCGCCAAAGATGCCGAGGGTGTCTACGAGCGGATCGGCCGTTCTGTGGCGGCCTACGAAAGAAGCACGGAAGTGAATCCCTTCAGCTCGAAGTTCGACCTGTTCTGGGGTAACGCCGCCAACGCCGGCAAGGACGTCAGCAAGATCAAGTGCGGCACCGGCGGCATGGGTGGTGGCGGCATGGGTGGTGGCGGCATGGGCGGCGCAGTGGGATGCGGCGGTGGTGGTTCGGACCCATATCGCTGGACGGCGTTTCGCAATCTGGGGCTGAACGACCAGGAACTCCAGGGTCTGGCCGTTTTCAACGACCCCAACCTCGCCAACTGCGCCAGCTGCCACACGCTTAAGCCCGGCATTGAGGGGGGGTATCCCTTGTTCACCGACTTCGGCTACGACAACATCGGCATCCCGAAAAACCCGGATAACCCGTTCTACAACATGCCGCCCAAGTGGAATCCGGATGGTGCGGCCTGGGTTGACTTCGGACTGGGCGGCTTCCTGAAGAGCGACGGCTCTGCAGAAGAAATCTATCAGCCGGAGCTGGGCAAGTTCAAGGTGCCGACACTACGCAACGTGGACCTGCGGCCTTCACCCGAGTTTGTAAAGGCCTACGGTCACAACGGCTATTTCAAGTCCCTGAGCGATATCGTGGTCTTCTACCACTGGCGCGCCATGATGGATAGTGGCATGGGTAGTGGCATGGGTAGTGGCATGGGTAGCGGCATGGGTAGTGGCATGGGTAGTGGCATGGGTAGCGGCATGGGTAGCGGCATGGGTAGCGGCATGACAGGGATGTTCCCTCCGCCGGAAGTGGATTCGAATCGTACCCCGCTGAACATGTTTCCGCGACCACAGGTTGACAACATCGTGCTATTCCTGAAGACACTGTCGGACGGTTATTTCCAAAAGTAGGGAGACCTCGGCTTTTCCTCTACACTTATCGGCTCAACAGCTTCTATGAAACCCCCTTCAGACTTTGAGGGGGGTTTCTCATTATCCAGGCGCGGGCCGGCCCGCTAACGGCGCCACTCCAACCCGCCGCTTGAGCCCGCGCATCTCTCTCTTAATCCGTCTCACCAGGTATCTATAAGGTTTTCAGCGCACCGGGTTTGTGCTACTTATGTAGACGTTCACAGAAGCTGGCCTTTTCATGCTAAAGGAGCCATACATGAAAATCCGCAAGAAGATCCTCGACTACGAGTACGAGGAAGTCCTGGAAGTGAAGTACCGCGAACTGATCCGCGTGGGCTGCGCTGTGGCAGTCGGCTGCCCGGTCTGACTGAAGAAGCACTTCGCGGTCGCGAAGGAAGCCGGTGCCACGCAAGCGGAACTGAAGGAGGCGATCGCCTACGGCATAATCGCCCCCTCTGGGAGAGCCAAGAATTTCGCCCTCGGCATGGAAGAGGAACTCGGCCTGTAGCGCCAGAGGCAGCAGGCCACCCTCCATGAGGGGAAAAGACCACGGCAGGAACCACCCAACCGAAAAACAGGTAACCAGAGCATGCAGTTTTGATCTTGTTCAGAAAAAACAAACGGGTCTCGATCCGCCGCAACGTGGCGGCGCTCTCGATGCCGGTACTCTTGTCGTCTCTGTTCCAGCGGCTGGTCGCCATCGTCGATATCTTCATGGTGGGTGGCCTGGGCGCCGCGGCAATCGCGGCAACCGGCCTGGGCCAGTTGCTGATCTTCGTGGTTATGACGGTATTCTGGGGACTTGCCACCGGCGCCACCGTCGTCATCGCCCACCTCTGGGGCGCCGGACGCCGCCCGGAGGCGAGAAGGGCGGCCTTTGCCTCCTTTGTGCTCGGCGCGCTGCTCGCCGTGGTGGCCACGGCACTGGGACTGCTCTTCGGCGCCGACGTCGCGCGTTTCATGGGAGCCTCCGACGAGGTGCTGGCACTCGCCTCGGAGTACATCCGGCTGGTCTTTCTCTTTTTCGCCTTCACCGCCGGGCTCAACATCCTCTCCGCCATCATGCAGGGGATCGGCAACACGAGGACCCCGATGCAGGGTGTCATCCTCGTCAACATCCTGCACATCGTCATCGCCTACCCGCTCGTCTACGGCCACTTCGGCTTCCCGAGCATGGGGGTGGTGGGGGCCGCCTACGCCATCAACATCTCCGAGCTGTGCGGCTTTCTCTACCTGCTGGTGCAGGCGCTTCGCAAGGGATACCTGAAGATCGGGCGCCCCGACCTGGTGCTGCTGCGAAAGGTCTGGGACGTAGGCTACCCGGTGGCGCTGGAACGGATCGCCCAGCAGTCCGGGCAACTTTTCTACTCGAAGTTCATCATCGGCTACGGCACCGCCGCCTATGCCGCCCACCAGATCGGGCTCTCCATCGAATCGCTCTCCTTCATGCCGGGCGCGGGGATGGGGATTGCCGCCTCCACCCTGATGGGCCAGGCGCTCGGCGCCCGCAAGATCAGGCGCGCGCACATGAGCCATACGGAGGCGCTGCGGCTCGCCATCATCGTGATGGCCGCCATGGCGCTGCTTTTCTTCTGCCTGCCCAACCAGCTGATCGCGCTCTTCACCAGCGACCCGGAGGTGATCGAGAAGGGGAGCGTGTTTCTGAGGCTGGTGGCCTTCGCCCAGGTGCCGCTCGCCATCTCCTTTGTCTATGCCGGCAGCCTGCGTGGCACCGGGGACACGCACTACGTCTTCCTGGTCACCCTGGTCGCCATGTGGGGAATCAGGGTGCTCTTCTCCTACCTTGCCGCGGGTCCCCTGCACCTCTCCCTCTACATGGTCTGGGGGGTGTTCCTCTTGGACTGGTTCTTCCGCGCCGGCGCCTTCGCCTGGCGCTACAATCGACGCGACCTGCACAGCGTCGTCATCTAACCGATGCAGCTATCCTTCACACCGACAGTCGATAGAGAGGAGGCGGAGTGCCGGCGCCAGCGCCTCCTGGTACCCGGCTCCGTGCAGGATGCGGAGCTGGAGCGACGCATCGACCGCCTCGCCTCAGCCTTCCAGCGTTATGCCGCCTGTTACCCCCTTCCCTTCTGGGCTCCCGGCCTGGCCCTCAATAACGAGATGAGAGGACTGACGGAGGCGCTCTTCCCTATCTCGCAGGTGAGCTCCGTTTTCGAGCTGGTGCTCAGGCGGGGCTGCCACTTCCCCCCGCTTCTTTCAGCCAGCTACCTGCACGGCTCGCCAAGCTGGCTTGACCTGCTGCACAAGCTGAGGCCGCAGCCAGGCCAGGCAGACCCGGCAGCGATCCTGCGCGAGCTGGCGTGCGATGCGCAAAAGCGGGCGAGCTTTCTCTTTTCCCTGCTGCTGCCGCACCACTTCGGCGGCGCCTTCGACCGCTATCCGCGGCAGTCAGAGTGGATCGGGGATTGGCTTAAGGAAAATTACCGAAGATTCCGGGGTAAGATACGCGCGCTGGACAGCGCCTGTGGAAGCGGAGAGGGGACATACGGTCTGGCGGAACTGTTTCTCGCTGCAGGTCTTGGCCAAGAGGGGTGTGCGGTCCACGGCTCGACCCTTGAGCCGATCGAGCTGTTCGCCGCGGCCCACGCCTTCTTTCCACACGACCCGGAGCGGGAGAGGGATTACCGCCGCAGGGTGGCGCCGCTTCTGAGCGGCCCGGACGCGGCAGCTATGGAGTTCTATCTGGAGGAGGTCGCAGCCGCAGGGAGAAAGGGGCATTACCAGCTGATTCTCTGCAACGGTCTTTTGGGTGGACCGCTCATGCACGAGACGGGCGAGCTTTCCCGGGCCATCGCGGCACTTGCCGGGCGGCTCGCCCCTGGCGGGGTGCTGCTAGCCGCCGACCGGTTCCATGCAGGGTGGAGGGTGCGGGTTCCCGCCGCCACCCTGGTCAAGATGATGCGGGAGCATGGACTGATCCCGCTGCAAGTACCCGAAGGGATCGCGGGGGAAAAACCGGGATAAAGTCAGAACCGGCACACGGATTTGACGGATTAAACGGATAAAGGCAGATCAAACAGGCGTAGGCAAAACACCAGGCTGTTGGGTAAGGCTTTTAACCAAAAGGTTTAATGCTTCTCCTAAAAGATTTTAGCCTTATCTGCCTTTATCCGTGCCATCCGTCCAATCTGTGTGCAACGCCTTTCGCTCTAGAACCGGATCAGCACCCCGCCCCAGGAGAGACCGCCGCCAAAGCCCATCATCAGCACCAGGTCCCCCGGCTTGATCACCCCGTTTCTGCGGTTCTCGTCCAGCACGAGGCCGACCGAGGCCGCCGCGGTGTTGCCGTAACGGTCCAGGTTCAGGAGGAATTTCTCCTTGGCTATGCCGGTCTTCTTGGAGATGAAGTCGATGATCCTCACGTTCGCCTGGTGCGGGATGATGTGGTCGATATCCTCCGGCTGCACGCCCCCTTTCTCCGACAGCTCCGCTATGATGCGCGGTATCACGTCGGTGGCGAACACGAAGACGCTCCTGCCAGCCATCTTGAAGGTGTTCTCCTTGAGCGCTATGCTCTCGGCCGTCACCGGCTTCCTGGACCCGGAAGAGGGGACCTGGATCAGTTCCCAACCCTTGCCGTCGCTCTTCATGACGCTCTGCAGGATCCCCTTCCCCGAGAGGCCGGCGCCGAGGATCACGGCACCCGCGCCGTCGCCGAAAAGCGGGGCAGAACCCTTGTCCTCGAAATCGAGGATCTTCGAGTAGGTGTCGGCGCCGATCAGCAGCACCTTCCTGTACTTGCCGGAGCGGATCAGGTTGTCCGCGATCTCCATGCCGTAGATGAAGCTGCTGCAGACCGCGTTCATGTCGAAGGCGAAGGCGTTGTCCGCTCCGATATTCTTCTGCACCATGCAGGCGGTGGCCGGCAGGATCATGTCCGGAGTCGAGGTGGCGACGATGATGCAGTCGAGTTCCAGCGGGTCGAGGCCCGCGTTCTCCAGGGCCAGCAGCGCCGCACCGGTGGCCAGGTCCGAGGTCGACTCCCCTTCTTCGGCAAAGCGCCTTTCCCGGATGCCGGTGCGGGAATGGATCCAGCTTTCCGCATCGTCCACCAGGTAGTCGAAATGAGAATTGCTGATCACCTTGGCGGGCACATGTCCACCGGTCCCGAGTATTTCTGACTGCAGCATAGCTGGCACTCCCTTCTAGGTCAAAGCGGTCTTGCCGCATTCTGTGTCTTATCTCATAATAGAAAGACGTTTGTCAATCAATACCGTTCCCCTTGTCAAGGGCGGCATCGACCACGCCGTACACCCAAAGCAGCAGAAACCCGCCCAGCACCCAGCTTGCATAGGGGGCGTCAACCCGCACCCCGGCCAGCAGTTTTTCCGCGTCCAGTGCCGCGCCGGAGCTGCCGGCCGCCAGCATCTTGCCGACGCTGCGCATGGCGATGAAGAGGGCGACCAGGATGAAGAGGTTGTCGAGCAGGATCATGATCCCCCCTTTCAGGCGGCGCCCCCGGTAAAGCTGGCCCAGTCCAGGCAGCACGAAGGCGGAGAGCGCCACGCATTTCACTGTTGTTTTCATTTGTTCTCCTTTATCTGCAGCGGCCGGGACGGACCCGAAAGCCGGTTTTATGTTGTGGAAGAGCCCGAAGTTTGTTAGTTTTCCCTGTATGGATACAGCATCCCGCAGCAAAAGACTGGCAGCGATCAAAACGCTTCTCAAGGACCCAAGCGAGGAGGTGCGCCGGGCGGCCTCCCATGCGCTCGACACCCTGGAGGCGACGGACAGCCTGGAGTGCGTGCTGGAAACCCTCAAAAAGGGCGACCGGGCCGCCAAGATCAGGTCGATCTACGCCCTCGGACGTATCGGCGGGGATCAGGTGCTCCCGGTCCTTTTGTACTGCGCGGGGAGAGACGAAGAGGAGATCAGGTGCGCGGCGGTCAAGGTACTGGGCGAACTGGCCCGCCCGGAGGCAAGGGCCGCCCTGCTGGAAAAGCTTCAGGATCCCTCACGCGCCGTGCGCGCCCTCGCCATCGAGGCGCTCTCCGGCTACCGGGACCCTTCGCTGGTGCCGATACTGACCCCGTTCCTCGCTGAGCAGGACGGCATGCTGGATGCGGAGGCGGCGCTGGCGCTCGGACCGATCGGGGACAATACCCTGGTCGAGCCTCTCATCAAGTTGTTGGTCTCCCCGCACGAAAAGACGCGCGCGGCAGCGGCTACCGCCCTGTCGCAGCTTCCCTAGCCTCAAACTAGTTTTCATCCGGAAACTCCGGATGTGAAACTAACTAGAAGTAGTCCGAAACGTCAATCCCCTTCACCAGCGGGTCGACCAGATCGACGATCCGCTCCCCGCTTACTTTAAGGCTTCTCAGTTCCGGCGCGGCCAACCCGCGGCCGCTGCCGTCCATGATCACCTTCACGACGGCCGCACCTGTTTCGTCGGTAGCAGGCGTCAACACCACCGCGATCTCGTTACTGTCCAGCCGCACCAGGCTTCCGACCGGAAACCTGCCGGTCAGCTCCAGGAACCGCTCCACGATCTCGCCGTTCAGGCTGGTACCGCAGAGCTCGACAATTTTTTCCACCGCCTGTTTTGGCTGCATCGGCCGCTGGTACGCCCTGAGCGTGGTGGTCGCGTCGTAGCAGTCGGCGACGGCCACGATCCCGCTGGCGATCCCGAAGGGGAGCGCCCTCGCCCACTCCGGATACCCCGCCCGGTCGTAGCGGATGTGATGGCCCAGTACCGCCTCTGCGACCTGCGCGGGCACCCCCGCCATCTGCCGCACGATCTCTGCTCCGTACTCCGGGTGCTTCTTCATTTCCTGAAACTCGTCGCTGCTCAACTTTCCCGGCTTGTTCAGTATCCCCTTTTGCACCCGGATCTTGCCGACATCATGGAGAAAGCCGGCCATGCCGGCCTGCTCCACCTCGCTCGCCGGCTGCCCCATGGCGGCCGAGAGCGCCATGGCGAGCACCCCCACGTTCATGCTGTGCTGGAAGGTGTAGTTGTCGTAGGCCTTGATCATGGCCAGACCCATGAGGGTGGCCGGGTCCCTGACCGCCGCCGAGGCGAGGCTGCTCACCACCGTCAGCATGCGCCGGCTGTTCGGTATCCTGCCGTGGCCTATCTCCAGGAAGATGTCGCGGATGGCGCCGACCGCCTCCTGATAGGTGCGCGACAAGGGATCCTCTTCCAGAACCGCGATGGTCAAGACCGCAGCCGAGCGCAACCCCTGCCCCAGCTCGGCCGCTCCGCCGGCCGGCTCCGTCAGCAGTCGGGCCAGCACCATCAGTTCGTGGTCGGCGACCCCCGGCTTCAGGATGATGGCCGGCACCCCCTTCTGCTCCAGCCAGTGGGCAAGTTCCTGCAGCAAAGGCTCTTCGAAGAAAAGATGCTCGCCGACCGAGACGATGCCGTCCAGCGCGGCCAGCCGGATCTCCTTCGTTTGCTGGTGCATGACGGCGGCCAGAAGCGCAGCCTCCCTAAACGGCTGCAGGGAGGACGGGTGCCCGGGCGGATACATCCCTCTTCCCCGAATCCCGCCCGAAAGGAGCGTCGCCAGCCGCTGGGCATTATGCAGCCCCTGCTCCAGGAGCTGGGGACTTTGTTCAGTCATGTGATCCTCCCGAGATTCTTTCCAGGCTAGCGAGCGCCTCGCGGCAGGCCCCTGGGAGCGGGCCGTCTCCCGCAGCGAGCTTTTTCAGGGCCGGCAGGGCCGCCTGGTCCCCGAGCTGACCCAGGGCCGCGGCGGCGGCGATCTTCAACTCCAGCCGGCGGCCAAAGAGCGGCCAGCCTCGCGAGCAGAGCATCTTCAGCAGCCTGGGGGTCGCCCTGCGGTCGCCGATGCGGCCCAAGGCCAGCAGCAGCTCCGTCTTCGCCCCCACCCCCTTTTGAAACAGCTCCCGGCGTTCCAGAAGTTTCAGCAGCGGCGGGACCGCCTGCCTGCTACGCAGCAGGCCGAGTGCCGATACCGCCTGCCTGACCAGCCCCTGGTCGGCATCCTCCAGAAGGGTCAGCAGCAGCGCCTCGGCCGGCTCGCCTGCTATCTTCAGCAGGGCCCGGACGGTCTCCTTGCGCACCCGCAGATCCCCGTGGTTTAACGGGTTTTTCAGCGCCACCACCGAATCGGCAAGGCGGAGCTCGCCGATCACGTTGACCATGTTCCTCACCACGTACCAGCGCCCGTCCCCCAGCATGGCGACAGCCGGCGCCAGCGCTGGGCGGCCCAGGGAAACCAGCGCCTTGGCGAGCGATCTCCTCTCGAAGAGCCCCTCGGCGGTGCAGATCCTCTGGATGATCCAGCCGGCCCCCTTGCCCCCCAGGGCCACCAGCACCCGGTGTACCGCCTCCTTTTCCGGGAACTCCCGGCTCTCCAGGGAGTCGAGCAGAAAATCGGCCGCGCCTTCCGCCAGCTGCTCCAGGGTGGAAAGGGCGGTTTCCCTCTGGGCGAGGCTTCTTCGCCCGTCCAGATGCTGCACCGACAATTCCTCCAGGACGGTCAGCATGGGGACCTCGTCCGGTTTGCGGCGCACCCTTTCGACCAGTTGGCGGCCAAACTCCTGGTAGCGCGCGTCTGCCGGCTCCGCGGCCATCAGGCGCAACAGCTCGGCTACGCTTTCCACCCAGGGCGCCGCAGGCGGCACGGCCACCACTTCCAGCGGGGCCAATCCCTGCCACGCCTCGCTCGCCTCCCGCGCGCCCTCGCCGGCAGCTACGCCCTCACCGGTGCCTGCTTCCGCACGCTTGGCCCGGATGACGGCCAGGTTTTTCTCGTTGACCCAGATGGTGCGCGTGCCGCTTTCTTCCAGCTGTCGGGCGAAGCCCCCCGCGGCCGCAGTCTTGTGCGGATCGCAGCCAAGCAGCAGCACGAAGCCCTCCAGATCGCGAAACAGCAGCTCCTGCAGGAAGACGATGCTGGCTATCCGGCGGATGAAGCACTCGTAAGCCAGCTGCTGCACCATGAGGTTCCCCCCGACCGCCTCCCCGTCCAGCAGGAATCCCTGCCGGGTCACGGTGAGAACCAGCTCCCGGGCGGTCAATAGCCCCCGGAACAGGTCGAAGGCGCGCTGCAGGGTCTCGGTGCGAACCGGGTGCGCCGCCGGATAGAACCCAGCCCCCTTCACCGCCTTATGCAGTTCTACCAGCCCCTGCGCCAGCAAGCCGGCCGGTGCCGGCAGCAGCCTCGGCAGTTTTTTCTGCAGCATCCAGATTCCTCCTGAAATTCATTAAGCCTGTGAATTTTATCTTAGAGAGCGAAAGCTTGTCAAACTAATAGACCTGAAGCCGTACCGCTGTTGACAGTACCCGGCAAAAAGCTTAATATTCGGCTAGACTTTCTACGCCCTTTGACGGCATTTCGGAGCGGTATGGCACGGGTAAAGGTGAAAACAGGGTACGTCTGCTCCGATTGCGGCGCGGTCTACCCGAAATGGCAGGGACACTGCACCGCCTGTGACGCCTGGAACACGGTGCGGGAGATCCGGCTCGAGCGTCCGGGGCGACGGGAGGGTTTCGCCGGTGCCGTTTCCAGCGTGACACTGCTGGGGAGCGTGGAGTGCACCGAGCAGGCGCGCTTTTCCAGCGGCAGCGAGGAATTCGACCGGGTGCTGGGCGGGGGTTTCGTGCCGGGCTCCGTCATCCTGATCGGCGGCGACCCGGGTGCCGGCAAAAGCACCATCTTGCTGCAGACCATGTGCCACGCCGCGACCGCCAGGGAGGTGCTCTACGTCTCGGGCGAGGAGTCGCTGCAGCAGATCGCCGGGCGGGCGAGGAGACTGCAGCTTCCGGTTGACCGGGTGAAGATGCTTGCGGAAAGCTCGGTGGAACGGGTACTGGAGGCGGCAGGAAGCGAGCGCCCCGAGGTGATCGTGATCGACTCCATCCAGGTCATGCACGTGGCTGGGGTGGACGCGGCTCCGGGCGGCGTCTCCCAGGTACGCGAGAGCGCGGCGACCCTGACCAGCTTCGCGAAGAGCTCCGGGGTCGTCCTCATCCTGGTCGGCCACGTGACCAAGGACCAGGCGCTGGCTGGCCCCATGACCCTCTCCCACATGGTCGACACCCAGGTCATGCTCTCCTCGACCGAGGACGCCCGCTACCGTCTGATGCGCACCACCAAGAACCGCTTCGGCCCGGTCAACGAGCTCGGCGTGTTCGCCATGACCGAGAAGGGGCTTCGCGAGGTGAAGAATCCCTCGGCCATCTTTCTCTCGCGCACCGACACCGCCGCCCCCGGCAGCCTGATCAGCGTCCTCTGGGAGGGGACCCGGCCGCTGCTGGTGGAGATCCAGTCGCTGGTTGTCACCGCCCAGTACGGCACCCCCCGCCGGCTCGGCATCGGGCTCGACCAGAACCGGATCGCCATGATCCTCGCCGTGCTGGCCAAGCACGGGGGGCTCGTGCTCTCGGACCAGGACGTCTTCGTTAATGTGGTGGGCGGCATCCGGGTGCTGGAAACCAGCGCCGACCTCGCGGTCGCCTTGGCCGTGGTATCGAGCCTGCGGAACGCGGTGCTCCCCCAGGACCTGATGGTGTTCGGAGAGATAGGGCTCTCAGGCGAGATCCGCCCGGTATCAAACGGGGAGGCGCGCTTAAAGGAGGGGGTGAAGCACGGCTTCACACGGGCCATCGTCCCGAAGGGGAACGCCCCCAAGAAGGGGCTTCCCGGCATGGAGATCATCGGCGTGGCCGACCTGGGCGAGGCGCTGGATGCCATTTAACGTGCCTTTGAGGTCGGGCCTCCTCCGGCTGCCGGGCGGGCGGCAGAGCAATGGTCAAGGTTCGGACGGGCGGCTTTAACATGGCTAACACGAAATTTCACTTTACTAATGCAGCAAAATCCTCTTTAATGCTGAATTGATTCGAAAGGACAGGTGTCATGAATACGGAAAAGCTCGAATATTTCAGAGGTATCCTGCAGGAAGAGAAACGATCGCTCCTCGAAGAGGCCGGCAAGACCGTCTCGGAGATGACATCCGACACCACGAACTTCCCCGATCCGACCGACCGGGCGACCCAGGAGTCGGACCGCAGCTTCGAGCTGAGGATCCGGGACCGGGAGCGCAGGCTGATCAACAAGATCCAGGAAGCGCTCGGCCGCATCGATACCGGCACCTTCGGCACCTGCGACGTATGCGAGGAAGATATCAGCGAGGCGCGCCTGAAGGCGAGGCCGGTGACCACACTCTGCATAGACTGCAAGATGGAACAGGAAAAGAAGGAAAGGACACGCTAACCCTCTAACCCCTCAAGCTGTTGCATCCTTCGGAGTTCCCATGGCCGCCCGGAAGGGACAAAACCTCCTGGAGCAAGCGCTACGGATTGCCCAGGCATCCGGACGTTCGCACCAGGCCCGGCTCATCTGCCTGCTCCGCCTGGCGACCAGGACACTCGGCCTTTCCTCGGCCACCATCTTCCTCCCCGACCAAAACCTCGACGCCCTCACCCGGCGCTTCAGCACCCTCTTGCCCCCTGCCGGGCGCGACTGTCTGATACCTTACGGAGAAGGTCTGGCCGGGCGCGCCGCAGAGAGCCTGAGCCGACAGAGCTCCCCCCTGGCAGGTCTGCATCCCGACGAGCCGGCCGCCGCCGGCGAACAGGCACGTCTCGCCCTTCCGATTCTGGACGGCCCGCGCCTGGTGGCTGTCCTTTGCCTGGCGGCCACCCGGACAGCTCTGGACCGTGAGGCCGAAGACGACGCTCTGCGGCTTGGTCCGGTCTTCGGGTTGACGGTCGCGGGTCTTTGCGAAGCCGAGCGTGCCGAACAGTCGCGGCGAAACCTTTCGCTGCTGGCCTCGCTCGGAACGCTCTTGAGCACGCCACAGCCCCCCGGCACCCTGCTGCCGCAACTCTTGAAGTCCTGCACCGCAAGCGGTCTCTCCCGCTGCGCCGTGATCAGGCTGATCGACGGGAAAGCCGGCCGGCCGCGACTCTTCAGGAGCTGCCGCAAAGAGGTCCGCGCGGAACTTGCCGGCATGCTGCAGGCAGAGGCCGGTCTCAACGCCCGCACCCTGGCCGGCGCCGCCACCAGCCAAGAGGAGCTGGCCCTCCCGGGCCCCGCCTGCTACGCCGTCTGCACCCCGCTTAGCTACAACGGAAAGGCTCTGGGCACCATGACCTTCTTCGGCGGCAGCCAGCTCTTCGCCCCCCAACAGGTCGAGCTGGCCGAGACGGTGGCCCGGCTGCTAACCGGCGCCCTCGCCGAGGCGATCAGCTCCCAGCGGGTGCTGAGTTTCGACACCGAGAACGACAAGAAGCTGAAGGAGCTCTCCCTTTTGTACCGGATGAGCAACACCATGCTCTCCACCATCAAGCTGAACAAACTTATCCACCTGACCCTCACCGCACTCACCTCCGGCCCGACCCCGTTTTTCGACCGTGCCATGCTCTTTCTCACCAACGAGCGCTCCGGCGTGCTGCTCGGCATGCTCGGGGTGACCCGGGAGACCTCGCCGCCGCTGTCGGTCCCCCGGGGGGGGGGCGACGACATCCTCTCCAGCCGCTGGGACATCTCCGAAAAAGCCATGGCCACCCAGCGCGAATCGGAATTCTGCCGGCAGGTACAGGGAAAGCGGCTGGAGCTGGATGGCGGCCTGAACATCGCCTCCCAGGCGGTGCTCGAAAAGCGGCTCATCTACCTACCGGACGAAGATCCTATCGGCGGTGACGAGCGGGTGCCCGGGCGCGGCCCGGCCCTGGCGGCCTCGCCGCTGATTGCCCACGGGCAGGCGGTGGGAGCGGTCATGGTCGACAACGCGCTGACCCGGGCGCCGATCACCCAGGAGGACCTCCGCTTCCTGCAGCTCTTCACCAATCAGGCGGGGATGGCGATCGAGAACTCCATGCTCTACAACCAGATCGAGGACGCCAACCGGCAGCTAAGCGAGGCGCAGGAGAACCTGCTGCAAAAAGAGCGGCTGGCAGCCATCGGCGAGATGGCCGCGGGTATCGCCCACGAGCTGAAAGGGCCGCTGGTCTCCATCGGCGGGTTTGCCGGGCGGCTGACCAAGAAGCTCCCCCACGATTCCATCGAGTGGGGACACGCCGACCTGATCGTGCGCGAGGTGCTGCGGCTGGAGGCGATCCTCTCCGAGATACTGCTCTTTTCCAAGAAGGCGACCATCTGTTACGCGCGCTGCAACATGGCCGGCATCGTGAAGGATTCGCTGGCCGTGGTGGTCCCGCAACTGGAAGAGAAGCAGATTTCGCTGGATACGCGGTTTTCCCGCCAAAAGCTTGTACTGCTGGGGGACGGGCAGCAGCTGCAGCAGGTTTTCATCAACATCCTGCTGAACGCCATCGACGCCATGGACACCGGGGGGAAGCTGGCCATACTGCTTTCCGCCAGCGATCTGGACGGAAAAGAAGCGGTCTGCGTGAAGATCGTCGACACCGGGGGCGGCATCCCCCTGGAGTCGCTAAGCAGCATCTTCACCCCCTTCTACACCACCAAGGAGCGCGGCACCGGCCTCGGCCTCCCCATCGCCAACCGGATCATCACCAACCACGGCGGCAAGATACAGATCACCAACAACCCCGGGCAAGGGGTCGAGGTCCGGGTGATCCTGCCGAAGCACTGCTGATTATTTCACTTTGAAAAGTGTCGGGTTTGCGGTATAAAGGATCCGTCTCTTTGACTAATTTAATTCAAGGACGGCAAGCAGAGACGGGAAAACATTTCGGGGGTGTAGCTCAGTTGGGAGAGCGATGCGTTCGCAACGCATAGGCCAGCGGTTCGATCCCGCTCATCTCCACCAAATAAATCAAGGGGTTAGGCTATTATGCCTAACCCTTTTTATTTTTAACTTGCATTGATTCTACTCTAGCATGGGCTTCTTCCTAACGCTGCTCGATCACACATGAGCTAAGCCTTGCGGCTCCTACTTACCGTAACCACACCAAGCGTACCACTGCTATCTCCCAATGGGTGTCGCTTTTGTGTCACTTTTTGCGCTTTTGGGTCGGGCCAATCTAACTATCAAGAATTGTTCAGCTAATATCCCCAAAATAGGTGTTTTGAAGGGCTTAAACAGCCCTTTTTGGCGCCAAAATCAGCACTATAAGCAGCGGAATGCTCGCGCACAGTGAGCAGGGTCCCACCTTGCTCCCGAATCTTTCTTCCCAATGGCTTTAATTCAGAAGTGGACCTTGACCTCCTCAATAGATTTCCGATGGCCAACCGACTCGCTCTCTGTCCAACTGCTCTCTCGCTCAATGCTACTGCCTGTAAGGGCAGCACCTACCCACTGTCTGTACTCTTCTTTGAATCTCTCCGGGTCAGGAATTCCACACAGTCGCTGCAATTCCTGGGGATCAATCACGCCATAGCGGATTGGAGGCTTCTGAATCTCGCTGTAACCATTCCCATTCCGGAGGGTGGCAGACAACACCGGCTCGGACCATGTTCAGGTCTATATAAACCAAGCAGCGAAGTAGGTGCTCGTCGCAATAGCCGTTGCGTGATAGCGATCCTCCCAGAAAGCACCGTTACGCTCCTTTCGCTGGTTAAATTCTTGAGCGGTCCTGCCAGCGACCAACTGAAGAAGTAACCGTATAATTCAGGACTTGAAGACCAAAGCGCTTTTTCGTCTCAAAAAGCTAGTAGCGCCAGTGTTGCCGGTCCTTGGCGAACTTCTGCAGAAACTCCTTTTTATGGCACCGATGAGTAATGTGCCATATCTGCCCTAGTATGTGGTGCCTGTTAGCTCGCGCGCCAACCTTATTGGCCCTTTTTGCCAGGTGAAAACATTCTTTTAAAGGTAAAATACTGGGACATTTTTGGTTTTTATCGTGTCATCATAGCATGTTACCTTGGTCCGACCCCGACCCACCATGCCCCTGTGCCTTGAATCCGGTCCCCTGGAAGTTGTCGCGGAAATAAACGCTGATGTCGAAGGCGACCATGCGCAGTCGCTGCTCGGCCTTATGCACCACCTCTTTTGGTGGCCATCCGTTTCATAGGCATTAGAGGGACGTTCGTGCATATGTACATTTCTTGCTGCACAGGGAGCACACGCTTCCGAGGTACACCACCTAAGCGGCGGTAAAGCCCATTTTCGAGAAAACGCACATATGCACGAACGTCCCCCTGTATGCCGTCCCCCTGTTTGCCTCCTGTTTGCCTCTTAGGTACTGCCATCTAAGGGGGTGCAGCACCTGAATGCCGAATCAAAGAAATCGAAGATCTCCTGGTACAACAGTTTCATACGCCCTCTCCTGCCCGCATGTTCCAGCGGCGGTGTGTACTCCATTCCTCTGGCAGACCCATGGCTAGACGGAACGTTTCGTTGGAGGAAATCCGCCCGAGGCATTCGGTGACCTCCTTACGCCAACCGGCCCCTTGTCCCTGGCTGTCGAGCAAATGACCGAGCATCACCAAAACTGCAAATAACCTTTTATTATTTGGAATTTCCTCGGGTGGCCAGCCATGCTTTTTCTTGGGCATGACCGGAGCCATGGAAAGCTCCCTGTTCCAGAGGCGGGAATGGTGCGCGCAAACGTTGCGGATGAAGTTCAAGCTGCGTAACCAGGAGCGAAGGACATAGTGAGGCAGGCCGTATCTGCTGCTTATTTGCTGCTGGTCAAGGTCTTCCATCCCTTCATAAAGCCGCGAAAGAGAGCCAAAGGTCCCCATTGCTGGTGCTGAAACTCGGGTCGGAAGATGGCAGGATCGTGATGACCGAACGCCCCGTAGGCATGGGCCAGCGTGTAGGTGATTTCGGTCCGCACGGCGACCTCTACCCGCTCCAAAGCATCCATGACAACGATCCTGAGCCTTCGGTCGGTCTCGTAAAGGGTCAGCACCTCGCGCCAGGTCGTACCGGGCGGAAAGCGGTCGTGTTCATCTTTAAAGGGAAGGCAGTAGGCACTGAACCGGTAATAGCTTATTTTGGCCAGAGTGGCCACGGCTGCAGGTCGATCCGGGATTTCCAGACCGCGTTCAGCAAGGAGGTCGAGCTGTTGCTCAAAGGTGAGGGGAGGTTTTGTGTAGGGGACCGTCATGGCTGCAGCCCTCCGAAAATAAAAAACCCGCCATAGGTACGCATCATCTCCTTTTGACAAGGAAAGAGAGGCGTGGCGGGTGTGTTACATAGTAGATATCACGTTCTGCCTATGGCGTCAAAATAATAATCCACCCACCCTCCCCAACAAATCGTTTGAGGGCGGGCCGTCCTTGGGCTTGAAGCTCTGAGAGGCACTAGAGGGACGTTCGTGCATATGTGCATTTCTTAGAGAGGCACTAGAGGGATGTTCGTGCATATGTGCATTTATCACTTAGGCACTAGAGGGACGTTCGTGCAATAAAGGCGCGGCTTAAATAGGAGGAGAAGCGCGGGAAGGGGGTTCTGCCGCAAGCATTGTCGGCGGCCCGGTGCCGGGCCGGAAAGACAGCTGGCGGGATGGCAGCGGAGCCGGTGCTGCCGTTGGTTAATCTACGATCGTCATGGCGCTGCGGAATTGCTTTCGATCCCTCTCGCGGTATAGTTTGGATGCTTTTTAACTCCAAACAGGAACAGCGAAAGGAGAGAGACTTATGAACAAGGCGATCTGTACTGTTGGGTCACTGGTCATCACGCTCGTCCTCGTTCTTGCATTTTTCGGATGCGGCGGAGGGGGGAGCAGTTCCTCTTCCTCTACGCCCACGGTGTCTGGAGTGGCCGCGGGGGGAGCGCCTATGAGCGGCACCGCCTTCTTGAAGGATGCGGGGAACAATCCCGAGATTTCGGCCAGCATCAACGCGCAAAGCGGCGTCTTCTCGTTCAACGTATCCGGCAGGACCGCTCCCTTCATGCTCAGGACCGGCTCGCTTTACTCCATGAGCGGCGGGCCGGGAACCGCGAACATTAACCCGTTATCCAACCTCATGGTGGCCGACATGGGGAGCTTCGGGAACATCTCCTCGGCGAACGCCTTTTACCAACATCCCAACGGCGCGACCATGAGCACGATGTTCGCCAATTTCAGCACCGCAAGATTCGATATGCGGCAGAAAATGGGACCGCTTTTCAATACCTATGGTGTGACGAATGCCGATCCCATGTCGGCCCCCTATACCATCGGTCAGGGGATGGACAAGATGTTCGATGACGTGAAAATGATCATAGACGCCAACGGCAACGTCGGTATGGGGTATGTAAACGGCACCCCGGTGTACGCCGGTCAGATGGGGAACGTGGCCGGTGGCATCATGATGTCTCCAAACATCATGATGCCAGGTACTATCCCGGCAAGCGATATAACCATCACCCCTGCATTCGCCCAACTGCAAACCGGCGCCACCCAACAGTTTACCGCCAGCATCCCGGTGACCTGGAGTGTGGTCACTGCTAATGGCGGGACCTTCTCCACGAGCGGCCTCTACACGGCTCCCGCCGTCCAAGGCATGTTCCTGGTGAAGGCGACAAGTATCGCAGATCCCACCAAATCAGCGACAGCCACGGTCACGGTGGGGAGCCACGGGATGATGATGTAGCGATGGCGGCAGGTGTCCTCCGTGGCACCTTCTTTGAGGGAGAAGTAAGCAAAATTACCGTCGTCCTCCCAGGATAGAGTGGACGGAGGCCGGGTGAGGGTGCTGCTGTCTGCGCCGAATCAGCCATCAGATAAGCAGCCAAATAAAAAGGCCCCCCGGATTTCCCATGTCATCATCGGTACTCCGTTGATTGCAAGTGAAAATGACGACAGAAGGCCTCCCCATTTACGGGGAGGTGTCCGCCTTCTGTGCCTCGTTCAGGCCGGTGGTAACCCTCTCGAACCAACCATGGTGATGCTGGCGAAAGCCCCTGTCCCATCGGCGCAGACATCGACAGTATGATGGACAGAATTTGCTTTGATTTGGCAGGCTGATCCGGCAAAAATACAATAAAATTAAAACGTTGATTTTATATTAGATTGACACTAACATAGCCGAATGACCGATCTACCTTCTAGAATGACACCACTTCTCCCTGCTGGCGACGAGAAGCTCGAGGATCTGGCCCGAGAACTCCTCAGCCGTTCGGCCGCGCTGAGTGGAATGCTGCACCCAAAGACACAGCTTGGAATTGTGGAACTGATCCGCTTGATCAACAGTTACTATTCCAACCTGATCGAGGGGCGCAGCACACACCCCGTGGAGATAGAACGGGCCATGCGTGAGGACTACTCCGAAGACCCGGCGAAGCGAAACCTCCAACTCGAGAGCTTGGCCCACATCCATTGCCAACGTGCCCTTGAAGAACGACTACAGAAGGATCCGAAACTTGATCCTTCTGACCCTTCTTTCTTGTCCTGGGTGCATGGCGTCTTCTACAGCCAGTTGCCGGAGGAACTCTGTTGGGTTGAAAACAAGGCGACGGGGGAACGGATTCGTGTGCATGGCGGAGAATTCCGCCAGCGGGATATTGAGGTTGGCAGACACCTCCCTCCGGAATCTGTATCTCTTCCCTTGTTCCTTGAGCGTTTTCACGCAGCATATCGAAGAGGGAGCCTGCACGGTATGAAGCCTATTATTGCCGCCGCTGCTGCGCACCATCGATTGGCGTGGATACACCCGTTCCTTGATGGCAACGGGAGGGTGACAAGGCTCTACACTGATGCTTGCTTTCGCACACTTCCTATGCCCGGGTATGGCTTGTGGAACGTGAGCCGTGGACTTGCCCGCAAGAGAGACCTCTATATGGGGACTCTCGACGGAGCAGACTCTCCTCGGCGTGGCGATCTGGATGGAAGTGGAAACCTGTCCAATTCGGGCTTAACAGGTTTTTGCGACTTCTTCTTAACGACATGCCTCGACCAGGTTGATTATATGTCGGGGATGCTAAAGTTGGACGGTCTTTTGGAGAGGATCACAGGGTATGTAAACCTTCGCGCTGCGAAGATGATCCCGGCACCGGCTGGATACAAGCCCGGGCTAAAGCCCGAGGCGGCCAAGATGCTGCAGGAGATCCTCTTGCGAGGAGAAATGCCTCGCGGCGAAGTAGCCGCCGTCTCCAAGTCTCCCAGGATGGGTAAGGATATCTTGGCGCAATTGGTTGCGGAGAAAATCCTTCTGTCCGACATGCCCAAAGGTCCGGTTAGACTCGCCTTCCCGACCCATATAGCCGGATATCTTTTCCCAGACCTTTACCCAATGGGGATACAATGATGGTGGGAAACCTATAACCGCTTATTGCGGCTTCTCTTTTGGCCATGACTCCTTGAGAGAGGCCTTTTTTAGGTCAAAAAATCTTGTAGCGCTGACTGGAAGTCAAGATCCCGCTCATCTAAACCGCGCCGCGCTTCCCAATGGACGAGGCAATGTTGGTGGACGTGACTTCAGCTGTGTGTGCTAGTGTGCTTAAAAAATGAAAGATAAACAGCTTGCAGTATTCGCAATTCGCGAATAAAATACGGGCATGACTCTTAAGCCACAAGACATAGTCATCCTTTTGAAACTCGTCGCCATTGGCGAACAGCCATGGTCGTTTAGCTCCCTTGCCAACGAACTCGCCATAAGTGCGTCAGAGGTTCATAGCGGAATTAAACGAGCGACGGCTTCTAGGCTCTTCGACATTAATCGAAGAGTTCCTATCCTGAGATCACTGCTTGAGTTTCTGGTCCACGGCGCAAAGTACGTGTTCCCCCCTGAAAGCGGTCGCCTCACCCGTGGTATGCCTACGAGCTACGCCGCCCCACCGTTAAACAGCCTCATTGTCCAAACCGACGACCCACCCCCGGTATGGCCGACTCCAGATGGAAACGTGCGTGGGTACGAATTCGTTCCTCTTTACCGCTCAGTTCCCAAGGCGGCGACAGGCGATAATGCTCTTTATGAACTTCTGGCCTTGGTTGATGCTATCCGGGACGGGAGGGCTAGAGAGCGTGAGCTTGCCGTAAAGGAGCTTACCAAAAGGTTGACCCACCATGAATAGAGCAGTAGAAGTAAATCTCGCCATGATCAGGCATGTTGCCGCTCGCCTCGGCCACCTTCGCGAGCGAGTGGTGTTCCTTGGTGGCGCTGCTACCGCCCTTCTCATTACCGATAGCGCCGCTCCCGATGTACGTGCAACAATCGATGTTGATGTGATCGTGGAAATTGCTTCAAGAGGTGATTACTATCGATTTGCCGAATCCCTCCGTTCAGCTGGCTTTTCCGAGGATAGTAGTGAAGGTGCCCCTGTCTGCCGGTGGGTCATAGATGGTATCGCAGTTGATGTCATGCCGACCGATGAAGATATCCTCGGCTTCAGCAATCAGTGGTATCGTGACGCCATGCAGCATGCCGCTGTACAGCTTATTGCGGATGATATGGCAATCCGCCTCGTAACGGCCCCATACTTCCTCGCCACCAAGATCGATGCCTTCCACAACCGGGGTGCCGACGATTTCATCGCCAGTCACGACATGGAAGACATCATAACCCTTCTGGACGGGCGACCCGAGGTCATCGAGGAAATAAGAGCAGCCCCTGACGATGTCAGACAATTCCTTTCCCGGCAGTTCGATGAATTCCTGCATAACCGGGCTTTCCTTGATGCCCTGCCGGGCCATCTTCTACCTGATTCAGCGAGCCAGCAAAGGGTTCCTATTCTTATGGAACGGATAAGGACCCTTGCCCAACAGAATCGTCCAAGATGAACTTAAAGTGGGTCACTAGATCCATCAGTTGCCTTCCAGTACGTCTCTTTGCCTTCTCCCTCTTTGCCTTCTCCTTATTGATCTCGCTCCAAATGACTTTAGATATATCGGCCACCGGAAATGACTTGCAGACGGCTGCTTCAAGTATTTGGAAGCTATTCTATTTTCTTGCTTTGGCCAGTGATGAAACTTACATGACTTTAGCTTGCCAAGGATCAGTCATGTGGGGGTCGGTGACATAATACGACATCTCCTTGACACATTAGGGCCGGCTACTATCATTCCCTTATTATGGCAAAAATTTCTCGGGTGATGCCACCTACCTATCCTCGTCAGGTGACGCAGAGAGACATGGTGGAACAGCGAGCCCGTGCAGGGTGCAGACAAGAGAGGAAGAAATGCCCCTTCTCGATGATGTATTAAGTCAACAGCCCTACCCCTGTTTCAAGCTGACCTGTGTTCCTGGAGTCCTGGACCCTCAATTGAAAAAGGGCATGCTCTGCCTGTTCAACATCGACAAGCATATTTTCGAGTTCCCCACCGTAGGTCAGTTCGGCCCTGCCGAAAAACTCTTTTCATATCTCGACTTCATAGGGTACTTCTCCATCGAGGAATTTCGCGACCTGGTGTTTGCCGGGCTACTTCCGGTCAGTTGTCCTTCCTGTAAAGGTCCGGTCAAAGACGCCGGCCTGATCTCCTTCGATCTGGAAGAACCCGGCACGGAACCGGTAGATTTCATCAGCGGCGATGCGGAAGTTTTCGTGTGCGAATTCTGCAGACGGCCGTTCGCGCTGATGCCGGTACCCTAGCGAAGCGGGATCTGAAGAGGACTTGGGACAGGCAGACATGAACGGAGACAGGTAAGACGGGGGAAGTGGACGGTAGGCAGGGACCACAGGGACCCGGCTCCCTTTTTGGGAGAAGGATGCCACTGTGGTCCCCTTGTCTCAGTTGGACAATACTTCTTTATGACAGTTCGCGCGGAGCAGTGACAATCCCCATTCCTCTGTCGGCGAAATCGACGTTAGGAGCGAATACATTGGTTCTGGAGCCGGCCAGCAGTTTGGCCGTTACCGCGCTGGCGGAAGCCCGGAGAGCCGATTTGCGCAGCGCGTCCCACCAGAGCGCGGCGACGCCGGCCACGTGAGGACAGGCCATGCTGGTGCCGCTCAGGGAGCGCAAACCCCCTCCCAGCTTGGCCGAGAGAATGCCGACTCCCGGGGCGCTGATTTGGGGGAAGGTGTTGGAGAAACTGGCTACCTGCAGTCCGTTTTGCACCTGTTGGAGCGCGCCCACCGAAATGACACCCTCGGCCGCCGCGGGGAGAGAGGCTGCGATCTCGAAATCCGGCTGGATGTCACGCTGGCTCTCGTTGCCGGCGGCCGCCACGATCACCGTCCCCTGGGTAAAGGCCGCCTGGGCTGCCACCATCTCCATCAGGGCGTCGAACATCCTCAGATTTCCCCGGTACGCTTCCAAGGCGGACGAGGTCGCCAGTTCCACCGGCCACCCCTGGCCGGTCAATCCTTGGACCATGCCCGGGAAGTCGAAGCCGAGCGACATGGAGACCACATCGGCCCCCTGGGAGACCGCCCACTGGATCCCCTGGAAGATCATCTCCGAGCTCCCGCTTCCGCTGTCGTCCAGCACTTTTCCGATCAGGGCGCGCTTGACCCCGGGGGCGATACCTATCCGGATGCCATCCACGTCCCGGCCGGCGATGGTCCCCATGCAGTGGGTGCCGTGCCCCTGGCGGTCACCGTCCCCGCTTCCGGAGAAATCCTTCTGCACGAAAGTGATCCCCTGGAAGGCGCGGTGGGCAGCGTCGACTCCCGTGTCGAGCACGGCGATTGTCACCCCTTCTCCGGTGAAAGGGCAATTTTTAGCCCCAACAGCCTCTACGCCCCAGGCTTCGGTTGTCCTGGAGGCGACCTGCTCCTCAAAAGGCCTGATCAGGGTGGTCGGCATACGGGGAGCCACGGCCAGGACCGTGGGATCGAGGCTCGCCTCTTTAACAGCGTTGACACCAAGACGCTCGATGGTGATTTCAGGTTCCATCGGTAGGGCGGCCATCGCCCGCGGCCGTGCAGAGCGGGTAGCGAAAGGTTCGGTCGTTCCGATACTGCTGAGGTTTCGAAGAATGATGTAGTTATTCATGTGTTACCTCCTTTAGCTGTAGAGTGCCTGGTAAAAGCGCACCGTTAACATTTAGCACGGATATGAACTATTTCAAATCCAGACTTTCCAGTTTCCTATACCCTACAAGCCAGCTTTTTCCACCCTGAAAACCGAAAGACCGGGAGAGAGATAAATTAGTTTAGTTAAGCTCGCCCCCTTCTGCCGAGAATCCGGATGGTCCCGCCAAGACAAAGGGTGGATTGAATACCCCCTCTTACAGTTTTTAATTACCAGGGAGCTTGACAAGCCTTTACCGTGAGATACTAATTAAATTCCTTAAAATTTTTACCAGCTAGTTATAAAGACTACGCCCGTCGAATTCTGGAAAATACGGTTTCTAATGCTAAAGACGGCAGGCTGCCAATAATTAAAGTTTTTGTCCGGAGTTGCACAATAAAAAGAGGTGGGAAAAGTCGATATGCATAACAAACAATCCCGGTGTAAAAACGCAATTGCAGATGCGATTGCCAAAGGAGAAAAATCCATGCTAAAAAAATACGCTGTCGCATTGGGAGCGGCGCTGCTCCTGCTCGTGCAGGGCAACCTACAGGGCGCCTTCTCGGCGCCGCTTCCCGGGGGGACCCTTGATCCGCTCACGGTACCAAAATACGTGACGCCGCTGGTCATCCCGCCGGTGATGCCGAATACCGGCGAGCCGAACAACTACGACATCGCGGTCAGGCAGTTCCAGCAGGCGATCCTCCCCACGGGGTTCCTGCCAACCACCGTCTGGAGCTACGGAGCTGCGAATGATCTGACCACCTTCAACTACCCTGCCTTCACCATTGAGTCTGTGGCCAATACGCCGGTAAAGGTAAAGTGGCGCAACGAACTGAAGGACAATGCCGGCAATTTCCTCCCCCACATCCTGCCAGTTGACCAGTCGCTGCACTGGGCCAACCCGGGGCAGCTCACCTGCATGCCGGACACCGGGCCTACCGACTGCATGCCTGACCCGGCGAACCCACTGCTGCTGCAGCCATACTCAGGGCCGGTGCCGATCAGCACCCATGTTCACGGCGCCCACGTCGACCCCCACAGCGATGGCTATCCTGAGGCTTGGTACCTGCCGGCCGCTAGCAACATACCTGCCGGGTACGCCACCAAGGGGAAGCTCTTCGACGACGCGACCGGTCTAAACCCCGGCAATCTTGGGTGGGCGGATTTCTCCTACCGTAACGACCAGCCCGCCACTACCCTCTGGTACCACGACCATACCCTGGGAATGACCCGGACCAACGTCTACGCCGGTCCGGCCGGGTTCTGGCTGATCCGGGGCGGCGCCTTCGACGGCGGCACGGCAGGTGCCGGCGGCCCGGCCGCGGTGCTACCCGGCCCCGCCCCGGTTGCCGGCGATACGGTCCAGGCCCTCAACGCCATTGGTAGCCCGGTCAGGCACGCAGTTCGCGAAATCCCCATCGCCATCCAGGACCGTTCCTTCAACACCAACGGTTCCCTCTTCTATCCGGCCAGCCGCAGCTTCTTCGACGGCTATCCGGGCCCGTACTCAGGGTCTTCCCCCATCCCCACCGACATTGCCCCCGCCTGGAACCCCGAGGCGTTCTTCAATACCATGGTGGTTAACGGCAAGACCTGGCCCGTCCTGGAGGTGGCACCCGCCCTTTACCGCTTCAGGCTTTTGAACGGCTGCAACTCCCGCTTCCTCAACCTCGCGCTTTTTGAGGTAGCACCCGAAAAGACCGTCACTCCCAAAAATCCGAAGCAGCCTGGACAGATAAAGCAGATCACCAAGTTCGGACAGGAGCTCCCCTTCTTCCAGATCGGGGCGGAGCAGGGCTTCTTGCCCCAAGTCGTGATGGTGCAGACCGGTTTCGCCACTCCCCTTGCTGGTGCCGGCATCATTCCAGCGCCGCTACCGGCTCCGAACCCGCAGATGGCGCTGCTCATGGGACTGGCAGAGCGAGCTGACGTCCTTGTGGACTTCCGCGGTCTTGCCACAGGCACCCGCATCAGGATGATCAACACCGCCCCCGACGCCCCTTTCGGCGGCTTCCCCGACCTGCCGGCCGACCCCTCCACCACTGGCCAGGTGATGGAGTTCGTGGTAAACACCGCCCTGTTTAACGCCGCCGGTTCCACCGACTTGACCGCCACCCCTCCCCAGAGCCTGGTGCTGAACGCGGAAGACCGGTTGCCGGCTACCACCGGGCCGCCCCGGCTCGTCTCCCTTAACGAAGAGATGTCCGGCCAGGCCTGCGTGAAGGTGAGCCCCACAGGGAAGATCACTGTGGTCAGCGTACTTCCTCCGCCGCCGCTCACCGAAGAAGGTATCGTCGAGGCCTGCGCCCGACTCAAAGCGGTTCCCATGGCTCCCAAGGCTGCGAAGCTCGGCCTGGTGGACCTCGCGAACCCGCTCTTGCCGATGGGGGTCCCGCTCCCCTGGACTGACATGTCTGACCTTAGCATGATGAAGACGGTCACCCTCCAAAGTGGCGAGGAGGTGATGGTGAAGGTGACGGAGAACCCGGCACTGGATGCCATCGAGGAGTGGGACATTTACAACTTCACCGTCGATGCCCATCCGATCCACCTCCACCTTGTCAGGTTCGAGGTGGTGAGCCGCACAGCGATCCCCGGCGTTGCACCAGCACCGGCGCCGGTCGGCGTGCTCCCGTGGGAGACCGGTTTCAAGGACACTGTGATTGCCTATCCGGGGGAGATCACCAGGGTAAAGGCCAGGTTCGACATAGCCGGCCTCTACGTCTGGCACTGCCACATTGTCGAGCATGAGGACAACGAGATGATGCGGCCATACGTGGTAGGCCTGTAACTATGGGTGTCGGCTCCGTTCGAAACCGACCGTGGGGGGGGCCGTCTCATCGGCGAGACGGCCCCCCATGGAAGAATGAGGCTTATCCTTTGGACTAAATAGCAACTGACTTCGGAGAAAATACCAAATGAGATATATGATGATGGCCCTTCTCGGCGTAGGTCTCTGTGCCGGCGTGTGCCGGGCAGAGAAACAGCCAGGGATGGATCTGGAAACCGGGAAGGGCCGGACCAACTACAGTATCGGCTACCAGATCGGCGGGGACTTCAAGCGGCAGGGGATGGAGCTTGCCCCAGAGGCTCTGCTGCAGGGGATAAGGGATGCGCTCGCAGAAAGTAAGCCGCTGATGACGCCTGAGGAGATGCGCGCCACGCTGGTGAATCTGAAGAAAAATATCGTGGCCGAGCAGGAGCAGCAGCGAAAGCAGGGCGTGGAGAAATATCGCGGAGAGGGACGGGAATTCCTGGCACTCAATGCCAAGAAGGGCGGTGTCTTTACCTTGCCGAGCGGCCTGCAGTACAAGGTGCTGAAGGAAGGGACCGGCAAGAAGCCCACCATCAAAGATACCGTAACGGTTCACTACCGGGGGACCCAGCTCGACGGGAGGGAGTTCGACAGTTCCTATCAGGATGGAAAGCCGGCCACCATTGCCTTGAACAAGGTCATTCCAGGCTGGAAGGAGGCCCTGCAGCTGATGAAGGAGGGGGCCAGGTGGCAGCTATTCATCCCCGCCGACCTCGCCTTCGGCGAACGCGGCCCGCTGGCAGACCGGACCGTCATCTACGAGATCGAGCTCATCGCCATACAACCTCCCGATTAGCACCCTACGCCGTCCTGCGGCGCTATGACTGAGAGAAAGTCATTGCGACCTTCCCCCTCCCTAGCCCTCCCCCTCCGGGGGAGGGAATAACAGCAGTTTCAACTCAGAAGAAGCGGCCGCCTTCGGGTCGGGGATGAACAGTGACCTTCGCCTTTTCACCGATCAAGAAGCTTTCCCTGCCTCGGCCGAGGCGCATAACAGCCGCAGGAGGGTGAAAAACCCCGCACCTCCCGGGGCGTCCAGCCTCACGATCCGCACCTCGCCTGTCCCCCGGCGGTTAGGGGAATCAGCACTGATCCCGGCCCAGGCCTCTCTCAGGGTCTTTTCCAGGAAGGGAAGGTCTGTGGTTTCGTCGACGGTCATCACCACCTGCCCGAGGGGCGCGCGGTTGATCAGTTCCTGCACCTCATAGACGCAGCCGGCGTTCCTGGGTGCGAATCCCCGCAGATCCATCAGCACCACGTCGGAGCTCCCCACCAGACGCTCAAGGGAGATCCGCCAGGTGTCGTCATGGCAGAAAAAATCGTTGACCCGGAAGCGGCCGTCGAAATCCGGCCGGGCATCCAGCTCGTTCACTCGGCGCGCCAGTGTCTCCGGGCCGTCGATGAACTGCAGGTCGAGCTTCCCGCCCAGGAAGGCGAGAAACTCATGTGGTTCCACCGTTGCCTCCGCCAGATCGGGGCCGGTGATGAGCTGCACGGGGCCAAGGTAACGCCAGTGCCTGGTGACCGCGTCGAAGAGCTCCTCGCTCCGCTTGCCGAGGGAAAACACCCTCAGCAGGAGCAGGGTGGCAGCACGCGGGGCGCCAGTGGCCGGGACAACCAGGCGGAAACCGAGCAGCACCGAGACCTTGTACAGCGCGAAGGCCCCGAGTCCGGATATGATCCAGGGCGCCCCCTCGAAGACCAGGCCGACGGAGTAGCTCACCCCGAACAACAGCCAGAGGGCGTCGAGGATCAGTGACTGGTCATTGATCGACTTCGCCTGGTAAAGCCGGCGTATCCACTGGAGCACCAGCCAGCCGAGCACGGCGAAGAGGAGAAAGCCGACAAGGATGAAGGCCCAGAAGACGCCTGTCCCTCCCAGCCCCAGGGAGAAGCCGACCTCGGCTACCTTTCGCATCAGCGCCTGCCGGCGATCCAGAAGGGAGAGGATCAGGTTCGAGCCGGTGAGGGCCAGCACCATGAAGGCCACCACCAAGGGACCGACCGCCCGTACCCGGCGGATGAGGAATACCAGTAGCAACACGGTCGGGGGAAGGTTCGTGCCGAGCCAGAGAACCGCCAGCTGGCCGACCGACGAGTCGGGGCTGCGGGCCAGCACAAGGGCCGCAAGCATCACCAACCCCGCCAAATGGGCCGCCACCAGCAGGAGCTTTGTCCGTCGCTGGGCCTCGGCCACCAGCGAGAGGGTCAAAACCAGAGGCCAGGTGTAGATCCAGAAAAGAATCAGCAACCGCATGGGCAGGATTTCGCTGTTGCTTGCCCTGAGGAAACAAAGGGCCATCACCCCGGCGAAGAGCGACCCGCCGGCCAGATAGACGAGCCCCGCCCGCCTGGGGCTTGAGCAGGCCTTGCGATACAGCGTCCCTTCAGGGTGCAGGAGGTCCTGCTTCCCCGCCGCCTCGAATATCTTCATGCTCAGTTCGCCGCCGGTATCCCGTTGCCCTGCTTCCGGGGCGGCTGCGACTTTCTGTGGTCCGGCCGCTCTTTCGCTACGCCGATTCATCCTCTTCAGCACGGCTCGGCGATAGAGGTAAAGCAGCAGGAAGGAGAGGGGCAGTGCCAGGATGGCGCCCGCGCTGAGGATGAATGGCAGCTGCCCGGTGAGGGCAAGGGTGGTCGGGTCCGTTGCAGTCATGGGTCCTCGCTTGCTCGTGCCACGTTTGACAAGGCCTTTATCCCCAAGCGTCCGCTAAAGTTCGAGGAGGGAGCGCTGTCCGGAAGTTGCCGGAGCATCACAGTTTTGTCGGGTTGATGATCGGAGCCAGCCGTCCCCCCGATCGAATAATGGCCGCAGCAAAATCAGCGGTCCCTCCGGGACCGTCTCCCGTCGGGTTCTCGTCCCAGACAAGGATCGCATACAGCTGTTTCGGGTCGCTTGCCTCTCCCCGCGCTGTATCGATCATCCACAGGTTGTTCCGCGAGTACGCCGAGCTGCCGGCTGACGGCGATTCCAGCCGCTCGGGCTGCCGAAAGGTCTTAACCGAAGGGTGGTTGCGCAGCGCAAAGAACCGGGCCTCCCAATGGCGGCCTGCCGGCCTGACTGACGCTTCCAGGAATTCTTCTTCAGGCAGCGCCAGCAACAACCAGACCTCAGCCCCGCGCTCCGCACACAGTTCGGCGAAGATCATATCGGTGCCAGACGCGCCTCCGCAGATAGCCAGGTCCCCGGCCCCGATTCCCCATGCGTCCAGCTGGCTGGCAATACGCGCACGAACTGCGCCCTCCTTGCGGGAAGGGAACCGCTCCTCCGGCCGATCCGGGCTATCGATCATGTGGCCGCTGGTGACGACCACCTTCCTGAAGCGGGTCGGCGCCTCCTCCGACAGAGCCCGCTTCCCGCCGGGCCGCCCATCCAGATCCCCCACCTCAAGCAGCCCCTTTAACATACAGCAACAGTTGTGCAAGAATCTCACGCAGCGCCGCAGTCTGTTGCTGTTTGCCCTTCAGTTTCGGAGCTCCTTCCATCATCTCCGCCAGAAACTCCAGTTGTTCGAGGACCGAACAGAATTCCCGCGGGCTGGCTCCTCGAGTGCTGGCACGGCCATAGGCTGTGGTGATTGACTCCTTCTGCCCGGGGAGGGTGCCGTCGGCCAACGCCTGCACCAGATCACATTCAGGGATAACGACACTGTTCCAGAAACTAGGCTCAATCCTATCCTTCGCCTCTGCGTAGGCGCGGGCCTCCTCGCACCGCTCCCGGATGTTCGGCGAAGCGTCGTGCTCTTTGCTTTTCACGCCGTACCAGCCGCAGAGGATTTCGGCCGCCAGCCAGTTGAGCAGCGGATAAGCGTCCAGCTTGTTGCCTTTCTTGTCGTATCTCTTCTCATGGGCTCTTCGATAATACTCTGCCATTCGCAGCAGGGACTCCGCCCTCTTTTCTCCCTGTGAAATCCAGGCGAGGCGCTTGTGGGCGCTCCCCATAAGAGCGAGCCGTTCGGCCGTTTCGGCGTCCGGGGTGAACTCAAGGAGCCTCTGGATATCGGCAATAGCCTCCTTGGTCAGGCGTTCGGCGGTTGGAAAGTCAGGCGTTACTTTTCCGCTTCGAACCAGCTCCACCGCCCAGCGGGTCTTGAAGTTCGCCCGCTGCTCCACGACCAGCAGTGGAAACTCGGCCTTCTCGCCCTGAAGGGCCTGGTCCAGCTGCGCCACTGCTTTGTCAAACAAGCCAAGCTCTCCGTAGGCCAGTCCCAGCGCAGAAGAGACCTCGGGAACCTTCAGCCACTCCTCGTCTGCATCTTTGACCTCCTGCAGAACTTCTTCCAGCTGGTCGAGAGAGCCGCTTCCCGTCCGGATCTGGCAGGTCAGGTTCTGCAGTGCCGTGACTGCCTGGGCCGGCAGCACGTATTTCCGCCGTCTGACCCCGTTCGCCTGCTGCTTGCGGGGGCGCAGACGGAAGGCCGGGTCGCCGTAACATTGGTAGGCTCCCCAGGTATTGGTGGTGCCGTGCAGGTTGAAAGTCTCCTCCCGGGCGGCCCGCACCGCTTCGCCATAGTTGTCGCCTGCCAGCAGGTGCCGGTAGAAACTGACGGCAAAGGTCTGGGCGGCAGCGTCGTCCACCGCCCAACCGGCGGCCACCACAGCCTTGACCCCCATCTGGATGAACTGGGCGGCTATATTGGCGGCCAGGCGGCTCCTGTCCTCCGTTGCCGGACCCCGCTCCAGGTTTCCCAGATGGCAGCAGTTGATGAAGACCAGCTCCGGCACCCTGCGCATCTGTTCCACATCTCCCGGGGTGAGGAAGGCATTTTCCCCGATCACCATTCCCGAGATGACCTTCGGCTGAGGGGTGAGCAGCTGATCGCACAGCTGGCAGGTTGCCGTGGTGTTGATGAGGGGGAATTTGTGATTATGGACCCCGTGGCCGGCCAGGTGGAGGATACGGTAGCCGCTATCGTGGAGGCCGGCCATGATCGACTGGGGATCGCTACGGATCTGGCTGGTCACCACAAAGCCGCTCTGCTGCAGGAAATCGGCAACTACGGCAGCCTCCTGGCGCGCCCCCTCAAGGGGAGGGAAGATATCGGCGCCCGCGCCGGTGACCAGAGGATCTCCCACCACATAGACCGTGTCCTCAAAGGTGGAAACCGGCTGCTCGCGAAAGACATCCGTCTTCAACTGGCGCAGCATGCCGGCTGCCACTGCCGGCGGCCGCTCTCCCCTGCTCCAGCGATCCTCCAAAAGCTCCCATGGATAGCCTCCCGAGACCTCGTCCACCACCATGACCAGGTCGTCCTGGTCGGGGGAGAGTTCCTTGAGACGGTTGGGAATGAGCATCTCGAACAGGGCGTGGGCAGTCTTCGGGTCACGGCTCGTGTCGGTGATGGTCCGCCGGATCAAATCATCTGCCAGCTGAAGCTGCCCGCTCACCAGGCTCCTTTCGGCCCTGGCGCGGTCGGTGAGGGCAGTGAAACGGAGTTCGCCGTATTTTTTGTCATGGACGATTTCCAGGCGTCGCCACCAGTTGGGAGGGTCCTCGTACTGGATGCGCCGCCTTCCCCCTTCACCATGATTCACTTTTCGCTCCTGCCAGATAAAGGAACCGGTCAGCGACCCGTCCAGCAGCACCCGCTCAAGATCCTGTGCCACCTGGATGGCCGCATCCTGCCACAACTCCATGAACTCGACTGCATCGATGCAGACCCTGTTGTTCAGCCCCTGGTCGCAGATGATCCTGCTGGCGGCTACCACGGCGCGTAAAATCGCCTCGATAGAATCGCGCACCGTCATTCCGCCGGCCCCGGTTCCGACCAAGAGGGTGGTGATCCTGGCCGAACGGGGCACTCCGGAGAGGGCGCCAAAGCGTTCATCGGTACATTCAGCCACCTGGAGGGCGTACTTCAGGACGGCCTGGGTAAAGGTGGTTTCCAGGCTGCCGGGGCTCAGTTCACCAACCTGGCCCAGACCGACGACGATGGCTCCGGCGGGCTTTGCGCCTTTGATTGGATTGAGCAGCACTTCGCAGGTATTGAGCTTGCCCGGGTAGAGTCCCAGCAGCACCCGCTCCTGCAGACGCCCCCCGAGGGCGCGGTCCAGGTACTTTTCGGCACTGACGATGGTATCGCCGGCATAGTGGCCGACGCAGACGGGATAGAGGGCGTAGCTGATGTCGCCGTGGGTGACGGAGATGCTGGTCGGCAGACGGACAGGGCGCATTTTCTTGCCCCGGGGGGACTTGCTCCCGAGCACGGTACCGGCCAGCTCCCGCTCGTCCGGCAGCAGGGGAGGAACCTCGCGGGGGAGAGTGGTCCGCTGTTCCAGCGCCGCCGATCTCAGCGCCGCCGGGGCTGTGGTGGGCAGTCGGTCGGTCGAACCGGTCTGCAGCAGTTCCAGATAGGCCGGGAAGGCCTCCGGGTGGGCCGGCAGATCGCCGTGTTCCACCTGAGGCAGGAACCAGGTCCTGACGTTCAGCGGTATGCCGCTGTCCCAGGTAACCCTGCCGTCCCCCCGGGCGGTCGCCTCGAAGACGATCCTGTGACAGGCTTCGTCGAAGTGCTCCGGGTCGTCTATTATCTCCTGCCGCCAGGCGACCGGGGTTTCCCTGGCCTGGCCGGCCACGTAGAAGGTGCGGTTGGAGTCAAGGGGGACCGCGAGGATGGTCTCCCAGGTGCGGCGCGCCTGCTGCAGATCGGCAGCACTTGGCAGTCGAACCTGGTAATTCCCCATCTCATCGTCTTTGGCCTTCAATTCCTGCCAGATATCCTCCCGGTAGTACTGGAAATCGTTCTCGATGGGGAGCAGCTCCAGCACGCCTGGAAAGCGGACGATCACCTCCAGAAGTTGCGACCAGTCGCGGGTGAAGTCGAGCAGGGCCAGCTGCTGGAGCGTGCCCGCATAGCCGGTCAAAAGCCGCACTATCTCGTACGACCCGCCGTTGGGGGTGCCGAGCATGATGAGCCGGCTCCCCTCGTGGGCCGTCATCCGTCGCCACACCTCGGGTCTCTGGGCGATCATGGCCCGGGCCACCAGACCACCCATGGAATGGGCCAGGATGCGCACCGGCTGCTTGCTGCCGCCCCGTTCCATGTCGTCCAGCCTGGCGCTAACCTGCTCTGCCAGCAACTCTCCTGCCTTAAGGATCGATCGGCGCCAGTCGTAGGGGAAGGAGACCACCTCGTGGGACTCGCGCAGCTTTTCCATCAGTTCGCCGTAGTACTCCTCGAAGGGCTCTTCCGGGGTGACCTCCCGATCGACGGAGAGCTTGCCGAACTTGCCGAGCATCAGTGCCAGCTTGCCGAGCCAGATCCGGTCGTCGCCCACCTTGAGGGTGCTCCCCATGATTCCCGGCAACACGAAGACCACCGGCCGGGACCCCTGGGGGGCGCGCCTTACAGCGGCCCTGGCCGGCTCCTTCTCCGGCGCCAAGGCCAGCGGCCGGAAGCCGCCGTCCGAGTTGTCGCTCCGCAGCAGGCCCGCCGCCAGCATGCGCACCGTCTGGGGATTTTTGAAATAGCTGAAGTGGTTCACCTCTTGGCCGCTGTCCAGGTGAAAACGTCCGCCGTCCACCCGCGCGAGGCCGCCGAACATGGCACCGGTATTCACCACGATGTCGCACTCGTCCTCGAAGAACTGGTCGAGCATCAGCTCCTTCAGCCGTCCGAAGAGCCCCTTTCCCTCCGTGTCGCCGGAGATGACCGAGAGGTCTGCCGTCACCTGCAGTCCAGGGAAATTGAGCATCCGCACCAGCGGCGAGCCGGGCATCATCGCCTCCAGCCCCGGCAGCTGGCTCGGGTCGTCATGCTCGGCGATGAGGGCGATCAGGAGCTGGAGCGGGAAATTGAAGGGGAGGACCAGGTCGTTTAGGAGCTTCACTACCGAAAGCCAGCGGTCGAGCTTGCCTGCGGCGAGCGTGGTGCCCCGTGCCGGGCAGGCGACCCGCACGAACCGCTCCACCGTCACCTGCTTCTCTTCCAGGATCCCGATCAATTCGCACAGCTTTGCTGCCTGCGACTGGTGGCTTTCCTGCTGCCTGCCCGGCTCGCTGGCCCCGGCCATCTCGTACATCTCCCGGATCCGGTTCAGGGAGAGGGGCTCCTCGCCCTCTACCCGACCCCCGAGGCAGAGGAGATCCCCCACCAGCCCCCCACGGGAGTGACTCACCAGGTGGAGCCTGGTCCGCTCCGGCAACAGGCGCGCCAAGGCCAGGGCGTTCTCGATGGGGCTCTCGGTCAGGGTGTAGTGTTCCCAGGCGTACCCGCTACCATAGCGGCGGGCGAACTGGCGACGGGCATCGGTGCCGGCGGCGTTTTTCGGGTCCCACAGCGAGGAGAAGCTCCCCTGGAAACTCGACATGGTGCCGTGCAGGAAAAGGAGGATCGGCCCCTCGGCCGGAAATCCCTGCAGCGGGGTCATGGCGAGATCCTCCCCCGGGTCAACCCGGTAGAGGCCCGGCTCGTTGCCTTTGAGCAGATGCCGCTCCGCCGCTCGCGCCACCGAGCCGGCCACGCGGCCGGCCAGCGCCTCGGCTGCCATGCCGCTGACAAGGCCGGCTCCTGCTTTTGCCAAGGTCGCTCCCCCCCCACGGGCCTTCCCACTGGCCGGCTTTGACGCGGCAACGGTTTCCCCTGCTGCCTCTGCAGATCGCCGCACCGAGTAGACCGTCACCTTGCGGATCCTCAGCTCTGCGGCTCCGCCACGGGACGCGTCAAGGCGGAAGAGGGCCGGCGCGATCTCCCAGACATCCTTCTCCGCCCCTGCGGACTCCCGCGCCTGCCTGGCGCCGAAATCCCGGTAGAGGGAGCCCGGCCGCAGCCAGAGGGTGACCCCCCCGTCCAGCTCCACCTCACAGACCTGGCCTGCCAGGCGCTCTTCACCTTTCTGGGGGGGCGGTGTCAGCTCAACCGTAACCTTGCCCCCCGCCTCCCGGGGCGCCGCCACGTCCACTACTTCTTGAACCTCAATGGTCAGGGGGAGCAGGAAGTCTTCTTTGGCGAGTTCGGCCTGCTTGGCACCGGCATCGATCCGGGTCCCGGGGATCCTAAACTTGGCGGTCATGGCTGTTTCCTCCGTGCATGGAAGTTAGATGTACGCTGAGACGACTTTTATTAGCTTTAGCGGATCGAGTGCCTCGCCTTACTCTTAGCCAATAGTGGATCAACTCAAACAGCGGCCCTAGTGGGCCGCTGAACCTTGTACAAGCACTGCGGGGACTGCCACCCACCCTCAAGTTAGGGAAAGATAATATACACTTATTACATTAATGCAGGCTACAACTATTTTGCAGTTGCGTGAATTTCCAGCGTAGTGGCACCCGCCTGTCCATGTAGCGCAAAGGTGCGGCCGACAAGTGGATATCTTCAGTTCGCCGGGAAAATCAGGGAGAGAATCAGCCACTTGACGTTGATCAGCCTCCAATGCCGTCTACTCATAGCCGCGGGAATAAATAGCAGATTACCAAATAAGATTTGTCTTCACTGATAACTTCTGAAGAAACATGACACTCGGGCATCAGCGAACAAGGCATTAATTAAATTTGTCACTAATTGAGAGGCGAAATGGGGCATATAACATGCACCCGCTGAAGGAAATGAACGCACCAATGCCATAATTAAGCGATGATAATATAATTGTACGGTTCACTAGTGTAGATTGGCTGTGGCTTGGAGGGTTTAAATGCATTTATTTGACAACGTGCATATAAAATTGGTTCTCTGGATATGCTTATTATCCTTCACGTCATTTGGCGAGGCTGAAGCCGCCTTGCAGTGTTATGACTGCCATGGTACCAGCAGCACGCCCGATATCAGGCCGGTAGATGACAGTCACCGCGATGTCTACAGCGGTGGGTTCCGCGGTAATCACCGTCAGCATCTGGGAGACGGTGCCACGCAGTCATCATGCTCCAAATGCCACCCCGAAAATTCCACCTATTCCGCCGCCCATCGGGACGGGCTTATTAAAATCTCCGGCAAAATCAACGCTTCACCGCTTGTCACAACCTATAACAACACAACTTCGGCATTCCCCCAGTCTTCCACTCCGCTTTTAGGCAGCTGCAATAACGTCAACTGCCATTTTGAATCCGCCACCCCGGACTGGGGGAGCGAACCTCTCGATACAAACTGCAGTACCTGCCACAGTTCTCCCCCCTCGGACGGCAGTCACCCGAGCCTTTCCGGACCCGGCAAGAAGCATGGCGACTATCTCGGTACCGGTGCGGCCAGTTGCATCAAATGCCATTCCGACAACGCCACCTTTGCCCATGCCACCAGTGCCGGTATGCGAAATCTGGTGGTGAAGTTCACCTCGGCGCCCAACAGCGGCGGCAGCTACACAGGCGATCTCAGCTATCCGCACTATCTGCCCAGTCAAAACCCGGCCCGCAATGGAACCTGCGCTGGTCTCTATTGCCACAGCGACGGGCGGGGCGGCGCCCCCTTCATGACCCCGCAGTGGTCAAGCAGCAACCCGCTCCCCTGCTATGGCTGCCATGGCGGACGCAGCGCCGACAGCACCCAGGACAATTGCAATGCCGTATTGGGTGTCTGGTCGTCGGCTACCGGCAAATGCCTTCCGGATCTGACCATGTCCCCCAACGGACACCATCGCCTGGTCGGCCCTCAATGGATCAGGAAATACCCCTGCCACTACTGTCACAGCAGCACGGTGGATCCCTCCGGAGCCATCAAAAACTATTCAAGCCACGTAAACGGCGAGAAAGATATCAAGATGGCCCCGCAGTGGAATATCGACGGCAGGCCGGCGTCCGCCTACAACCAGGTCACCAAGGTATGCGCCAACGTCTATTGCCACAGTGACGGCACTACAGATCCGGAAGTCGTGCGCCCCTTTGCCTGGACGGAGCCGAAAACCGAATGCTACAGCTGTCACGGCCACCCTGCCGGCAGTTGTTCCAACCTTAACTGCCACGACGGTCGCATAGACTCGGTGACGGGCAAACTATGGCCAGTGAAGACAGGTTGGCCGGCCGGCGGCGAATGGATGGGGGCCATGCCGATGTTTCCCAATCAGGGGGCCGGCACCCCCCGGGCCAATTCACATGCGCGTCATGCCCAGACAGACTTCAGCTGCGACCAGTGTCACACCAAAACCATCAGGGGCGACTGCAGCTCCTGCCATAATGACGGCATCCCGCCGGGAGGCATGGGGGAGGTTTCCCACATCGACGCCGCCTATCACGTCAACAAGGAAAAAGACGTAGATTTCAAGGACATGCCCAGCGCCATTTACGACAAGGCAGCCAAAACCTGTACCAATGTTTCCTGTCACTCAAGCGGCGTTGACCCGGTCTGGGGCGGTTCGGTCAACAGCGCCCTGACCTGTATCTCCTGTCACGGAGTTACCGGCGCCGATATGGATGATTACAGCGCTTTTAACGGCACTCAGGGGAGAATCAACCTGACCGACTGGGAAACCACCGGGCATGGCCGCTATTCCTCGGCCGTAAACACCGGTTCCTATCCCAAGTCGAAAAACCCGGCTGCCGATTTCCCGGGAAATCCCTGCTGGTACTGCCATGACAACAACGCTCTCCATAAGAGCACCGCCAACCCTTTCCGTCTGCAGATGCATAATCAGTACAAGCAGCGCTTTGAAAAGGAATGTGTTTACTGCCACATGGAGGGGACCGACCTTGAGTGCATCTCCTGCCATGTCGGCCAGGCCGAATCTCTTTCGCCTCAGGCCACGGGCGGCGGAGTCGTGTTCAAGGAGAGAGACGGTTCTTCAGTTACCAAATACTCAGGCACCCATACCTATCTGAACAACTGTATCAGTGGCGGCTGTCACGATGCGGACAGCAGCAGACATAAAGTCAATGCCGGAGTCTGGACTACCGATCAGAAGGCAGACGTGAAAAACCAGTACATGATGATGGGAGTATGCCTGCAGTGCCACGACGATGACAGCAGCAATCAGTGCACCAGCTGTCACCTGGCGCCGGTCGACAATCCTCTCAAATACGCGCTCGGTTTCGATCCCGGCACCGGGTTTATCAAACCGAGAAAAGCCAGGGCATCGGCCGGTCATTTCGGGCACAAGCACTACCAGGGCTTCAAGGATAGCGGTGGCTGGCTGAAGCATTACACCTCGGCAAAATCGCCCCTTTTCGGGACCTATTCGGCCGTAAACGGCACCTGGAAAGGGGGAAAGTTCTGCTGGGACTGCCACGACCCCCACGGTGACAAGAATATTTATATGATCCACGACAAAGTCGCCACCGAGACGGACGGCATCTTCGGCGTGCCGATAAAACGGGCTGAGGTGGTATTTACCGACAACGCCAGCGGCACCAACTATGTCACCAAAAGCGGCGCCGGGGTGACCGTGTTTAACGGCATCTGCAATGTCTGCCATTCGCCGAACAGCAAGCATTACACCAGCAATTCCGGAGACGGACACAACTATTCCCGCCCTTGCACGGGCTGCCATCAGCACCGTTTCGCCGACAGCCATGCCAGCCAGCAGAGCTGCGACAGCTGCCACACAAGCACCAAGCCGATTCCTAAACATACGGCCTTCGGACTGCCGCGCGACTGCACCAAGTGCCACTCCGGTACGGTCGGGACCAGGATGGACGTCACCGGGCAGATGAAGTCGAATTCGCATCATGTTCAGGGGGTGGAGGTAACCAGCAAGCATTGTTACGGATGCCACTGGGAGGCAACCCCGGAAGGGTTGATAGATATCCAGTACCACACCGGGTACAACTACAAGAACTACTCTTCGGTAAAAAATGACGTGGTTGACCTGGTGATTTATGGACCCGGCAGCAGGCCGACCGTCTACCGGAACAACAGCAGCGCCGTGCAGTTCAGGGCCAGCAACATGGGCACAGCCGAGGAAAGGAACGAGGTCGGCAAAGTCACCAATCACTGCATCTCGTGCCACAGCGACCAGAATAACGAGACCACCCCCTTCGACGACTGCAAGACCCCGCGCCAGTACGCCTGGGATCTGCAGAGCATCGCCGCCCGCTACTCCCAGACCGGCACAGTTACCTGGGGCAAGTATGCCGGTACGGCCAATGCCGCCAAAAAGGATATCACCAAGTCGTTCTCGGCCCATGGCAACGCGGTTGCCAATGGCGGCGGCTGGGATCCGGCCACCGGAGTTGACGGCGCCATACCAGACAGCCGGGCCGGCAGCGCCAACGTGCAGTGTTTCGACTGCCACAACTCGCACGGCTCCAAGGTCTCCGGTGTCACCTCCAGCTATGTCACCTTCAACGGCACAAACAACGGCGCCAACCTGAAAGAGACCAAGAAGTTTATCGGCGGCTACACCGAGAATTACTACGCCTCTTCCAACAGTTCCGGCGTCAATCCTTACGGCGCCGGGGCCGGTCAGTGTTTCGACTGTCATAACAGCGCCAATGCCGGGACGGTCGTCCCCAGCGGCAAAACGCCCTGGGGCTACAGTTCGACCTTTGGCGCCACCGCGCCGGTGATGGGATACAAGGACACGCCGAAGTTCGGCCAGGCGACCAAAGGTTCCACGGCCCGCTATGCCGAGCGCGACAGCCGCAAGACCATCCTGGGTGGCCACCTGAAGGCTTCCGAACCGGCCGGTTCGCTGCCGAATCTCGCCAAAGACTCCGGCACGGTCAGCAGCGGTTCCACTGTCTCGCTTTCGGACGGCAGCAAGAACTGGCTGCCTGACGACAAATGGAAAAACCTCTATGTGCTGATGGCCGATGGCAGCAACAGCGGGCAGGTGCGCAGAATTACCGCCAGCACGGCCAGCTCGCTGACTATCGAGCCGTTTGCTGCAGAGCTGGTCTCGGGCAATGCCTACAAGATCGTCCCCTATTCCACGACCATCAACGGGCTCTGCACCCCCTGCCATGATCCCCATGGAGTGAGTCCCACCCTCGGCAGCAACCAGGCCTACGCAGTGCCGCTTCTCAAGGGCACCTACCTGAGCTCTCCCTATAAAGAGGACGCGCCGGCGCCGGAGCCTTCCGGGACCCGCATCACCAACGGCGCTAACGGCAGGCCGAGGTCCTGGGGGAACAACATTGCCAGCAACTGGGGGTCGAACAGTCCTTCACCGACGCAGCCCGCCTCCAGGCACACGATTGACGTGAACACCTTCGGCGGTTCCACCCGTATTTCGGAAAACGATGACAAATTTGCCGGTCTCTGCATGAACTGTCACCAGAAGGTGAACCTGACCGATGGCGTCAACAAGAACCAGAACTGGAAAACGGTCGACCGGCTCCATGAGTCGGTCAAGGGATGGGGGGCTAATACGGAACACTCGTTTACCTGTTCCAAATGCCACCAGCCTCACAATTCGGGTCTGCCACGGCTCATGCAGACCAACTGCCTGGATTACAATCACCGCGGCGGCGTCGCTTCCGGCGGAGAACCGTGGGCGACCGACAAGCAGTCCACCAACAAGTATCGGTCGAATATTTATGGCGAGCATCGCGGTTATCCGCTGGCAAGTCTTTATGGAAACCGTTACGCCACCAAGGAAGCAACCACCGCTTGCCATGTCAGCCGGTTTAACCCGGCCTACAATTACACTACTCCGCCACCAGAGTGGCCGGACGGGAATCTCTGGAACGCCGTGACTCCCTGGGTGTTCCCGTAAACGGTGGTTTTGCCCGGCAGAGGAATTTTTTTCAATAATTGTTACACAATAGCGGAGGCAATTGCATGAGCCGAGATTGTAAAATAAATAGAGGCTGGTCGAAATCTATCCTGGATTTTGCCAGGTTATATCGCCGGCCACCGGGTATTCTCGGCTGCGCTCTGCTGATTTCATTAAGCATGCCTGCTGCGGCTGCCTTTGCCAAGGGGAGTGATCCTGTTGCGCCTTTTCCGGTAATCGACGGCCGCGCCGGTTTGCAGTATGCCAAGGCGACGGCGGTGGACTCCGCCGGGAACATAATCGTGGTCGGTTATGCGGACGCCGGTTCCGGCGATGACTATCAAATCGCAAAATTCAAGGCCGACGGCACTGGCCTGGCCGCCTGGGCGCCGGTTTCCTACGCCCACAGCGGCGCAGGCGATGATGTGGCGACTGCTGTGGCGATCGATGCGGCCGACAACATCCTGGTGACCGGCAATGTCTGGAACGGCGTCAACTATGACATCCACACCATCAAGTACAGCGGAGCAACCGGTAGCGTACTCTGGCAGCACACCTATGATAACGGCGGCACCGATACCGCGACCTCGATAGCCCTGGACGGATCCGGCGATATCTACGTGGCCGGCTATGCCGTAAACGGAGCCCGGGGTGACGATTTCCTGATCATCAAGTACCCCTCCGCAAGTGCTGTTCCCAGCTGGGTGGAGTTGTACGACGACACGGCTTATCCAGACAACAACAACCGGATACTGGCAGTCGCTGCGGGTTCGGACGGCATCGCCGTGACCGGTTATTCATCGAAAGGGGGGGCTGACTTCGACATACTGACCCGCAAATACGACTTCGACAAGACGCTGATCAGAAGCTGGCGCTACACTTCAACAGGAAGCCGCGATGACCGCGGAATCGCCGTCAAGCTGAACTCGCTCGGTTCGGTAGTTGTCAGCGGGTTCACCTCCAACGCCGCCAACAACACCGATATCTATACGGTAAAATACGGACCGGGGAGCGACACGCCCCAGTGGGCCCAAACCTATGACGGCAACGGCAATGACCAGCCGAAGGGGGTGTTCATCGACAGTTCCGGCGAAGTGTTTGTCACCGGTTATACGACTACCCTGTCCGGCAACCAGGATTTCTTCACTGTCCGTTACAACAGCGCAGGGAGCGAGTCATGGAAGTCGGTGCTGGATGCCGGCAACGGGGCGACGGACATCCCGGTCGGCATTGTGGTCGATGATGCCGCCGATGGCGGTGTCTTTGTAACCGGCTACAGCACGGTCACCGGCAATGAGGATTACCTGAGCGTCAAGTACAGAAAAGATAACGGGGCCCTGCTTTGGGAGAAAATCTGGAGCGGTGCCGGCAACAAGAACGACCGGCCGGTAGGCATTGCGCTGGACCCGGTCAGTCGTGAGGTTTGTGTCGCCGGATGGTCAGAGAGCGTCGCCAACGGTTATGACTTTGCGGCCATCAAATACGACTTCGGGCCCCTGAACGCGCCCAGCGGTCTTAGCGCAACGGCCGCTTCCAATGACTCGATAACCGTTAACTGGGTGGACAACTCCTCGAACGAAGAGAGTTTTTTCATTCAAAGAAAGCTCGGTGAATCCGGCGTCTTTGCCGACCTGGCCACGGTCCCGGCGAGCTTGCCGGCCGGGACAATCACCTATACCGACAGCGGGCTTTTGGCCAACAGTTACTATTATTACCGGGTGCGGGCCTACAACGCCACCAACGGCGACTCCTACTACAGCAACGAGGCGCGCGCCCTGACCAAGGTGGTCAGCTACGACTCGCCGGTCTGGAAGTACCTGTACGCCAGTCCTGGCCTGAAACAGGATATAGCCACCGGCATAACGGTCGGCAGTGATGACCATCCGGTCGTGACCGGCTACAGCAATCTGGAGGAGGGTAGCTCGGGCCTCTATTCCTTCGACTACCTGACCATCAAGGTCGACCGGGCCAACGACCAGACGCTGAAATGGAAGGCGCGTTATGACAGCGGCGACGGCGGCACCGACATGGCGTCCGGCGTGGCGCTGGACAGCACCGGCAACGTGCTGGTGACCGGTACCGCCTGGCTGTCGGGCGGGTCGGAGAGCAGCGACGAACTCTATACCAGGAAAGTCGCCACTGCCGGACTGAATGATCCGGCTGCGACACCGGATTTCCTCTGGGAGCATCAGTACGGCACCCAGTCCGGCATCGACCTGGCTACGGCGATTTCCATGACAAAGGACAGCTCCAATAACAGCGTCGTGATCGGCTATGGCGGAAACGCTGCCGGCAACGACGACGCTTTCGTCATCAAATACGCGGCTGACGGCACTTTGCCCTGGACGCCGATCGTGTACAACAGTGGCCGTCACGATCATCCCGCGGCCGTTGCCCTTGATGCAGCGGGCGATATCTTCGTGACCGGCTACAGTTACGATGTGGGCGGCAACTTCGACTGGTTTACCGCAAAGTTTAATGGCAGCAGCGGAGCGCTGATCTGGTCAGACACGAATGGCGCTAGTTTAAGGTTTCAAGTGAGCATCTTATAATCTTCTAATTAGATATTTATGTTAAGTATTTAGCATGGTTATGGCATAATGGCGCATGCCAAATAAGACATATACCACGCCAATGTT